>SDBS01004066.1_pt1 | contig 14341 bp, 11 predicted proteins | sample 2277091 | NCBI WGS metagenome assembly SDBS01 (sample SAMN10404972, study PRJNA504765) | marine sediment metagenome | isolation source: marine sediment core GS10_PC15, 163 cmbsf | place: Arctic Ocean: Southern Knipovich Ridge | collected 2010
TTACAGATAATTCCTTTGCACAATCTACCACACGCACAAACTGGAGTGATCAAGAAAAGATTTCAAATTCGGAAAAGTTTGCGCATACCCCTTTTATGGTATCTGATTCGGCAGGAAATTTGCATGTAGTATGGAGTCAAAACGATCAAGAGTTGAAAGAAGAGGATCTTAATCTTGATACAATATATTATGCTACAAATTCCTATGGAGATTGGAGTTTGCCCGTCGATATTTTTGTAGCAAAAGACAACGGTCAAGCCAGAGTCACCCGATTGAGAATAGATAAAAATGACCGGTTGCATGTCCTTTGGGTGGGACGCCCAAATATTTTATACGCAAGTGCACACGTACTTGAAGCCGGGAAGCTGAAATCTTGGAAAACAATATCAATAGCAGAAAATGCATACTTTTCCGATCTCGCAATCGGTTTAGATGGAACATTGCATATAGTATATATACTAGACCGTGATGGAATCTATTACACTCATTCATCCGATGAGGGACAAGAATGGAGTATTCCAAATAAAATCTGGCAAGCGCCAGATTATGAACATTCCAGTGGCAATGTGCGCATTGAAGTTGACGAAAAAAATGTTATTCATGTTGCCTGGGGAATGTCAGCAGGGAGCAACAATTGGAATCCCATCGGAATTGCTTACGCCAGGTCGGAAGATAAGGGTGAAACATGGAATACCACACTGGAAGTAATGGAAGGCGATAATTTACCAAATATTGGCTTTGACGGTAGTGGGGGTGTCCATGTTGTATGGGATAATCCCGCAGGGACGAATGTAGGTCGAGGGCATGCCTGGTCTCAGGATGGTGGTAAGACCTGGAAAACAATTGAACGCATTTTCACTGGCTATAGTGGACGAACCCGTTGGCCTGTTATGGCTACAGACAGCGCAAGCATTCTCCATCTCATCACGGCTGCAAATTCGCCAGAAAGTGGGGAACCCCAGGTTTTTCATAGTATATGGGGAACCGACAAATGGCTTGAACCACAGCTGGTTTCAAAAGATCATTATGGTGGTGAAGGTCCTTCTCTAGCAGTTTCTGAGGGAAACTTATTGAATCTGGTATGGTTTTCATACAAACAAGGTGAATATGGTATATGGTACTCAAGAGCACAATCCGATGCACCCTGGATATCTCCGCAAATAATTGAACCTTTAAACGTTTCATCAATTGATATTGATGAAGGTACAATTAGTGAAAAAGAGCATTCAGATATTAGTATAAATGAACAACAGCCGGAAAATAATTCAATACAACAAATAAACCAAGAACCTTCAATCCTTTCAGACCCTTGGATGCCGCTTGCTGCCGGTTCCTTGTCGGTTGGCATATTAATTATGATCGTATTATTAATCAAATCTCAATCAAAATTTAGACGCTAAGTCATGCGTATTGGTGTTGTTGTTGCTCAAGATTACTGGCTTCATTTCCAAGATATCTATTCCGAGTTTAATAGAATTTATCAAACATCGATATTTAAACAAAGGAATTGGCCTTACCAATGGATGTCCAACCGAATCAACCGATTTCTTCTCCGGCATGATTTATATAAGTTTATGCAGAATAACGATGTTACATTTTTCGAATGGAGTGAACATCAGTTCGTTACCGCAACGCACTTACCAAAATCCTCAATAATCGCAACCCGCCTGCATTCACACGAATTGTGGGATTTCGCTCCGCAGGCAAATTGGGAAAATGTTGATTTGGTGATTTTTGTGAGTCACGCGATGCAAAGAAAATTCCTTGAGTATTTTCCAACGATGGAAGGTCGCACCACTGTCACCCACAATGGTGTACGTCTTGATCGCTTCAGACCTAATACCTGTAAATTCCAGGGGGTTATAGGCACACTCAGCCGTATCGTGCCCCACAAGCGTATCTATGATTTAATTATTGTCCTCAATGAATTGCGGGAACTTGGATACGATTTGAGATTGGTAATCGGTGGATCTTGTACAGAATCGCGTTACAATCGTTATGAACACGAAGTTCATTTGTTAGTAAAAAGGCTGCAACTGGAACCATACGTTACATTTTCGGGTTTTGTGAAAGACCCACCAAGTTGGTTTGAACAACTTGATATCTTCGTCACTCATAGTTGCTCCGAGGGTCTGCAGGTCGCATTATTAGAGGCAATGGCGACAGGTTGTTATTGCTTATCGCACGCCTGGGATGGCGTCGAAGAAGTCCTCCCGCAAAGCAATATCTATTATTCCGAAAATCAACTTATAGAAAAAATAATCACCTATGTCAATGAAGATGAGGAAACAAAGCATCAGCTAAAAGCAGCGATGCGTGATATCGTGGTGGAGAAGTTTAATCTAGAAGAAAGAAAGCAAGACATCATTAGATACATCGAAGCGATTAATTACTAATATAAAATATCAATTTTCATTTCAATTCAATTATCCCAAAAAAGGTCACGATTGTCTGTAATTCATCCCATCCTGTATATAAACAGCGTTACTGGGGTCGGTGGGGCTGAACTAAGTCTTGTTGAATTAGCTACCCATCTAGATCAAAAAGAATTCTCCCCCTACTTATTAACATCAGGTATTGGTCAATTGTCAAACAGGTTCATTCAATCCTGTATTCCAGTTTTTTATTCCCCTTTTCCTTTTTTTAGCCGAAAACGACCGTGGATCTATTGGAATTCAATATTCAACATCATTCGAATTATAAAACGCCACCAAATATCTCTTATACATGTTAACTGTGACGCTGCCATTCCCCATGCCTGGATCTCCGCTTTTTTTACCCGAGTTCCGGTTTTATGCTACATACGTGATATGACCCGCGCTTGGCACTCACCTAAATACGTAAATTATCTTAATAAATGCGCCAGGATTATTGCTAATTCTCAGGCAACTGCCCGCCACTGTGTATCATCTGGAATGAAGCCTGAAAAAATCCAGGTTATTTATGCATGTTTTGATATGGAAAATTTTTTTAAAATACCCGATTCTTCCAGATCGGAACTCCGTAAAGAATGGCATCTTTCACAAGACGATATCGCTATCGGATTGGTGGGGCAAATTTTACCTCATAAAGGACATAAAGAATTCATAGAAGCCGCGGCAATGGTTGTAAAGAGTTGCCCAAATACAAAATTTTTTGTTGTGGGGGACGATGCCATTTCAATAAACAAGGAATTTTTACCATCTTTACAAAAATTATTAGATAATCTCAATCTAAATAAAAGATTTATATTTTGTGGCTTTCGCCCGGATATCCCGAATATAATGGCTGCTCTTGATATACTAACCGTCCCCTCTTGGAAAGAACCATTTGGGCGCGTTGTAGTTGAAGGATTAGCCGCTCGTATCACTGTAGTAGCTTCAAATACGGGGGGGATACCAGAAATTATACAATCAGAAGAGGATGGAATTTTGCTCCCCCCAAGGAATCCTGAGGCATTGGCCCAAGCGTTAATCTATCTGTGTCGAAATCCAGGGATCAGAATTCAGATGGGAAGTAAAGGACCGGAGATCGCAAAAAGGTTCGACGTGCACTCGCATGCGGAGCAATTTGAAAATACTTATCGTGCAATATTAAACGGTAAGACAGCAAATTTACCATTAGTTCCTTTAGGTGAACCAACTTGGCTGGATTAATAATTAAGTGTAGCATCAATGGATATCGCACTTTTTCATAACCTTCCTTCAGGTGGTGCAAAACGCACAGTGTATGAACAAGTTAGCCGCTTAAGAAAATATCACCATTTTGATTTATTTACCTTGAGCACCGCTGATATTGGTTTTACAGACATCAGCTCGCTTGTGGGAAGAATTTATACGCCCCCTTTCAAGCCAGGGAGGTTATTTGGGAGCCCGTTTGGACGATTGAATCAGGCTGTTCGTATTCTGGATATATTCCGCCTTCACCGGGTAATGAGAGCCATGGCAAATAGGATCAATAATGGGGAGTATGATCTGGTTTTTGTTCATCCTTGTATGTTCACTTTTTCACCTATAATTCTGCAATATATAAAGATTCCCTCTCTTTATTACCGCCAAGATCCTGTGCGCTGGATTCACGAGCCCAAGATAATGCGTCCTTATCAAAAACACGATGGATTTCGCTCATACTTGGATTTAATCGATCCTCTGATGTACGGCTATAGAAGACTTTTAGAGCATCAAGACCAATCCAGCATGAACGCAGCTACCAGGGTGATCACGAATTCTTATTTCAACCGGGAGAGTATGTATCGTTTATACGGTAACATGCCGGACGTATGCTATCACGGTGTGGATTTGGAACGTTTTAAACCATTAAATCTGGAACGCAAAGACTTTATCTTATCAGTTGGTGCAGTCAGTCCTTACAAGGGATATGATTTCATCATTGAAAGCCTCTCTCATATTCCTTTGGATAACCGACCTTTTTTGATGATCGTTGCAAACGTAAGTTTATCCGAAGAAATGCATTATCTGGAAGATATGGCGTCACAGCTTAAGGTTAAAATTCAAATCGAAGAGCTCGTCTCTGACCATGAGCTGGTTCTGCTTTACAACCAAGCTATATGTACGGTTTATGCTCCCGTGATGGAGCCTTTTGGACTGGTTCCTTTGGAATCAATGGCTTGCGGCACACCCGTTGTGGGTATTCGAGAAGGTGGGGTGCGCGAAACTGTGATCGATGGTGTTACTGGCTTCCTTGGAGATCGAGATCCAGGCCAATTTGCTGAGCTTATCCAGCGTTTCTTAAATGATCCCTTACTCATTGAAAATCTTGGAAGCCAATCCAGGTCTTATGTTGAAAAAGAATGGACTTGGGACCTCGCTATCAGCAAATTAGAGAACTATATTCAAAGAACATCAAACGTCGATACAGAAACTAGTAGGACAAAGGAATGATTTGATGGATGATTTGATAGGTTTAATCCCTGCCGCTGGGAAAGGTCTGCGCTTAGGATTACCTTACCCAAAAGAACTTTACCCCATTATTCGAGCAAACCGTTATAAACCTGTGGCGCAGTATGTGCTGGAAAACATGGTCGCAGCCGGTATTCGTCATATCATCTTTGTTATTAACGAGACCAAGCACCAGTTGATCGGGTATTTTGGCAACGGCAACCGTTTTGACTGCCACATCAGCTATGTGGTGCAGGAGCATTTGGAGAAGGAGACCCTGTCCACTTCTCCAGGCTTGGCGCACGCCCTGGACACTGCTTACCACCTAACGCACGGTAAAACAATCTGCTTCGGAATGCCAGACACAATTTTAAACCCACCTGACGCCTTTTCACAAATCCTGGAGTCTTTACAACCCAACATAGACCTGGCGCTGGGTTTATTCCCAATTACCAGACCGGAAAAATCTGGCGTAGTGCAATTGGATAGCCGTAAGCGGGTGCTGCGCATTATCGATAAACCCAAACAGACCGACTTGCCTTTCGGTTGGGCTTGCATGATATGGAGCACCACCTTCACTGAACACCTGCGCACTTGTACGTATGATAATGGTTTAATGGACTTTGCGTCAATAATGAACCTTGCGATAGACAACGGGATGCACGTGCAAGGTGTTCCAATCCAGAACGGTAGCTACGTGGACCTGGGAACTTACGACGACATTTTGGAACTGGAGCGACAGCACCGTGCCTTATGAGGCAGGCAGAGGAAAGGAATCTGCCTATCCGTTGGTCTATTTTGTTATTATCAACTGGAACCAGGCAAAATTAACCTCCGAATGCCTGGTGTCCTTGCAACGCCAGGATTATCCCAATTTCCGGGTGGTTATCGTCGATAACGGGTCCAGCGACGATTCAATTCAGGCCTTGAGAAAGGACTTTCCCTGGGTGAGCTTTATTGAAGCAGGTGAGAATCTGGGATATTCGGGCGGCAATAATCTGGGGATCGAATTCGCCCTGGATCAATCCGCTGATTATATCTTCCTGCTGAATAATGATACCGAGGTCGATCCCCGCATGCTGGGCAAACTCGTGGAGGTACTCGGGAGAAACGAACGAACTGGCATGGTTGGACCGACGATGTATTATGCTGAGCCGCACGATATGATCTGGGGAGCGGTGAACCGGATCGATTGGCGAGGCGCCCGGGTTATCCGGAAAGACATGGGTAAAACCATACAACGGGATAAACTCGACAATGCTCCAACCAGGGAGGTCGATTACATCGATACCTGCGCAATCCTGGTCAAGCGCGAGGTATTTGAAAGTATCGGTCTCATGGATTCGGATTATTTTATTAATTTCGACGACCTGGATATGAATGTCCGGGCGCGAAAGTCGGGGTTTCGTATCGTGTATGTCCCTTATGCAGCCATGTGGCACAAGGTCTCCGCTGCGATGGGGATCGGATCGCCATCCACAACTTATTACATGACCAGAAACGAACTGCGGTTCTTCTGGACTCACACACCCGGTACTTTAAAAATTTTCGCATCGGCAAAAATATTGATCAGGACCTTGCGAACGATCGCAGCCTGGACATTTTATAAGAAATATCACTCGGACACTTTCCGGAAAAAGAGGGCTGCCAACATCTATGCTATCCGTGATTTCCTGCGTGGAAGATTTGGAAAAATGGGTCCGGAAGTATTATCCATCCTGACGAGAAATTAAATCATAATAAATTATGGATGCCAGCATCATCATTCCCAGTTACAACCGGATGGATTCCCTGCTCAAGACACTTGAGGGATTCAAAAATCAATCCTACCCTCTTGATCGATATGAGGTCGTGGTTATAGATGATGGGTCAACGGATGAAACTTCAAAAATCTCTACCATCCATTTCCCATTTCGTTTTTCCTGTCACTACCAGCCCAACAAGGGCTCAGCTTCTGCTCGTAATACAGGAGCGGAAAGAAGCACCGGAAGAATATTAATTTTTGTCGACGATGATATTTTGGTAGAACCGGCGTATATCGAGGGATTGGTTGAAGAACATGAAACATACGCGCGCATCATAGCGATGGCTGCTGAGCTCCCCAATTTAGAAAACGAACCGACACTCTTTCAACGTATTCGGAGCGAATCAAGCTGCACGAAAACCAATTTGAAGCAAAGCGAATTTGTTCAGTATACAAATTGTGTTACCAACAACCTATCGATTGAACGCAAGGACTTCTTCGAAATCGGGATGATGCAGGATGTAGCTGGAGACGGACCGACCTGGTGGGGCGATGTAGATCTGGGCTATCGAGCTCACCGGACAGGATTTAAGTTCAGGCGAAGTGGCAAAGCCATCTGTTATCATGATGATTATTCAAACCGCAGTTTGCGTTCAAGCAGCCAAAGAGCTTATCAGGTATCACAAATGGCTGTTTTACTCTTCCAGAAATATCCGGAAATATTTCATGATCTACCCATGTTTCATGATAAAACTCCCATCAATTGGGCGAATGACACTCTGAACATGAAAAGACGGAAGTGCTTTCGCAGCATTTCCGGTCAGGAACATTTCCTGTGGGGCATGGAAAATATCACCCAGTTGATAGAGATCTATCTCCAGAATCATAACCTGCTTCGACCACTCTATCGCTGGATCATCGGCGCCTATATTTATCGCGGGTACCGCCAGGGCTTGCGCGCATACGGGCACTTTTGCTCTGAATGAAATGAACCTCCTCAATAACAACATCATGTATCGACTTGAAAACAGCTATCTACAAATTCTGGGCTGGCTGGATGCGCGCTCTCAATTCCTCTTGCGCCTGGCAGTGATCGCTGGCGTTCTGCTCGCCAGCCTCTATTTTGGAAGACGACCCTCCACCAGGTTCATATTGCTGCCTTTGGCAGGAATTGTTGTGCTGATATTCCTACGCTGGCCGTTTGTGGGATTATTCACCCTGCTTACCGGTGCTCTCTTGATCCCCTTCGGCCTCGGCACTGGCACCCAAACTGATTTAAACATCGTAATCTTGCTCCTGCCGGTATTGATCGGGCTGTGGTTCCTGGATATGCTGGTAATCCAACACAGCATAACCCTGCGCCCGATGCGAGTCGTGCTCCCGCTTCTGCTGCTGTGTTTGGTGGCTCTGCTCGCCTTTTCGATGGGACAGCTGCCCTGGTTCGACGCTTTACCGAAAGCGCCTTTTAGTGCCCAGTTGGGGGGGCTGGCCATATTCTGGCTTTCAGCTGGCGCTTTCCTGCTGGTGGCGCACCAAATACGAGATATACGATGGCTGAAATGGCTGACATGGATTTTTATCGCCCTCGGGGGACTGTACATATTGGGACGCTTGATCCCAGTCTATGGCAGCGCTATCACAAATCTCTTTCCTCACGGAGCCACCGGTAGTCTGTTCTGGATCTGGCTTGTAGCTTTGTCCCTCAGCCAGGCGATTTTTTACAAGAAATTAGATCATCGATTAAGGGTTCTGCTCGTGCTGCTGGTGATCGGGTCTTTTTATGTCAGCCTTTTTCAGGCCCGCGCCTGGGCATCCGGCTGGCTTCCTCCTTTGATAGCAATTTTATCCATATTAATTCTCTGGAAACCGCGTCTTGGAATCGTTACTTCCCTTATCTGCGTGGTTTTTTCCCTGCTCAACTACCAGAATTTAATTGCCAGCGTGTTAAACCTCGAGGAATACAGCTTCATCACCCGCTTGGCAGCCTGGAAGATCATGTTTGAGCTCATCAAAGTAAATCCAATTTTCGGGTTTGGTCCAGCCAACTACTATTTTTATACCCCATTATATGTGCTGATGGGTTATCTTTTGAAATTCAATTCACACAACCAATACTTAGACATTATCGCCCAAATTGGTTTAATTGGATTTTTCTGCTTCACCTGGTTTATCTGGCAAGTCGGAAAACTCGGTTTATCGCTTCGAAAAACCGCCACCGAAGGTTTCCCCAGGGCTTATGTTTATGGCGCCTTGGGCGGATTAGCCGGAACACTTGCCGCCGGTATGCTTGCCGATTGGGTCATCCCTTTTGTTTACAACATAGGTTTTTCCGGTTTTCGCGCCAGTGTATTGGGCTGGATATTTTTGGGGGGAATGGTGGCTTTAGGACAGATTATTAATGATTCATCAGAGCGAGAAGCCTCGTCCTTAATTTAACAGTGATTACAACAAGCTTATGGATCTCTCGATAATAATTGTAAATTGGAACACTCGTGATCTGCTCGTCAATTGTTTGAATTCAATTCAAGAAAATCTGGGTGCGGCGCCTGCCCTGCAGGCGGAAACTTTTGTGGTCGACAACGCTTCAAGCGACGGCAGCGCAGAGAGAATTCGGTCCAGTTTCCCCTGGGTGCATCTGATCGAAAATCAAGACAACGTTGGCTTTGCGCGTGCCAACAACCAGGCTGCCGCCTTAGCTCAGGGTAAATACATACTACTTTTAAATCCTGACACCGTGCTTCAGCCCTCCGCTATTAAAACCATGCTCGCCTATTTAGACACTCATAGAGATGTTGGAGCTGTTGGTCCGCGCGTATTGAACCCAAATGGTTCAGTACAAGTTTCGGTTCACCCCTTTCCCAACCTAATTAGAGAGACCTGGCGCCTGATGCATCTGGACAATATCCTCCCACTCAGCGAATATCCTTTATCTATTCTTAGATCCGATTCATCTCTTCAAGTTGATGTCTTGATGGGAGTCTGTACCCTCCTGCGTGCCGATGTACTCGACCAGGTTGGTTTTTTTGACGAACAATTCTTTGTTTACTCCGAAGAAGTTGATCTGTGTCTGCGAATCCACCAAAACGGTTGGCGGGTTTACTGGCTTCCAAAGGCTGTCATCACCCATTATTCTGGTCAAAGTACAAATCAAGTTCCGGACAAGATGTTTGTAGAGCTTTTCCGCAATAAGGTCAAGTATTTCCGCAAACATTTTGGCAACACACAAGCCTCACTATATAAGACCCTCTTATATTTCGTTTCTGTCAACAGGTATATTCCCGGGGTGATAGCGAGTCTATTTCCTTCGTCAGCTAAAAATGATCGAGTTCGCCGAGCACTCCAATACCGACTGCTGATAGAAGCGCTTCCTGATCTATAAGACTTTAAAAATAATAAATGTATTTATTATCCTTTTCCCTGTTATTAATATTTATTGCCCTCTTGTTTCCGCTGGGCTATCTATATATACTTGCCATTGCGAGCCTGAAAACAGCGCGACCATATCAAAAAAGCTCAAAATATCTACGATTTGCTATTGCTATCCCCGCACACAATGAGGCATTAGTAATCGGGAAAACCGTTACCGCAATTATTAATGCCAATTACCCGCCCGATTTGTTGGATGTGTATGTGGTCGCCGATCACTGCACAGATGGGACAGCCCAAACCGCTCATTTGGCGGGAGCAATTTGTTTCGAGCGTCAGGACGGAGAACGGGGCGGGAAAGGGAGCGCGCTTTCATGGCTGCTGATGCGCATTTTCGAAAAGCAAAAAGACTACCAGGCGGTTGCGATTTTTGATGCCGATACCCAGGTCGATCCTGGTTTTTTGCGGATTATGAACGATCGCTTGAGCGCCGGTGCGAACGTCGTTCAAGGCAACCACATTATTCGCAATCCGGAAGACGGCTGGTTTCCCGCTCTGGCTTGGGCGATGTTTTTGATCGATAACCGATTCCAGAACCTGGGGCGCACCAACCTGGGTCTTTCGGCCAAGAACATGGGTGATTCGATTTGCTTCCAGTCCGGTGTGCTGCGCTGGTTTGGGTGGGGCAAGGGGCTCACTGAGGACTATGCTTTCCGCCAAAAACTACTACTGGAAGGCTATCGAATTGAATACGAACCCAATGCTTTCGGTTATGGATATGCAGCCGTAAACTGGGGTGAAGCCAGAGCTCAACGAGCTCGCTGGCTGCGCGGAACTTACACCTCAAGCCGGCAGTCCGCAAAAAAAATGCTTGTTAGGGGTCTAAAAAGGCGCGACCCGAATTTAATCGACGGTGCCCTGCAGGCGTATCTCCCCTCCTACTCAACTTTAACCTTAATCACTACCATTATCACACTTCTAACGTGGCTTTTGCACTCCTGGTTGTGGTCCTGGCTTCCACTCGCCTGGACCGCACTTCTCGTCCTTCTGTTTATTTATCCATTATTATGCCTGGCTTTCGAACGCGCCCCCCTGCGAGCATTCCTGGTCATACTGACCGGACCGGTATTCATCCTGTGGCGCACCTGGTTAGGTATATCATCCCGGTTTTTCAAACGTGAAGTGGCGTGGAAACGCACACCCAGACATATCAATTCTAACAAATAAACGAACATCAAAACATTTATACATGTCATCTCAGAATAAATTTCCTGATATATACATATTTGTGATAATTATTGTAATCGCAATGTCTCTGCGCGTTTTGTGGGTGTTTTATTCCCCCTCCCTGGATCCAATCACAAAGAATAATCCCCTTCATGGCGACGCTTCTGGATATCACTTATTAGCCCAGAATTTAATTAAAGGGTGCGGCTTATCATGGGATTGCCAGCAGCCTACTTCCTACCGCATGCCCGGCTATCCAATCATCCTGGCTTCTATATACCGGGGTTTCGGTGAAAATATGCTTATAATCCGTTTACTCCAAGCGATTATTGGTGCAATGACCTGTTTGCCGGTTTATTATATTGGAAAGCAACTTGGTGGATGGAAAGTTGCTTCTCTTGCATCCCTCGGAGTTGCAGTTCACCCCCTTTTAATATATATGACCGCTTGGATTTATTCTGAAACAATCTACATCTTTCTCCTCTGGACTGGAATATCTATTATATTATTAGCTATGATCAAGCAAAAAATCATGTATGCACTTGTGGCTGGTGCAGTTTGGGGAATTGGAACTTACCTTCGTCCTGAACTCTTTATTTTCCCCATTTTAATAGCGATCTGGGGGATTTTTACACGTTGGTCACTTGAAAAATATAAATTGCTTTTTGCTTCACAAATAGTACTCCTGATTATCATCTTGCCTTGGTCGATACGCAATTCGATCAATAATTATCAACTTGTCATTTTGACAACAAGCGCTGGGTCAAATTTCTACGCCGGAAACAATCCGAAATCAAATGGGGGAGCCGCTTGGGTATACCCCTTGGAGGGTTTTTCGGAATTGTCTTCAGATCATGAATTAAATCAACGAGCATTAGATTGGATACGGACGAACCCAAAAGATTCGATCAAAAATATTTTTCAAAAATTGGTAAGGTTTGTTTCACCTATTGAATTCGAAACTAGGGCAAATCCTTTCGGGAAGTGGTCTTGGGTAATTAATACTATCTACTTACTTTTTTTGATACTAGCTGCTTCGGGATTAATTAAAAGTTGGAAATCAGTTCCAGGCGTTATGCTTATTGCAGTAATTACCTTGTATCTAGGAACCGCATTAATATTCTATGGTGGATCCAGGGTAGCTTTACCTGCTGTACCAGCATTTATTACATTCGCAGCCTTTGAATTTATCCAAATAGTCCGCTGGGAATCGCCAGTTTTTGCATCAATGAATAATGAGAAATAGTATATTTCAAAATTTTTCAAACCAGATGTGGTTGGCGCTTTTCCTGACAACATCTGTTTTACTGCGCGTGATCGTGTCTTTTTTGCTTGGTGATAGGGTTCTTGTACTCCCCGGAATTGCCGACCAGGTCTCCTACCATACCCTCGCCGTCCGTCTTGTTGAAGGTAACGGCTTTACTTTCAGTCGCATATGGTGGCCATACACCGCTGCTGGTCAGCCAACCGCACACTGGTCTTACCTCTACACCCTTTTCCTGGCTGGAATATACACTATTATTGGGATCCACCCGTTGGTCGCCAGGATAATTCAAGCCGTTCTGGGTGGCATATTAATGCCCCTGTTTGCCTACCGCATCTCCAGACAGGTGTTTCACCCCTGCTCGGCTGGTATCCCTAACGTTGCAACAATATCCCTCATTGCAGCCGCCTGGATGGCACTTTACGGCTATTTCATCTACTACGCGGCTGCCCTGATGACCGAGACCTTTTATATAATTGGCATCTTATGGACCCTGGATTGTGCTTTGCGCATCCAGAACCAAGCTGCGATAGAATACGAGCAAAAAACCAATATAAAACCCGGCTTGTGGATCGAATTAGGCTTGGCGCTCGGATTCACCGTTCTGCTGCGCCAGGTTTTCCTCCTATTTATCCCCTTTCTGTTTATTTGGCTGCTGTGGGTATTTCTCCGCCCCACTCAAACAGGATCTTCGACCCGTAGAGCTTTTACCGAGCTGCTGCGCGGCGGACTGATTTGCGCCGCCGTGCTGGTCCTTCTGATAGCTCCCGTTACTGTATACAATTACAACCAATTCAATCAATTTGTGCTGCTGAGCACCAACGCCGGTTTCGCCTTTTTCTGGGGCAATCACCCGGTATACGGGGATCATTTTGTGCCTATCTTAACCCCTGAAATGGGCAGCTACCAGGAGTTGATCCCCGAAGAACTGCACGGTTTGAACGAAGCAGCTCTGGACCAAGCCCTGCTCAAGCTTGGGATAGGCTTCATCACCAGCGATCCGATTCGGTTTGTCAAATTATCCATCACCCGCATCCCGGCTTATTTCATGTTCTGGCCTTCTGCCGATTCTAGCCTTCCCAGCAATCTCGCCAGAGTTTTATCCTTTGGATTGGCGCTGCCTTTTATTATCCTGGGGATAGCGATCTGGGTTCAAGATGTGCTGAAGAGGTATATTTGGGCTGCCCCAGGGGTGCTGCTGCTTCTGTTCATCGTTGTTTATTCTGCCATTCACCTGCTCTCCTGGGCTTTGATCCGCTACCGCCTGCCTGTCGATGCTCTTGGGCTTATCTTCGCCGCAAGAGGTATATACTGGCTGTACCAAAAGATTTTCTCCGGACAAGATACCATCCCTCAAGCGGCATGAACACACTTCCACGCGCACCCTTGCTCTTATACTCCCCTGCACCCACGAACCCCTGCTAAGATGCACGTCCTCTTCGTCGTCCCTTATTCCCCTAACCCAATCAGGGTACGACCTTATAATCTCATCAAACATCTCGCCCAGCGTGAGAATTAAATCACCCTGGCGACGGTGTGGGAAGACGAGGCGGAACTTGCTGCGCTGAAAGAATTCGAGCGTCTGGGAGTTCGATTGATTGCCCAGCCTCTCCAGAAAACACGCGTCCTGGCAAATACTGGCCGCACTTTTTTCTCCTCCACACCGCTCCAGGCGCGCTACAGTTGGCAGCCAGCCCTCGCGGAGCAGTTGAGCGAACTGCTGACCTCAGACCCAAACCGCTGGGATATCATCCACGTCGAGCACCTGTGCGGCGCCCAGATATGGGCTGAGGAATTAAACCTCGAACAGGTTGGTGTAGATAATATATTTTCCAATTTGGGCGGAGATTCTTTGCTTACTGC
>SDBS01004068.1_pt1 | contig 14341 bp, 10 predicted proteins | sample 2277091 | NCBI WGS metagenome assembly SDBS01 (sample SAMN10404972, study PRJNA504765) | marine sediment metagenome | isolation source: marine sediment core GS10_PC15, 163 cmbsf | place: Arctic Ocean: Southern Knipovich Ridge | collected 2010
TTTAGGTGAAAAAAAGTATAGCCTTATTGTTACCAACACTGATTACGATAATGATAAGGAGAAGGAATCAATTGATATGTTTTATAATAAACAAGTAGATGGGGTAATTATTGTTCCCGGAGAGAATACCAATAAGCATGTAAAATTCCTTACAGAACGAAACATTCCGGTTGTTTTACTTGATAAAAAAATACAAAACCTAAATGTTGATGTTGTTTTAGTAAATAACATAAAAGGTAGCAGGAAGCTCACTGAACATTTGATAAATTTAGGGCATAAAAGAATCGGAATCATAGCCGGACCTCTTAACTCTACTACCGGTAAAGAAAGATTGGAAGGTTATTTAAAGGCACTAAGGGCACACTCTATACCAGAGGATAATGATCTAATCAAAGTTGGGGATTTCAAAAAAGAAAGTGGCTACCTCCTGGCTTTAGAGCTTATTTCTCTCATCTTGCCTCCAACAATTATCTTTGCCTGCAATAATCTTTTGGGACTGGGAGTTATGCAGGCTCTAAAAGAAAAAGAAATTCGTGTTCCCGAAGAAATAGGCCTAGCAATCTTTGATGAGCTACCCTGGTTTAGTTATGTCAGTCCTTCTTTAACTGGTGTTGCTCAGCCCTCTTTTCAATTAGGCGAGACAGCAGCGAAGCTTTTATTTGAGCAAATGAGAAAAAGAAGAAAAAAGCCAAAAGAAGTTGTGCTGGATGTTCAATTAAAAATACGAGAATCTGCTGGTGAAGCATCAAGAACTCTTAGATCTCACACATAGGTATTTAACGTTAAAGTTAGCCCAAGCGAAAAAGAAAAGGAAGCTAAAAATGAGGCTAGAGGAGGTGAGAAAATAAATAGGCCTACTAGCTTGGGAGAGGAAGGCTTTCTAAGAAGAGCAAGACCCTATTTAGAAGAAGCTTCTCAAAGAATTAAACGGAGGATGAACGCAACTCCTGATTATCAGAGGAAATCTTAGTAGCGGAAAGGAAGGGTGATGACACTATTAGCTACATCCTTTGAGGTTGGGAGATTTTATAGAAGATTGAGTAAAAACAAAGGAGAAAAAATAAAATGATAAGAAAATTGCTAACAATGTTGGTTGTCTGTTTATTCGTTAGCTCAGCAGGGTTTTGTTCTGTATCGGCTAAAACTAAGTTGACTGTTTGGACTCTTCTTCCGGAGTGGGCTGCTGGTTGGGAAAGGACTTTGGAAACATATTCAGAGACGCACCCCGATATTACGTCTGAGGTCCTTCAAGTGCCTTGGGGAGAATATTGGAAGAAACTGACTGCGGCAATTCCAGCGGGGAAAGGTCCAGATATGTATGTCCTTCATGGATGCTTTTTGACTCCACATATCATAGGAGGCTTTGCAGCACCATATCCGGAAGACATGTTCCCACGAGAAAAGCTAAAGGCAGAGTACCCTTTCTCAGAAGCGTTTTACTATGAAGGAAAAATCTATACCTTTCCTATAGGTCTGGGCGTGACGCAACTGTACTACAACAAGACAATATTCAGGGATGGTGGTTTAGCTTTTCCGGACATAAATGACTGGCCAAAAACCTGGGATGAAGCGCTGGGCATTGCTAAGAAGCTTACCAAGTATGATGACAATGGAAATGTCATTCAAGCCGGATATAGTGGATTGGGATTTAGTTTCTTTCTATGGTATAACATGATCTATCAGCAGGGAAGATGGTTCTTCGCCGAGGATGGGCGTAGTGTCCAAACATCGACAGAGGAAGCTCGTAAGGCTTTACAGTTTATCTGGGACCTTTACCACACGGACAAGGTTAGTTCTCCAACTTTTCCAGGCTTGACTCAAGCGTTTGGTACGGGCAAAAGTGCTATGACAGCGATTTTTCCGTGGCTTAGCACAAATCTCCAGATCAATAGTCCGGATTTAGATTGGGGGGTATGTCCACTGCCAACCTTTACTGGTGAGCCGCTACCTGCTTGGGGACTTATAGCTCATGAACCATGGCTGGTAGTAAACAACAGAATCAGCGATGAAAGAAAGCGGGTAGCATTTGATGTGATTAGGACCCTTCTATTTGAGGACGATGAGAATATGGTTGAGTTTGTTTATGAGGCAGGATATCTACCTCAAAAAGTAAGCTTACGGGACAACGAAAGATTCAACAGTCCTTGGAACCGGATCTCAGCAAAAATGGCTCCGTATAGCATTCTGATGATGGAGGAACCCATGGGCATCTGGCAAGATATTCGTCCGAAGTATATCGAAGATGGTATAAAGACCGGAATGTCAGTAGACCAAATGCTAAAACTATTTACGGCAGCTGCTAATAGAGATATGGAAGAAACGGGGTACCTTATGCTGCCTCGTAAAGATCGATACGAATACTCTTATTTATTCAAAGCTGACGCTGAGTAGTTGTTATTGACCTCAAAGAAACAAGCGAGCAAAACCATTTAAAAGACAGGTTTTGCTCGCTTGAAATTCTCTCTCTGGAGTCAGTGACGTTCTTTATGATGGAAGGGGGAATAATTATGGTAACTTTACAGCAGAGATTAGCTTATTTTATTTCCGGGAAAAAGTTCGTTTTTTTTATTACTTTTGGACCTTTAGCAATTTATGCTGGAATATTTTGGGTTTTTCCGTTGATCTTTACTTTTACGGCGAGTTTTACAGATTGGAGCCCGATCTATCCGGGTTCTGGTTTCATCGGATGGGATAACTACAAAAAGATAATATTGGACATTGAGGAAATACGTCCCGTCGTAAATGCGCTGTATTTTAGTCTTGGGTCTGTACCTACCAAAGTAATCTTGGGACTCATTATAGCCTTAATACTAAGCTCCATTCGTCATATTCGATTAGTGTTTCGGACGGTGTACTTTATCCCTGTAATCACTCCCATGCTAGTTGTGGCAATCATATGGAAATGGCTTTATCAGCCCGACTTTGGACTTCTAAATCAGATTTTGGAACCAATTAGAGCCACACTCGGACTACCGTTCTCTAGGATTACTTGGCTTCATGATGTCCATTTAGCCATGCCTAGTATTATTATAATGGATATTTGGAAAGGAGTGGGCTATGCTGTAATTCTCTATCTCGCTGGGATACAGGGTATCCCGCGAGCGTATTTCGAAGCGGCCAGGGTAGACGGAGCCAAATGGTGGCAGGAAATTCTCTATATCACTATACCTCTCTTGGGTCCAACAACGCTCTTTGTTCTGATTATTGGAACAATTGGGGCTATGCAAATTTTTGTTCCCATATACATTATGACTCAGGGTGGACCTGTAGGAGCTACTGAGACGGTAGTATATAATATCTACTTCGAGGCATTCCTACGCTTTCGATTTGGGTATGCCTCGGCTATGGCTATGATTTTGCTTGGAATTATTCTAATTATAAGCTTAATACAAATCAAGTTGCTACACTCTCAGTGGAAATATTAAGATTCAGCGATTAGGTAAATCTCGAAGTCAGGAAAGGGGTGGTGATGATAAAACAAGAAACCCCAAAAAGCAGGTTATGGATTTCTTGCAGTCAGGTCTTGTTATATCTTCTTCTCGCTTTAGGTTCAGTTATTATGATTTTCCCTTTTATATGGATGATCCTATCTACTCTTAAGGCTAGCGGGGAAATAATCGCTTATCCCCCGGTCTGGATACCAAAACAACCTTCTTTTGAAAGATATGTCTATATATTTAAGGAAGCTAAATTTGGTTTGTTTTTTATGAACAGTATATTCATATCGACAACTGTTACAAGTATTCAACTATTGACTAGTGGCATGATTGGTTATGTCTTGGCAAAATACCATTTTCGAGGAAGAAATATTCTATTCTTGGGTATATTAAGCATAATGATGATCCCAGAAGCGATGTTTTTGCTGCCGAAATACGAGGTGGTTAGCAAGTTTGGGATGATTGATACTTACTGGGTCCTTATTATCCCCGGTTTGTTTAATCCATTTGGTATTTTTTTGATGCGCCAATTTTCTCGAACTATACCTGATGCACTGTTAGATGCAGCAAGAATCGACGGTTGCACAGAAATAGGAATCTTCTTCAGGATTGCGATGCCGCTCTGTAAAGCAGCTTTCTCTGTTCTGGGTATTTTTGTTTTCATAGGGGTGTGGAACGACTTGCTTTGGCCTCTAGTAGTCCTCAACAGTGAAAAACTTTTTACCTTACCCCTCGGCTTAGCCAGGTTTACTTCAGAGCATACTGTAAATTACGGAATGACTTTAACTGGAGCCACGGTTACTGTGATTCCAGTACTAATTATATTTCTTATCTTCCAGCGACGGTTCATTGAGGGCATTACTCTGACAGGGTTGAAGGGATGAAATAGAGGAAGAATTTCTTATGGAGAGCGTTAAACTCTTCTATCGTCAAAAATCTTTGTGAAGAAGGGTATATCTTATGAATTTCAACTATCACCCTGAAGGACTTTATGTCTGGGACACATGGTACTTCCACCACCAAGGCCGGACACACTGTATCCATTTACAGCAACCCCGGCCGGAAAATAAGCGATCTTCAGAATTGTACGGAGCACTCGGGCATGCGGTAACAGATGATTTAGTAAAATGGACAGAACTTCCTCCCGTCCTCTGCTCTGGTGAACCGGGTTCTTACGATGATTTGGATTTATGGACTGGTTGTACGACTTACCACCAGGGTCTCTTCTATATGTTCTATACTGCTCGGAGTAGTCATGAAAATGGCCTAGTTAATCGAATTTGTCTTGCAATTAGTACAGATGGTATTAAATGGGAACGACACCCCAATAATCCTATTATTACACCTGATCCTCGTTGGTATTGCGCTGAGGGGTCGCCGTTCCCTATTGCCGGATGGGCCTGGCATACGATTGACTGTCGCGATTTAGTCGTTGTATTTGATTCAAAGGACAAAAGCTTTTATGGGTTCTACGCCGCACGTATTCCTGCCACAGAATGTGCGGTTAGTTCTGTCATTGCTTGCTGCAAATCTTTAGATCTAATACACTGGCAACACTTCCCTCCTTGTTTTATACCGGAAAAATACGCCTGTATCGAGGTACCGGATGTTTTCCAGCTAGATGGTAGGTGGTATCTTACTTGCCTCACTGGAAATATCTATGGCCAACGCAATCGTTTAAGTGATTCTAACTTGCGCCTGGGTACTATTTACGCTGTTGCCGAACATCCGACTGGCCCATATCATGAATTAGACGAAAATGTTCTTTTCGGTTCTGTGAACTGGCAAGGCTTTAGCGCCCGCACGGTTGCCGTAGACGGGGAGCGCTATCTCTTTTACACTCAAGGTGAGGAGATGGATGGTTCTCACTTGGGTACGATTACAACACCCAAAGTTCTTCGTACTGATAAGTGCGGCCATTTATTAGCATGCTATGCGCCTCATATTGAAAAATATGCTGGCGATACTTTACTTTCCGGCCCACATGCAATTGTAGAAAACAAGGGGCAGTGGGGTTCCCTTGGGGCATGGAACACTAAAGAGGGAGAAATTTCAGGAACCTGCCGTACAGATTGGTCTTTGCATATATTCGATGTGTCGGCAGAAAGTTTTATAGCTACAGTCGCGGTGAAAATCCTAGATGCTAGGAGTGCCGGAGTAGTCTTTCGTGTTCAAGGAAAAGATGCCCTTGGCGGCGCGTATGTTGTTCTTCTGGATGCTCAGGCACAGCAGGTTGTTTTCACTCAGACTCGAGATTTTCCTTGTATAGAATTCCGGCAGTGGGAGATCAAACGTGAAAGAACATACAATTTGCGTATTGTCGCGAAAAACTCTATTTTTGAAGTTTTTATCGATGATGTTCTGGCACTCCAATTATATCACTCATTACATAAATCCGGTCGCCTTGGTTTATTTGTTGAAGAAGGAACAGCAAAGTTCTCTCATCTGCACGTTGTATCCTTAGTGGGATAGACGAGAAGAAGAGCATATCGTGTAAGAATGCTAGCACTAACTTTCTTCAGTAAATTAACCGTAGAACATTAAGTTTAAACTCGTTTATACAAGGAGTGAATGAATGAAAAGCTTCATAGAATGGAAAAATGTTTTGTGCCAACATCCTATGTATTTGTTTATTGATAGAGATAGAGGAGAACCAATAGTGGGAGAGAGAGTCCCTCCCTGGGGAGCTCCTAATGCCAAGGAATATGCAAAAAGGGTTAAGAGGAACTTAGAGTCTTTAGAGAGATTTCCTGATTTAAAGATAAACTACCAGTTCTCTGGAGTAGAGATGGAAGATATGGCTAGAGATTTCCCTGAAGCTATTGAAAAAATGAGAAAATGGGTAAAGGAGGGAAGATTAGGTTTTATAGGGGGAACTTATTCTCAGCCGCATTTACATGTGTTTGGACCTGAGTCTAATATTAGACAATTTGAATATGGTCTGGAGGTTTTTAGAAGAATCTTCGGCACGGAAATTATTACCTATGCTCGCCAAGAAACAGGCCTGCATCAACAACTTCCCCAAATCTTGAATGCTTTTGGTTATAAATTTGGTGTAGTTCCTGTCTTTTATTGGGCTTTAAGATTTATAGAAGGCTCTTCCTTTCCCGAAATAATTGGTAATGCAGATTTTCAATCCTTTGTTCAAGGGGAGGAATTTACCTATTGGCAAGGTCTGGATAAAAGCAAGATTCCCTTATATTTAAAGTCCTCTTCTGCTCATATAGAGCAGGATGAACAAAGAGATCTTTTCCGCAGTCCTATTTTGTCTATCTATTTTCCGGATATGGAGGAGGTGAACGAGAACTGGTATCGGGAGAAAAAGAGGAAAGGTGATTTTTACTTACTGGATGAAGCCTTAGAAGAACGGATACGAAAGTATCCTCCTACCTCCCAGGCTAACCTTTATACCTACTGGTCCTACATAGAAGGAGTATGGGCAGAAGCCTTGTCTAGAAAGAATAAAGAGGCAGAGATTAAGGCAGTGCAGGCAGAGGCAATGGACGCTATGGCACTTCTATCGGGAGAAGAAATAAAAGGAACCGAAGAGAAAATGGACAAGGTATGGAAGAATATCCTTACCTCTCAACATCACGATGTTTATTGGATAGAAGCTACTGATCTAAAGAAAAAAGCTCTAAGTTGGCTCGATGAAGCAGTAGAGAGTTCTGAGGAAATAATAAAGCAGGCCCAGACTAAAATAGCCAAGAAAATAGATATAGAAACGGAAGAGGGAAAGGTCTTAGTGGTTTTTAATACTCTACCCAGCGAAAGAAAAAGAATAATTAAGTTAAAAGCAGAAGAGAATGTCGAGATAGTAAATGATGAGAACAAAGAACTCCCCGCCCAGAGGATAGAAGGTAAGGTTAACTTCATCGATACTTTGCCTGCCTTTGGTTACAAAGTATATAGACTGAGAAAAGCAAAAAGCATTATAAAAAAGAAGAATTTAGAAGATCTCGAGTTTGAGAATCAATACCATAAAACAAAGATAAGAAAGGATGGTTTGTTTGAAAGCCTAATAGAGAAGGATAGTAGACAAGAGCTTCTGGATATAAATGCATATTTGGGGGGAGAGATACGAGCACAGATACAGAATCAAGAGGTAAGCACAAGAGATAGGGGTAGAATCACGAAAATAGAAGAAGGAAAGATAGGAAAATTAATAAAGGTAGAAGGATTATTAGAAGATATAAAGTATAAAGAGATAATTACTCTATACAATGATTTACCTACTATTGATGTTAGTATAAATTTTAGCTTTAAGGGAAATGAGGTGGGAACCTTTTGGATTGATGAGAGCAAGTTAAATATTTACTGGCCCACTCAGGGAGGTAAAATATCTTATGATATTCCCTTTGGCGTGGAGGAAGGCAAGGAAGAAAGACCTTTATTTGCTATAAACTGGTTGGACATCTCCACGGATAAATGTGGATTATCTTATATAAACAAGGGAACGCCAAAACATTGGATAAGAAATGGAGTGATGATCAACGTAATTGCCTGGGGAGGTAATAAGTTTACTAACAGACAGCATCTGGGATGGTCAAAACGAACACAGTATGATTTAAAGCTTTATGGCTCTTATTCTATTTCTTATTCCCTTTATCCTCATAAAAATGGCTGGAGAAAAGCTAGAGTGGCAAACGTGACTCAAGATCTTTCCTTCCCTTTGCTTGCATATCAGGAAAGTAACCACAAAGGAATTTTGGAGAAGAAGACATCATTTTTCAGGCTATTTCCTGATACTTTAGTGATGACCTCTATCCAGAGTTCCAAAGATAGGGTAAACTGCCGGGTTTATAATATTGGAGAGAAAACTTCACCCAGGGTAGAAGGAGCTAAGCTTATCAGAATTTCTGACCTTTCCGGCAAACAAATTGATGGAATAGAAAGATTTCAGATTGCTAATCTCTTGATAAAGTAAAAAAAGAGGCAGCTTCTCAAAAGTTTTGTTCACGTTTGAAAGAGTCTTTAAAGCAATACACCAAGATATATGAGGTGGTTTACGATCTCGACAAAAGCATAAAGTCAAATATGCATTCACTCTATAGTGAATATTATACGAGGAGGATATCTATGTCATATAAACCATACTGGAATTCACTCAAGACCCATATTACCTCTACATGGTTTCAGGATGCCAAATTCGGAATATATACCCATGGGGGGAGGGATATATTCGGTTCCGGCATGTGGCCCGAACGGTAGCTGGTATCCCTATAACATGTACCGGGAGGGGACGTCACAATGCGAACATCACATCAAGACCTACGGACACCCTTCAAAATTCGGCTACAAAGACTTCATTCCCATGTTCAAGGCAGAGAAATTCAATCCTGACGAGTGGGCCGAGCTATTCAAGAAAGCTGGTGCCCAGTTCGCTGGCCCTGTGGGCGAGCATCACGATGGTTTTAGCATGTGGGACAGCCAAGTTAATGAATGGAACGCGGCAAAGATGGGACTCAAAAGGGATGTTGTGGGAGAATTAGAAAAGGCCATCCGGAAACAGGGTATGCGGTTCATGGTGGCGCTTCACCACGCCGAAAACTGGTGGTTCTATTCTCATTGGAAGAAAGATTATGATACCTCGGACCCCCGCGCTATGCTGGCCTGTATGGTCCACCGCACAATCTTGGATGGGCCCAGAATATGCCTGAATTAAAAGAAGGAGAAAACGAATGGCAACTACAAGATAGGCCCAGCAAAGAGTTTCTTGATAAGTGGTTAGCCAAGATTCGGGAGATCATCAACAAATATCAACCTGGCCTGCTATGGTTTGACTTTGGGCTTAATTTTGTACAGGAACATTACAAAAGGGGATTCCTTGCCTATTACTATAATAAATCGGAAGAGTGGGGCAAAAAGGTGGTTGTGACCTACAAGGGGCACCATCTTGTCCCTGGCAGCGGCGTCTTGGACCTCGAGCTGGGACGATTTGATCACCTGACATATCATGTCTGGATCACGGATACGACGGTAGATGATGGATGTGGCTGGAGCTATTTACGTGATGCCAAATACAAGACAGCAACTACCCTAGTACACTATCTGGTGGACAATGTGAGTAAAAATGGCTTGCTACTTCTCAATGTAGGACCCAAGCCCAATGGTGAGATACCAGAGGAAGCCAAAGAGATTCTTTTGAAGATGGGCAAGTGGCTGAAAGTAAATGGAGAGGCTATCTATGGTAGCACACCCTGGATGGAATCTGGGGAAAGGCCAACGAAGATGGCCAAATCCGGAGCGTTTAGTGAGGAAAAGGAGGTTCAGTGCACGGCAGAAGATATTCGGTTCACGGTGAAGGATGATACACTTTATGCGATCTGTCTGGACTGGCCGAAAGGTGAGATAACCATCAAATCCATACCGGAGAAGCTTTACGATTCGGAGATAAAATCTGTGAAGATGCTGGGTGTTGATGAAGTAGTGCCGTGGAAGATGACGAAAGAAGGCCTCAAGATCCAAATCCCTACTAGAAAACCCTGTGACCATGCTTATGTGTTTAAAATTAAGAGAAAGCGTCCATTTTGATCTTACTATTCACAAGCAGGCCCCAAGAGAAGCTTGAACTGACGGAGGTATTTGGCCTATTTTTACCTGACGACCAAGATTCACTCGACGGTCTCCCGGGAGAAATATGAAAAACTGAGGAAAAAGTGATTGATGCGCTTCTGAGTTTTAAAAAAAAGATCCTGCCCATAGTCAACCAGTAATTTTTTTTACCTTAAAAAGAAGATGCACAAGTATAGATAACGGTAAAGTGAATGGTCTCGTGGAGCTTTCTGGCAAATTTTCTAAATATTATACTAGGAGAGAGAAATCAGTAAAACTAAAAGTCCCAATATCCTGTTTATTATGTCTGACGACCATGCTGCCCATGCTATTAGTTGCTACGGGGGAAGATTGGCTCAGATAATGAAAACACCAAATATCGATCGCATCGCCAGTGAAGGCATACGCCTGGAGAATTGTTTCGTTACCAATTCTATCTGTACTCCTAGCCGAGCGTCCATCCTAACAGGCCAGTATAGCCAGCTGAATGGCGTTTATACGCTGAGTGATGATTTTGACCGAGAGCAACAAAACGTTGCCAAACTGCTTCAACAAAGTGGTTATCAAACTGCCATTATCGGCAAGTGGCATCTACATACTAAGCCCAGTGGGTTTGACTATTGGAACGTATTACCTGGCCAGGGTCGATATTACAATCCGCTTCTAAAGGAGAAAGGAAAGCCTTGGGAATATAGAGAAAGGGGTGGGGAAGTGTATAAGGGCTATGTCACCGATATAATTACGGACCTTTCTTTGGACTGGCTTAAGAACCGAAACAAAAACAAACCTTTTTTTCTGATGTGTCATCATAAAGCTCCCCATGATAAATGGGAATATGCCAAAAGACACAAAGATCTTTTCCAGAACATTGCAATTCCGGAGCCTGCAAACCTTTGGGAGGATAAGGCTCATCGCTCACCAGGTTCACGAGAATACGGGGGAACTATTTCTTCCCATAACAAGTACCGGAGTTTAGTAAACGAAATGGAAGCAAAAAACTGGCCTACAGGACAACTTGACACTGTTGGAATGAACGAGGAAGAAAAAACTCGTGCAGCTTACCAGAAATATCTAAAAGATTATCTTCGTTGTGTAGCTGCTATCGACGAAAACGTAGGCAGAGTGCTTGATTATCTGGATGAAGAAGGTTTAACTGAGGATACAATCATAATCTACACATCGGATCAGGGAATGTTTCTAGGCGAGCACGATTATTGGGATAAACGGTGGATTTTTGAGGAATCGCTACGCATGCCCTTCCTAATGAAATATCCAAGACAAATCAAATCTGGTACGGTTAATGATGACATTATTCTTAATGTAGATTTTGCTCCTACTTTTCTCGATTATGCGAGAAAACCCACACCATCTTACATGCAAGGGAAAAGTTTTCGTACTAATGTAGCTGGTAGTACTCCATCAGACTGGCGCAAGTCAATGTATTATCGTTATTGGATGCATCGAGGAAATCTCGATGTACCAGCCCACTATGGGATACGGACAAAGCGTTATAAACTGATTTTCTTCTACGGTTTGCCCCTGGATGCAAAAGGAGCTAAGAAAGAACCGACACCACCGGGATGGGAACTGTACGATTTAGAGAAAGACCCACAGGAGATGAAAAATGTTTATAATGACCCTGCTTACGCCAATGTAACCAAACAACTTAAAACAGAACTTCTCCGATTGAAGAAAAACTTAGATGACACAGACGAGAAATATCCAGAACTTATGAAGATTCGCCAGAAATATTGGGAGTGAGATTCATTCCACTCTGTAAGTTTTTGGAGAGTCAAAGAAGGTTCCTGAGATGGAAGTTGGGTCAGGTGGGATCTTGTATGAAACAAATCGAACTTTTAATAAAGCCAGTTTCTTACGACTGTAACCTGGATTGCAAGTACTGTTTTTACAAAAAAACATTTAGCCTTTACTCTGGTAAAAATCATCGGATGAGAAAGAATGTAGTAAAGAAGCTTATCTCTGAATCTATGAGATATTCAGATGGAGGTCCCTGCATTTTTTCATGGCAGGGAGGAGAGCCGCTTCTCACAGGAGTGGATTTTTTCAAAAGAGTGATTGAACTAGAGAAAAAATATGGAAGACCGGGTCAGAGAGTAAGCAACTCTATCCAAACCAATGGAACTCTGCTTAATAGTGAATGGATAAAACTTCTGCGAGAGTATAATTTCCTTGTAGGAGTCAGTCTCGATGGACCACCAGAGGTCCATAACCACTACAGACATTATCCATCCGGTAGCGGCAGTTTTGAAAAAGTGATGGAGAAAATAGATCTTCTCAAAAAAGGAGAAGTTGAGTTTAATATCCTCTCCACAATCGGTAGGCAAACTGCGAAGTATCCAGAGAGGATTTATAATTTTTTTCTCTCTCAAGGATTTTCTTATCTTCAGTTTATTCCTGCAGTCGACAGAAAAAAGGGTAAGATAGAAGAGTTCTCAATTACTCCGACTCAATATGGAGACTTCCTATGTAAACTATTCGACATATGGTGGAACGGTGGAAATCCTCCAGTTTCAATACGGATGTTTGATAATATTCTAGAGATACTTCTTCAGGGAAACTCAAGTTCCTGTATGTTCAAAAGTTCATGCGGTGAATACATTGTGGTGGAATTCAATGGAGATGTTTACCCTTGCGATTTCTTTGTCAGAAAAGAGTGGAGATTAGGTAATATACTTGAAATGTCGATAGAGCAATTGTTTAAGAGAGCAAAATCACATTTTGCAGAGTTAAAGAAAATTGCCCCTTCAGATTGTAATCGTTGTCCCTGGAATTTTATATGTCATAACGGATGCCTTTGGTTCAGATGGGTTAAAAATGATAACATAAAAGATAAGGATTATTTTTGCCAGGCATACAAACAGTTTTTCCCCCATACAATTGAGAGGTTCAAAAAATTGCGTGATTCAATTTTACTAAAAAATGTCGGAAGAAATTTTAGGAAAAATTTCTGATTTTTCCGGCAAACAAATTGATGGAATAGGAAAGTTTCAGATTGCTAATCTTTTGATAAAATAAATAATATCATATGAAGGATCTATGGTGAAGACATTTGACTATTTTCAACCAACAGATATCAGATTTGGATGTGGAAGGGTAAAAGAAGTGGGTGAGATTGTTGCTCAATTTGGAAAGTATTGTCTTCTTGTGTCAAGGCCGGTATCTAATGTGCTTGAACCAGTAATCGAAAAAGTTAAGAAATCACTTTCAGATGCTGGAGTAAGTTTTGTGCATTTTGATGGGGTAATACCCAATCCCACTACTGATATCGTAACTCTAGGAGCAGAATTGGCAAGATCACATAATGCAGACGTAGTCCTTGGAGTTGGTGGTGGATCCAGTATGGACACAGCAAAAGCTATAGCAGTTGAAGCATCCCATAGGGGAACTTCCTGGGACTACCTGTTTTTCCGAGAGACACAACCAACGGATAAGACATTGCCCATCATTGCTGTAACAACCACTTCTGGTACAGGTTCCCAGGTTACGCAGGTAGCAGTAATCACCAATATAAAGGAGAAAAGAAAATCTGCAATCTATAATTCAATTGTCTATCCCAGGGTTAGTATCATTGATCCTGAATTAATGCTCACAGTTCCTGAACATATTACAGCATCAACAGGTTTCGATGTATTTACCCACTCCTTCGAAGCTTATATCCATAAGAATACTTCACCTTATACTGGGATATTGGCACTTGAAGCTATTCGGCTGGTAGCTGAACATCTATCTACTACAGTAAAAGATGGTTCAAATATCGAAGTAAGGTCAGCCATGTCCTGGGCAGACACGCTTGCCGGTCTATGTATTGCTAATGCCGGCGTTACTCTACCTCATGGTATAGCAATGGCCATTGGAGGAAGTTGTCCCCATATCATGCATGGTGAGGCCCTAGCTGTTGTTTATCCTGAATTTATGCGTTTTACCTACCCCAGTGCAATCCAGAAATTTGCTACATTGGCTCGTATTTTCGACAGTGACTTTACAAATGCAACTGATGAAGCGGCTGCCAAAGAATCTTGTTCCATGATTGATGATTTTCTAAAAAAAATCGGAATGTATCTTAGTCTTGAAGATTTAAAAGTTCCTGAAAATGCAATAGAAGAAATAGCTGACCATACTATGGAACTTCCAGATTATACTAATAACCCACGCCTAGCAACTCGTGATGAGGTACTTGCAATGCTTAAAAAGGCTTTTCGGCATTAAGATTCCCTTCCTTGTCAAATCTCATTTCTTCCAGGTTGCCTATCACCTCAATATCATTTCTGCCCGTGAGTTCCCCTGTGAGTGCCTCTGAGATATAGACTTCATCAAGCTTTAAGGTATTT
>SDBS01004070.1_pt1 | contig 14339 bp, 12 predicted proteins | sample 2277091 | NCBI WGS metagenome assembly SDBS01 (sample SAMN10404972, study PRJNA504765) | marine sediment metagenome | isolation source: marine sediment core GS10_PC15, 163 cmbsf | place: Arctic Ocean: Southern Knipovich Ridge | collected 2010
CTGTAGCATAAGGTCCTACACCGCCTCCTCTAGCTGTAGATACAGCCTTTAGTGCTTCCTCAAAAGCGTCAAGCTCAGGCATAGTCTTCTCTTTGATAGTATCAGGAGCTACTCCGAATTGTAGTACCAGATTAGCTCTCCTCAACTCTAGAGCGCTAGTTGATAGCGTCTCTATACTGCTCTTGGCAGTCTCCAGGTCTTGCTTGACCTTCGCAGCTTCCTCATCGGTTACTGCACCCGCCTGACGGGCTTGCTCGTTCTCTGTGATTTTAGCGTTTAGAGTAGCTACTTCCTTCAGAGCAGCAGATTCAGCTAGTTTGGCAGCGTCTATGGCTGTCTCGTGAGCTGTCTGCTGAGTAGTCAGTTGCCCCTCTAAACTCCTCTTTGCAGCAATCAAATCTGACTCAGCTACAAAACTCTTACCGTCTACTAGAACCTTACCTTCCTTTACCTCTACCTTAGCAGTTGTGGCTACAGGTAAGGTTTCAGGCGGTTTGGTCTCAGGAGGCGGAGGAGTTGTAGGCGGAGTCTTGACTTCATCACCACTAGAAGCATCAGTTGCCTTCTGATTCTCAGTTGTCATGAGTACATTCCTCCTTATTGTAGTCTATCACACATACCCGTTGATTGCAAGGATAAACAATAACTATTGCCCATTTATTGTATCATGTCTTTAGTTAGGTATTTATTCCTTAACTCTGCATAGATTTCCTTAGCTTCAGTAGACATCAGAGCAGTTGTAGTCCCAAAGAAATTGAGCCAAGCATCCATTGTAGGGTCAAGTATGCGTAGGCGTTGTCTTGCTTCTCTAAGCCTTCGCTGATAACCTGCTATGAGCTTCTGCCCATCAGGACCTATTACCTCCCTCAGCTGTTCTCGTTCAGCAGCAGGAGCTACCTCATATCTGCGTATTTGCTGTATCTGCTCAGGCTCATACTCTCGCATTACTATGTCTCGGAGATTTCTGTAAGGTCTCATGAACTCTCGGCTAATCTGCCAGTAGAGCTTCTCCATCGGAGTCCAATCAGCCTGAATCCTTTGTAATAGGCGTTCTCGGTGATGGGCGTCCATAGACTCTAGCAGTATATCTATATAGGCATAGTAGGTATCAAAGTCTCTTTCCATCCTCTGAGACTCCCAGTTCCACTTATACTCAGGGCGGAGCTCGTAGTAGTAGTAGAGTAACTCTTGGTCAGGTGTCTGAGTAGGAGTAGGTATGTTGCGCTCCTCTAGCATAGCAGCTCGCTCTTCAAAAGTTTTAGGAACATCCTTGTAGGCAGGAGACTCACCAAGTATTCTAACAGCTTCTGCCAGGCTACCAGTCATATCACTACGGAAGCTCATCCACTGGTCAGGACCTATCTCTCCTTCTACAAACTGACGGTTCATCTCCACCATACTAGGTCTTACTAGTTTATCATCCTCATAGATTCCAACTGTCCTAGCTTCGTTATACACTTTCTCCAAATCCTCATAGTAGTCTCTAGTCTTAACATCTAGCAACTGCCAGCTAGAGGGATAGAGAGGAGTGATAATCCCCTGCCAGCGGCGGTAAGTCTCCCATTCATATAGTAGCTTCTGCTGGTAGACATCTAGAGAGTAGTAGTCACTGAATCGTTTGCCTGTTACTGGATACTGGCGGTCAATATGCTCCTGAACTCTGACAGATACTCCAGTAGCCTCCTCAATAGCCAGTCTCATCTCCTTACGGATTTCTGTAAACTCAGCAGGTCTTATCCTGAACAGACCAGTTTGCTGCATCAGTATGCCTTTAATACCATCTACCCTATTGACTGCATCTAGCCATAGCTTATCTTCTTCTGGAGTTAGTTTCTCACCAGTCTGCTTCTTTCTCCATATAAGGTCAGCATCATAGCCTTCCTCTCCCAGTGTAAGCATAGTCATATAGTCTCTAAAGCGGTCAGGGTAGATATGCTCCAGTACTGCTCCTATATGCTCAGGAGATAGAGCTCTTAAGCCGCTAAGTCCTGTCCTTACCCAGGCAGGAGCGAGCTGACCTATCTCAGGCTTGCCAGTGGCAGCTCCAAATAGAACTATTGGTAGCATAACATGGATGCCTGGGAAGAAGCCTGCTCTACCAATGTAGTCTATAAACTCCATACCAGGCATTACATCATAGTACTCAGGGAAGTCTCGGAGGTAGAAGGAGCGGAGACCACCCATCCATACAGAACCTCTGAGTATGTTCATCTGAAGGTCAGTGCCAGGTACTGGCAAGTAGCCTTGGTCAGTATAGTTCATGTATCTAGCTAGTCCTGTCATAGTACCAGGAGTCCTCAGATAAGTTCTAGGTATCCACCTCCAGCGGAAGAGCTCATAGTTCCAGAAGGGGAAGACAGCTCGCATAGATTCATCTATGATGTTAGCATCGTCATAGGTGGGATAAGCGAGAGCGTGCAAATCTCGGGCTTTAGTCATAGCAGCTTCCTTGTTAGCCCACCATTCAGGAGCTACTCCAGGAGTCGGAGCTCTAGCCTTGACAGCTCTTACCATAAGGTTAGGTCTGCCCTCAACTTCAGACAGCCTAAACCCAGCAGTCTCAAGTAGCCCTCTATGTTCGGGAGCTATATCGTAGGCTACCCTGCTTAATCCTCTAGTAGCTGCCTCATCATCAACAGCACTGAGCAGCAGTTGGATGTCTCTCCTATTCAATCTAGCTACATCTAGACCCTTAGCGAATCTCTCAACAATAAGTAGGTCTACTAGGTCCTCTTGGGGAGGTACAACAGTCTCAACTACTCCAACAGACCTACCCCTAATCTCCACCGCAAAGTTCCCAACCCTCTCCTCAGGAATAACCTTGAGTGTGGACAGTTCTGGAGCAGCCTTATACATAGGCAGTTCTCCTACATCATCTGCTACTCCGTTTATATACTGTCTCCACTTGACTATATCAGATTCAGGTATCTTATTAGCAGCGTGTAGGCGAGTTATCTCTTGCCTTATCTCCTCCAGCTGCATTACTGTAGGGCTATCAGGAGTTAGGATAGTAGGCTCTATTCCAAGATTCCTCCACATCTGGTCATAGACTTCTCCAATAGCATCATCAGTGAAGCCCAGGTCAGCAGCAGTCTTGCTCATCTTAGCAGCATAAGCATCCGCCTGCTCTACAGTATGGAGGATAAAGTCTTCTCTAGGACGGATAGTAGCGTGATGCTGTATCCTAGTAAGTCCTCTATATAAGTCATCTCCAGTAGAACCATACAGATAAGCTAGATGATTAGGAGTTAGCTGGTCAACTACATCTGGCACAAAGTCAGCTACGAATACTGGCTTGTCTACTGAACCAAGGAAGTTGCGACTAGCCCTCAGCCTAAGGCTCTTAAACTTCCTTGCATTAGTATCAAACTCATCCCAGATGGTAGACTTCTGAGCTCGCTGCTGATTCCAAAAGCGCTCATTCCTTTTTCTCTTAGCAGTTCTAGGGATTACTGCTTCAATCTCAGATATCTTATTGCGAGTTGCCAGGATGTTCTCCAGCTCAAGACGGCTAACAGCATCCAGGTCGGTAAGGCGAGCTATCTGAACATCTGTCAGCCCAGAAGCCCTAGCATTATCTACTAGCTGATTCATTATCCTCGTCAACTGCACTTCTGAAGTATCCATATAATCTGCCAGCAGCCTAGCTGAACCGACTTCAAAGTCATCCATCTCACCTACTACTAGCTTGGCTTTTCTCAGCTCAGTCAGGCGTCTGTAGTCATGTATCCTCTCCCCAGTACCTTCAACTAGTGAACTGATATTCTGCATATCTCCTAAGAACTCATCCAGGTTTCTAGGAGGATTAGCTAGGAAGTTATCAGCCTCACTAGTTAGCACATCCATCTGGTTCTTCAGGCTAACTAATGACAGCTCCCTCTCTCGCTCTACCCAAGCAGCTATCCTACCATCTATGTCAGTAAAGATACTACCATCCAGTACTTCATCTCTAATGCCAGTCTTAGTACCCATCCTGACATCAGTCATCTTATCAAATGTTCTGCCCAAGTCCTTGCTAACCTGCCTCCGCTCAAACTCCAGAACATCTAAGTCGCCATGCAGCCTAACTGCATCAGGTCCTACAGTAGCATCCTGCAGCAGTACTCGCTCTATATCTCTAGCATCTCTGGCGGATATAGCAGCTATATTATCTAGCTCAGAACTACGCTTAGATATTATTCCTGTCAGCCTTCCCATATCATCTGGGTCAACACTTGCCAGAGCCTTCATGTAGTGAACTTGATAGTCATAGGCTACCTGCATACTATTGAAGTGAGCCCACATATCATAGGCATCTTGGAAGGAAGCTAGGTAGTGGTCTCTGCCTGCTATGTTCATCTTGGCTCCTACAGTCTTGCCACCCAAGAATGGAACCTTCTCAGGTATAACTACTTCTCTAGTAACGAATGGTACTTTGCCTCCCTTGAATACAGCTGTTCTACCAGTTAGCGGGTCAACCATAGCTTGAGTCAGTCTCGCCTCGCCTCTTGCCATCATCTGTAACTCATAGGGAGCATTAGCTATTCCTTTGAATAAGCGGTTAGTCTCATCTACTCCACTGTAAGCCTTAGGATACAGCGTGTCTGCTCCACCCAAGAAGCTTCTCTGCATATTCTCAAGGAAGTTGTAAGGACCAAAGTTAGTGAACAGCAGATTCCACCTAGCCATAGGCATTACTGCTCGGCGTTCTAACCATACCAACTGAGAAGAGTATAGCATTCTGTCTGCTACTCTACTATACCAAGAGGCTGACCTACCAGCCTGACCCATATATTTAGTTAGAGGACTATGTAGGTTGCCATAGCGGATACCCTCCAGTCTATTAAACACACCCATAAGAACATCATCTGCTGTGTCGCCCTTGAGAGCAGTCTTGGCAGTATCAGCCACCTTCTGTCTGAAGGCCACTAGCTTAGCTGCCATCTTATCTACCATATCCTCAGTAGCTTCCTGTCCAAGGTCAGCTATTATCTTACCAGCTGTTATCCTCTCTCCTTGCCCACTGAACATATTGAGTACTTCATTGTTAAAGTGAGCTAAGCGGTTAGTATCAAAAGTTACATCAGCTACTTCCCTAACCATAGTCCTAGCTGCCACATTATCTATATAGCCAAACTCTAACAGTGGAGCACCTGCTCTAACTAGCATATCATGACCTTCCATAGGTCTTGCTATAGCATTATCAATAGCATTCACGCCAGTATCAATAGCATCCTTAGCGGTTAAGCCTTTGAGATTACGTACTTTAGGAAAGGTGCGTTGTAGTACTGAGCTGAACTCCATGTAGCTCTTTCTGGCAAAGTTCCTAGCCATCGCAGTGTAAGTTCTAGGGATAGTGTAGCCAGCACCAGTTAGCCAGAAAGCTCCCCTAACTGGAAACAGAACAGCCTTCACACCAAGCCTGAATAGAGCATCTTCGCCTGCTAGCCAGCCTTGCTCAGCCGCAGCTACCCAAGGACCTATTCTAGTTCCTGCCCATCTGAGCCCTATTCTGGTAAGTCCAGCTCCTATATGTCTAGCAGCCACAGTAGCCAAGCCGAGCCCGATATAAGTAACTGGGTCAAAGAAGGTCTCGGCACCTAGTCTCAACCACCAAGGCATCTCTGTCTCGTTCCAAGCCATAGCATAGGCAGACCAGCTAGTCTCACCCATTGACTTGTAGTACTCATAGTTCTCCTCTATCCTACCAGCGAGAACATCCTCGGGCGTCTTGAATAGCCTATGGACTCCTATGTTAGCAGCAGCTACTAGTGGTCTAGGCAGCATATCAAAGTACTTGTTCAGTAGCTCTACTGTAGACATCATAGGCTGAGTAAATAGTAGCTTGGTAACCTCCCAGGGAGTTAGTTCAGGAGCTCACGCTAGTACTGTTCCTGCTCGTATCAAGTTGAGGCGGTCGGACTCTAATGCCCACTGACTAGCTCTATCTGCCAGCCAGTCTTTAGCACTCTTCATCTCCTCATCCATCAGCTCCATCTTACCGAGCATACCTCTAACATCTTCCTCAGTCATACCCTGAGGTAGTTCAGCTACTCCAAAGGCAAAGGACTTAGCTATCTCATCTACAGTTAGATTGTGAACTGCTTTTAGCTCCAGCTTAGGAGCAGTTAAGATTTCGTCCAGTATCTTATTCTGAGCCTCTATAGCATCCCCTTCAAAGCCTTCTGGCAATACATTGGACAGGTGTTTTAGGCGGTCAAAGGTAGCTGTCAGCCAAACAGTATCCTCGTCTCTCATACTATCTAGCGGAATGTACTGTAGTATGTCCTCTGGGCTCTGGAGTTTATAATCTGGAATAGATAGATAGTTAGGCAAAGTAGACAGTACTTCCTGTCTCCAAATAATAGCCTTGAAGTCCTGCAGAGCAAAGTCAAACTCCTCCTGAGCTAATCTAAGCTCTTCCTCCCTCCGAGCCTTTTCCCTCTCAGTTATTGGAGGCGTAACAAAGCCAAAGAATGTTGGCAAGTCATAGCGGAAAGGCTCAAACCTTACAGGAGCCGCTACCTTGCTCAACTGTTTCTGAGCTTCTGCGAGCCGCTGTTGGGTCTGATACTGCTCCAGCCCAAGCTGCTCTACCTCCCTGCCGAAGCCTGGGAAGTACTCAGGAATTTCTACCGGAGGCGGAATAACTGGAACTTCATCTGGCTTTTTATCTATCGGTTCTACCACTATTGTTCTCCTTTACTTAGAACCTGTTCCATGTTAATCTCAGGAACAGCAGATGAATACCATAAATAGTATCATTCTTATGGAAGCTAAACTGAGGATTGTAATTGTATAGCTTTATCCCAAGCTTCCCAACCCTGATTAGTAGTAGCCTAGTTTTGGATAGCGGATACTTGCTAACCACAATAGTCTTGAATAATCTCCGCAGTCCACGCTTCAACTTATTACCATGAGTTGAAGAAAAATTGAACAGTCCGATGTGAGTGCTACTCTCTATCAACCTACATCCAACTACCTCATCATTTGTCATTTTATAAACTGATTGAACCATTGTTACTACACCTCCCTTATTATTATAAAAAATCGTTAGCCAGGTTGTTCTCCTTCAGGTGGAGTTGCTCTCTCAGGTAGAGCAGCCCGCCCAGGCGTAGTCTCTAGCCTGCGTCTAGGAGCTTGTACTGGTTGCTCCTCTCTACCTTCCTCGGCAGTTAGCATAGCCATAGTTGCATCTGCTACAGTACTATACAACTGAGCAGTTTCTCTATCTCCAGCCTTGTCTAGCCAAGCAGCCTGCCTTCGGTAATACTGTATTAGGGCTATTAAAGCATTACTAGGATGCCTCTCAGCCTGGTCAGCTCTAACCTGAGCTCTCTCCAGCATCGGGTCTTCAATATCCTTCCATATCTTTCCAATGACATAAGTATAGCTCAACCTGAAGTCTGGGTCTATCATTCTGGAAGTAGTAGCTTTCTGCACCAGGTCGCCAGGAATCTCTACTTCATAGTCAGCAGATACATAGACATTATCTGGTAAGGCATCTGGGTAGCTCCAGCCATAAGGCTTTACCCCACGCTCCTTGATATCTGCCAACATATCATTGTCTTCATCCTCATACTTGTTAATAAACGCCTGATGAAATGGCTTCATTACTTGATTGGCAGAGGCGGCTATCTGACTCATAACATAGGCTGTTAACTGACCTTGAACACTTCCATACATAGCCCAGCTAACTCCACCTCGCTGCATCATAGCTTCTAAGTCAAGTTGAGTGCTTCTCAGCTCTAGTGGTATAGGTGGAGTACCAATGAAGTCAACAGAGTCATCAGGACCTCCCCTAAATATAGCTCCTCGGCGGAAGACATCCTCAGGTTTAACTATTGCCTTGCCAGTTCTACTGCGTTCAAAGATTCTAGGCTGGGCAGTATCTCTTAGCAGCTGTAGGCTAAAGCTCCACCACTTATTCCAAGTTCGGTAGATATGCTCGTTAGTTGCTATGATGGACTGTCCTAGCTCAGCTTTCCACCTTTCTCCAGGTGTCTCCTGAGTCTGTAGCTTCAATGTCTTTGAGTAAGTTGGAATCACACCTTCTGTCAAGCTACCCATATCAGGTAGCCCACCAACTGGAGCTACATATATAGGCATACGCTTGAAGCGAGTACGTTCAAACTTTACCAATACGGTATCTATAACTATAGCATTCCAAATAGCCTTACTAAAGGGGAAGATGTCAGATATCTCTACCCACCAGTAGTCACGAATAGTAACATTTCTTCCTACTGATGCTCTCCACTGAGCATAGTTGCCACTCAAGTTCCAGTTGTTCCGCTTAGCCATATTGGTAGCCTGATTAGAGGCTACTTGGTAGATGTGAGCTACCTCACTCAGCCCCATAGTTGCATCCCACATAGGATAGACATCTATAGGATTCCAAGGCTCAGCATAGCACCTATCACCTTTATCTGTTACTATAGCGAAGTCAGCATACCAACCAGTTGCTAGCATAAAGCCTAGCGAAGTCCTCTGCAAAGATTGTCTAGGATTAGTTCGGCGAAAGTTAGTCTGAACATCCTTCCAGGCAGTGCGGAAGAAGCGACTAACTGATGCTACAGCAGTTGAGACCTCAGGGTCTATTGTTTCATAGTCCTTTATCCTATGAGGTATGTCAGCATCCAGTAGGTGTAGTACTAGATTGAAAAGAGACCGAGGGTCGTTGCCTACGAACGACTCCATTTTTTCAGTCTTGAGTTCGTCAATCATCTCTATGAGCCTATACCAGCGCTTCATAGCTTCATTCCTAGGAGCCCAAAAGGTCCTAAGGTCATTACTACGATTTATTATTGCAGTTGCGTTTCTATCCATTATGCTCCTTTGTATCAGCAGGCCTAAATAGTATCCCACCGCAGTGAGGACAGATGAGAGCATCTGCTGATACTAGCTGACGGCAGTTGGCACACATCTTTCTTATGATTCCGTTATCTTCCCCATCCATCTCCCCAGCCTCCTTCAGTTGTATTTCCCACATAGCCCCTAGCTATTGGCATGGCAGAGCGACAGACAATAGCGATTGCTCCACAGTCATGATGGTCGTCAGCACCTACTACCAATATGCCACTCTTGACTGTAGAGTTTCTGCGGATGTTCTTGCACTGAGACCAGAAGCGAATATCTTGACAGTCTATATCGTCCAAATGTCTACTAACCTCAGTAATCATATAGGGCTTAGTTGATAGATTAGTCTGCCAGCCAATAGACTTTATCATCTTGCCAGTTCTCACATCTTCCCTATAGTAGAGGTCAGGATAACCTCTCAAATGACTTACAATATCTAGGTTATCCTCAGGACAGATAACTCCGCCATTGTAGTAGTGACCAACTTCCATCATAAGTATAGCCATCTCCCACTCATCGTAGAAGCCTGCCAGAGTAGCACAGTGCTGCATTACTGGAGGAATCTCATTACCTTCCTTATCTCTATAGCCTTCTACAAAGTTCCATACATGACCTACTGATTCAGATATCTTGCCCTTGCCAGGGTCTATACTAATAACATAGCCCTTGCCTTCCTCTACATTGTGCCAGATGTCAAGTGTAGCAGTAACCGTCCCTTTGGTTATAGAGTCTACTGCAGTGATGTCTTTATGCTCAGGTGCTGGAATACAGGCATGAATCTTGGTAGTTATAATATCAGCATTGTATGCTTGGTTACCTGCAGTTATAAAGCAAGTCTCATCATCTTCGGGAAACTCCTGAGGGAATATGAACTGCGTCTCCCCTGACCTACGTAGGGACTCCGTCTCAGCAATCTTGTATCTCCTCCATCGAATCATAGCCATAGCCACTCGCTCATCAAAACTGTAAGTGGTAACGAACTTCTCCATTAGTATAGTCTCTTCCGAGCTCATATTGGTTAGCATCTCTTGGTCATCTCCAGGAAGGCAGAATGGGCTATCAGGATACATGACATACTCAGGATGTAAGAACCATTCGTAGAAGTGATGCTGATATACTGAGCCGCCTATAGCCTTACCTTCCTTGGCATTTCTATACATCTCACAGAAGGGATTATCCTCACCATTAGCAGTACTGCCTATGCGGATTTTGGTCTGAGGACTAAGTGGCACACGCTGTATTGCTGACGCCATAATAGCCTCATGAGTGCCAAGTTGCCAGAAGCCATACTCATCCAGTAATAGATTGTGTATAACTTCACCTCTACCAATAGTATAACTTCTGCTACTAAATATATACATAGTAGAGTAGAAGTTGGTAGCCCTATCTTCCCAACTAAGTTCAGTGGCTGACTTATGGTCTAGCTTAGGAATAGTAGGAATCTTCCTCTGTAAGCTCTGATGGAAGCGCTTAGCTTTTAGTATTTGACGCTGAGCACTAAACTCATCATAACTAATAATAACAGACACAGTGCCGTCAATAGTTATGTTGTCCAGGAAGAAGTCACCTACTATAATAGACGTAAAGCCAACCTGAGCAGGCTTGACGTAAATATCACGAAGTCCAGAGGTAAGGATAATGTTCTCTTGGATAGGATTAGGTGTAAGAGGCACTCTCTGCCTATTCTTATCATCAATGTCTAGGAGCGTGCTCATTGTGAGGCGTCTGTCAGAGAACAATGTTTTTAATGCTTCGTCCTGTGTTTGAACAACCATTACTTCCTTCCGTTCATCTTCCTGAGCAAGATGTTAAGTTCTGTCAGAGCTTTAGTGTTTTCCTCACGAGTCTCCTGGTCTTTCTCAATTAGCTCGGTCAATCTATCCTCAGTGAATTTCTTAGACTCCCGCCACATCTTCTCAGTAGAAAGCCTATCCTTGCGATACATAAGGAATATCAGAGTACCCAAAAAAGCTCCTACACCTAGACTACTAGCTATTTGGAAGATTTCCATTTATCTTGTTCTCCTTCTCACAGGTGTTGGCGGTCTACTATATATACGCCTACTGCGAGTTAGTCTGCCAATCGACCTAGGTTCCTTAGTGCCTAGTCTACTCAACTGGGCTCTACGGATGTTTCTGCGAGCCGCCCGCACAACTTTGGCTGTGGTTCTATTTCTCCTTGCCATAGCTCCCAGAGTTCAGCGCTTTATTCTCCTGATACAAACTTTCTCTAGTAGCTAATATGTCATCAGGCGTAGCGCCCTTAAAGGTCTTTCGCTTGTCACCTATAGAATCTAGCATTTGCAAGGCTATCAAAGCCTGAACATATTTTATTCTAAGGATAGAACACAACTCTGTAAGTATTGGTGCTGCTGCTTGACCTTGGATAGTCCACCTAGCACAAGTGCCGTTCCTACTGGTCTTACTAATGAATCCTCCAAACTGACTCTTCAAGTCAACCAGAATTTTTGAGTCCGTATTAGCTACTGTCAGCGAGACGAAGTATCTAGGATTTATGCACCTTAAACTGTTGTTATTCTTGCCTACATAGATACAACCATCCGCATCAACTAACCCTGCTAGGTACTCCCAACTAATCTTGGTAGGACATATGCTATTCAACTTGCCCTCCCTTAAGCAGTACAGATTCAGTACGGCTAACTCCGACTATCTTATCCTTATTCTCCTGAACCCACTTAGCAAAGTTAAAGCCACCATCTCCACCAGATGCTACTGCCTCCAGTAACTGTAACTGCTGAGGTGTATAGGCACTTCTCATCTTAAGTAGATACTGCTGGTCAAAGGAGGAAAGCTCAGCAGGCACCATCTCACCAGTATCCTCATCCTCTATCATCTCCATACCTAGTGATGTTCGCAGTACTCTATGGTCTTTCTCCAGCACCATACGGAAGTTGCGGTAGAAGTCCATCTCAGTGTATTCTTGGCTAAGTACTTTGCGAAGCTCAGGCACACGCTCTTCAAGGTCAGTGAACTTGCTATCCTGTCTCATAAGCTCAAGCCAGCTCCTATTGAGACCTAGAACATAGAGTGCCTCCTCATCACTAAATCCGCAGCATAAATAGCCGAGATACTTGGCTCTGAGGTCGTCTCGGCGGTAGGGGATTAGCGTAGTAGCGGCAGAAACCTCACTAGGTTCGCCAGAGGGTAGTTGTAGAGTTCGGTTCTGCATAGCATCCTCCACCTTCTAGTGTATCATACCTCAGCCCCATTGGCAAGGATAATAAAAGGACAATCGGTATTTATTTGACATAGTGAATAGAAAGGTTGACATCTGATATCTGGATATGGTATGATGTATACAGGAGGTGAAGAAGTGAAAGTATTTCCTTACTGGGGAACACAGATAGGCTTTGGGTTCGCTATATGGGAAACAGGAGCGGAGATATTCTTACCATACTTGATGCTAAGGTTGATGTATAAGAGCAATAGATTTCTCAGAATAGTTCTCAGACCGCTGCTTTGGTTTAAGAAGTAATATAGAATATGGATATCTACTTAACTACTTGTCGCAAGACAGTTCCATCCTGCAGTTACTGTGGAGAGACCATAGAACTCTCAGAACCTATGGTCTGCGGTAAGCTGTGGCAAAAATATACTGAGGAAGGAGGTGAGCCGAGAAGATGGGTAAAGAACTTCCGCTGGCACGCAAGAAGGAAGAGAGACAACCAGTGCTGCTGGTTAGAGCAGGCAATGGAGAATTTGTCCCTGCACCCAGTATTAGAGACCCGAGGACGGAAGAGCCTGATGCTACCGAAGGCAGTAAAGGAGGAAAGGTTAAAGATACTAAGGCAAAGGGCAAGAGCGGTAGCAAAGTTAAAGGAGCTAATGCTAGACCCAGACGCCAGAGACATAGACGAGATAATCAGGATAGGGAGCAGGATAGAGGAGATGAAGGAGAAGATAGTAGACCTGGGAGGTCTGCCCAGGAGTTGGGAATAGTTTATCCTGGCAGCTATTGTGATGAGCTTGAGACAGTTCCACACTACTGGAATGAGGTTGATGTAGTTGCTAAAGGCTCACTGTATCAGTGCAGGTTCTGCTACAGACACTTATGGTTGCCTTTATCTACATATGATGCTGAGCAGCTGAGCAAACTAATAAGGAAGTATGGCAGTAGTAAAGGTTACTGTTACTATCTGAATAGGCATAGACCAGCTAAGTTGTTAATAGCTAAGTTACAGGACTTAAGGATGTTAGAGACGGAGATTACTGACAGGAGAGAGTTTGCTCGGCTCACAGATAAAATACTAAGTGATAAGGAGTATGATAGAAAGGAGACACAATGATATTTGAGATAATAGGCTGGGTAGGTTGTGTGCTGTCAGCACTGATTAGCGTACCGCAACTTGTCAGAACCCTTAGGCTAAGAAGGGCAGGTGAACTATCTATCACAACCTACGCCCTTGCTTGCGCCACTATGGTTTGCTTCATAATCCTCGCTATATATGATAGAGTTATACAACTACTATTTGCGAGTGCTACTGTGCTAGTTGTTGACGCATGGCTGCTTATACTTATCATAAAATGGAGAAGGAGGAATAATGAATAAGCAAGAAGAGATAAGGGAAGGGATAGCTCAATATAACTATTATTATCCTGATGGTAAGCCTAGAATAAGAAAGAACTGGGGACTATTAAGCGTGGAGGAAAAGAAACCATATCTTGATGTAGCTAGACTGCAGGTCTTTAAACTTCACTCTCAAGGTGTAGTGATAAAGGTAGATAGGGAGTTGCCCAAATGTGTATTCCATGAAGACCAGATGCTTATGGAAGTTGATTGCCCATTACACAATGCTGGCTATGAAGCAGTAGAGCCATTGATAAAGACTGTAGAAGCAGACATTAAGCAGCTACATCTACTTAGTAACCTTATCAACAGGCATAGTATGGAGAACAAGTCTAACACGCCAGACTTTATACTCGCTCAATACTTATCTAGTTGCTTGAATGCCTTTGAGGTAGCAACTCAAAAGTGTGAGGCATAGCGTGGACGAGAACTAGTAGACAATGTTTTAACCTGATAGCTAATCTAGTAGTGGAGAGGATTAGCAGAATAGTAAGTAAGTCCAAATCTCCATAATGAGAATTCTCACTGACCCAATAGATAGAACATTAACATAGCAAAGTAAGGCACCCCACCCATGCGTACCAAAAGTCCAGAGCATAGCCCCCATATATGCCAGAACACACACCAAAATATATTTTAAAAAGAACATATGTTCTATTGACAAATGGTTCTGAATGTGTTATGATATGGGTAATGACCTGGTATGGTCAGGTCGTACATTAATAACTTAATATGGAGGTGTTGAATGTCAAAGGTCATTCGCATTGATGATGATGTGTTTGCCAAACTTCAGAAGATTGCCACCAAAAAGAACATACCATTTTCAAACCCAAATAATATATTAAGAATTGCATTAAAATTGAAACCATTGACAGGCTCGACCCACACACCTGCCAGCTAACCGGACAATGATACCC
>SDBS01004072.1_pt1 | contig 14332 bp, 11 predicted proteins | sample 2277091 | NCBI WGS metagenome assembly SDBS01 (sample SAMN10404972, study PRJNA504765) | marine sediment metagenome | isolation source: marine sediment core GS10_PC15, 163 cmbsf | place: Arctic Ocean: Southern Knipovich Ridge | collected 2010
GGAAGTAATTGCATTGAAAACGATTAGATTTTTAAGAGTAAATTTCAATTTTAATATTAGGTCAAAATTTTATGATTCTCTACCGAATAGTTCAAGAATGTCCCTTAAGCAGTTCAAAACTCTTTATGATTTAATTAATAATAGGACTATTATTTATCTGGATACTGACTACAATACTGAAATATTAATACATTATGATGGAAAATGTCAAGGAAAAAATGGATCCTGTTGTTTTAACATCGATTATAGATTTTTACCAGCTCTCTCTTATGATCATTTACTCAAACTTTATAAAAGCATTGTAACAAGAGAAGGCTATGAATATACTATGCCTTCTAGGCTTTTAAAACTAGCACTTAATAATGCCATTAAAAAAATGCAAACTCAAATAGGAGGATTAGGATTGGTTTGTTTAAATTGTCATTCTTACAAACATCATAAAAGATACTATTTCCATCCGATTTTTACTTTTCTTAAGCAATTAGTTTTAGAAGATATTAGTAAGAATCCAAAAATCATAATAAATACAGCCAAAGAACTCGCAATTAAATACTTCAACCAAAATAAAGATAAATTTAAACTATCAAAAAAAAATCCAAGATCTAATATAATTTCTAACATAAAAAGTTCAATTTTGGGATATGTAAAAAAAAAATATGTTATACAATATCTTTTTGGTAAAGATTACGTTTGTCCTATTTGTGGAAAAATTAATATAAATGATAATCTCGATTGTTTTAACGCTCATCATACCAATGAAAGATTGTTTGAAATAATAGAGAAAATAGAATTTGGGAATGAATATGAAAGTAAGTCTATTGATTGGCTGATTGAAAATCTAATAATTCAGGAATGTATCTATATTTGCTACAACTGTCATTCGATGCTCAATGCTACAAATTTTAGAAAATATGCTATTATCATACTAAAAAACCAGAACGATGCTGATTTCGTAGAATCTTTCTATAAGCATTTAGATAAGCAGGTTAAAATGCTAAGAAATACAATTTTACGATGGAAACAGCAATTAAACAATCAATTGATTCAAATTCCAAATCCACTTCGATTAATATTTGAAAGAAAGGAGATTATTGATAAAAAATTGGTATGAGTTTACTATATTTGTGAAGTATTTTCAAAAAAACACTTTTTTACTTCAAGTGAGTTCAATTTTGTTCTAAATAAGTTTAATACTCATTTTAATATATTTAAAAATAGATTAATTGATAAAGGCTATATAAAATTTGTAAAAAGACTTATTGAATATAATGGAGTTAGGATTAATAAAAATATTTATCGTATTACTTTAAAAGGAATAAGACAAGTTAAAAAAATAAAAAATTCTAAATTAAATAAATTTCCAGAAGAGTTTAATAAGTTAATTTCTATTTGGAATAAAAGATATAGAGAGTATGTCAAGTCCTCACAATGTTTATAAGACTTATTATCTTATCTGTAAAAAGGATAATTATATAATTTCCTCTCTACATCAGTTGGTATATTATGGAACAATAATCTTTGTGTAAATCTTGTCGCTTATACTTCTTGAATCATCGAAAAACTCAATAATTCTGTTATTATTGGCAGTTCCGTTTAAAATTATGCAATCAATTTTAAATTCATTAATCAACTTAAGAGAATAAAGATCTATTGGATGAGTTTTTTTTAGACTGTTAAATTGAGTATTAAATTGAGCAAGTTTATTATTTTCTCTTAATCTCTCATACTCTTTTGTTGTAATTTTTTGGATTGGTTCATTTCGGTTTTTAATAAATATTCCATCAACATCTTTTATTAAGAAACACTGTTTAAATTTAAGAATCGAAGCAAGAAATAATACTATTGAGTCGGAGGTTACTGACCAGCTATGAAGCAGTTCATCTCGTTGATTAATGAAATCATATGGTAAAAAAATAACGATTCTTTCATTAGATTTCTTTAATTCCCCTATATTGTCAAAATATTTTATATCATTATATTTTTGACTTAATTCAATACCATTACAATTCATAGCGAAAATTGCCATCCAATGTGAGAGCTCATCTCCAATACTAATCTTTTCATCTATCCTTCTTACAAAATTAGCATATGTGCCTCCTCCCGGAATTATTATAATTTTTTTAACGATATCATTCTCGCATATATGTTTAAACTGTGCTATTGTAGATTCTAAATTCTCTTTATTTTCTAAGATTTTTCCCCCAATCTTTACAATTATCGAATGATAAAGCATAGCAATTTATTTCTTTTTTAATTGAAAATTTAATGCTCCCGCTACTGCAAAAGCTGAAGAACTGACATTATCTGGAATATTAGTTATTCTTTCATAAGATTCAATATTAGCAAATCCTAATTTATCTAATGATTTGCGTATTAAAAAGTCAGAAGATAAACCAGTTATAACAAATAACGGATCTAGTTTAAATTCCGGAATTCTAATACTAAGAGATTTATAGAATTCTTGAATCTCTTTTGAAATAATTTCCAACTGTTTTTCATAGATAAACTTAGCCATCTTATTTAATTCCTCCTTGGATATTAATTCAATGTCCATGCATATTATTCTAGCAAGGCGAGAATAACAATCTTCAAGCGATTTGGAACGGTTGTCAGCAGTGTCGGTAGTATACTCGTCCTCTGAAATATTTTCAAGTATGCGGTGAACATCTGAGATTAGAGCAAATTTCTCAAAAGAAATTCGTATCATCTGTTCTTTATAAGGAACAAAATGAGTGATAGAAGGGATTGTAGCTCTTAAACCTCCACTGTATATTAATTCGTGATTCACTAGCCTCGATATATCATCTTTACCAATCGGAATTGGATTTGAAAATTGTATTGGAATAACATCTATTGTTGTTGAACCAGCATCAATTAAAATGCATTGATGAACAAATTCACCTAAGAATAATGAGGTAGAAACCCAATTAGCTGCAGCTATAGAAAAGGGATTACTTCTAGCAGTTTCAAAATCAACAAATTCACTTTCGGTATTAATGAAATAGAGTTTATTATTATCAAAAACCTCATCTAATGATCTTAAAATCTTTAAAATTCCCTCTCTTTTAGTTTGAAAAGCATCAGAGAGCTCAGCAGTAATAGTTATAGAAATAAAAACAATATCATCTTTTGAGTTTATCTCAGTTTGTTCAATCAAATTTAATATGATACTCTCTAACATTACGGGAATATCTTTTACAGTTTTTTCCCAAAAAGGAAAATATGCAATATAAGAATAGGAATAAACGATTTTGTTATCTTGATAAGTAAGTAAAGCAACTTTTGTATTAGCTCCTCCAATATCCAATCCTAAGATGTTAAGATTTTCCATTATAAATTTAGGCTTCTTATGTATAGGTTAAAGTTTTATCTAAGTTTATTGAGATTATTTATGGTAATAAATAGTTAAAATGTTTGATAATTATATTTATTAAAAATAATTGAAAAATGTGCATTGATTGAAAATACCGGAAATAATAGATAAATCTTTCTTTGAGGACAACAAAGCAAACATCGACTGGAAGGGGAAAGGAACCCAAAATGAGCCATTTGTTATTGATGATAGAATTGACCTTCCATTGAATATTAGGTTCATGACGGGTGATTTATACATTCACATTAGAAATATAGATATAAACATTTTAGTATTAGAAAACTGCCAAAACATAATAGTAGAAGATTCTATATTATTTAAAATTAAAATACTTAAGTGTAACAATGTTATAATTCGTGAAAATTTGATAAGAGATATGAAGATATTCTTTGGTAGGGATAATATTATTGAAAAAAATCGGATATATACAATAATAAATTTGCGTTCTTTTACGTATTTAGCCTTGATTATAGCCCTTTTTTCAGGTTTATTAGTCGTTCTTAGTTACATTGAAGGTTTTTATTTTTTGCGATATATTGGAGTCTTTCTTTTATTTATCTGTGTAATAGCAGTTTTATTTGAAATTGCAGAAAAAAAAGATTCTCGGTTCTTAACTAATAAACTGAAAAACAATGAATTTATCAAATTGGTAGAAGATGATAGAGTAACATCTGAATTGGATAATTCAAATTCATAAAAAAGATATATCCTTTATATCCATACCACAATAAGGGCAAAACTCGGTAGTACATTGTAAAATTGATTACTCTTCTTTTACATATCGTTCTTTAAAATAACTAGTTATCTTATCCAAATTCTTTCCGTTTAAAGCATTTGTCAAGAAATAATCTCCCTTTTGCAAATTCAACTTTTCCTCTAAATATTTAATCTCAGTAGGACTAGCTAAATCCATTTTGTTAAATACAAAAATTATTTCTATTTCACCATCTTTTGTAAAATTTTGTTTTACTTCGTTAAAGAGTTCGATTTGGGAATCAACAGTATAACCCGAAGCAGGTGTAGGATCAAAAACAAATATAATTAAATCGGAAATTAAGCGTAAAGCCAATATCGCTTGTAATTCAATGGAATTCCGGCTTGACATTTCTCTATCGAGGATTCCAGGGCAATCCATGAGCTGTATTTTTGTTTTAACAAATCTTTTATCAAACTCCAAGTGACCCAATATTAATTTCTTTGTCGTGAAAGGATAAGGTTGGACATCTATTTTTTTTTGTGTTGAGATGGTATTAACTATGCTACTTTTACCCACATTAGGATATCCTGCAACAACTATAGTCGGGATTGTATAATCTAGTGAAGGGATTTCCTTTAATCTCCCTCTTATACTATTTAAATATTCGAGATTTTTTTTCTGTTTTCTGATTATTGATGAAACTCTTCCAAAAGCAGCCCTTCTCAGCCTATCACCATCTTTAGGTTCTTCAATCCGTTTTAGTTTTTTAGTGAAGTCTCGTAGCAATTGACTTAACACGGGTAAGATTCCATTTAATCTTCCGAGAGTTAATTTTAACTCATCTGTATCCACAAGTATTGAAGCTAGTTCTCTGTAAAAATCGGGAAGTTCGTCAATAATAGGGACCATTTTAATAATTTTTAAAATTCTTTCTATTAGTTCTTCAATTGCTGTTTTTATACGTGCGGTTTCTTTTTTCTTTGCTTTAACTATGATTGGAGCGTTCTTAGAAACTTGAGCCGAATATTTCATAGCTCTACTAAAAGCAATATCTAATAATTCTTGTGAACTTAGAACGTGATAAAATTCTGAGAAAGGATTCTTCATTTAGTATCAAAAATCTGTTATATATGAATTAAAAGGAACGCTTAAATATTATTTTTTCGATTTTAAATACGTTAGAATAACGCTACTCATTTTATTTAATTTCTTTTTACAATAAAATTAATTCTTTTTATTAGAAATTTAAGTTTTATAAATAATTGAATCGTAAATAAATTAAGAAAGAATATATTCTTAAAAAAAATTTGTTGAGAAATAAAAAATGTCTGAATCAGAAGAAATTCTGTCTAAAAGGAGTTTAATAACAATAGGAATTATTTCTCTATTGCTTTTAATTGTAGGAATAATTTTAGTAGTGTTGGATTATAACGAAGCGTTATACATAGAAAATTCTATTGTTCAAATTATATTTGAAATCATAACATTCACAGGCAACGGATTATTCTTAATTCTAACTGTGGCAGTTTTCAATTTTATTTATGACAAACGATTCGCAAAGAATTTTTATTTTATGTGGATTTTTTCCGGAGGTATTAATACAATGCTAAAGGAGGTATTTAAAGAACCGAGACCACTAACTAATATCACAAAAGAAGCTGAACGTGGATATAGCTCATCAGGATATGGTTTTCCCTCCGGTCATGCTCAAGTCGCAGCATCCCTTTGGGGGTATACAGCATACAATTTTAAAGACAAGGCTAAACCTAACTTTATTCCGGTTATCTTATCGATTTTTATATTTCTTGTAGCGTTATCTAGGGTCATAATCGGGGTTCACAGCATTAAACAAATTGTTTGGGGCCTTCTAGTAGGTATAGTAATTCTAATTGCTTTCTTATATTTAGAACCGATTCTTTCAGAAAAAATCAATTTATTAAGTTTACCAGTGAAGATTATCCTAGCCATTATTGTTTCTGTATTATATGCTGTCATAGGTCCGTTAATATTTCCTGAATTTTCAGGATATGGGGTAAATATATATGCTGTTTCAGGCGGCTCTTTATTGGGATTATTCGTGGGTTATATTATAGAAGGAGAATATGTAAATTATGAACCTTCGGAGTTAAATACTAAGCAAAGAGTAATTAATTTAACAGTAGGGATGGTAATACTATTGGTCTTCTTAATTTTTATTTATGGCTTGATAACAGGATCGGATATACTTCTATTCATACAACATGCACTTTTATCGCTTATAATTACCCTGGTGATTCCATTTATTTTTACGAAAATCAATCGAAATTAATCTTTTTTTTTAATTTTTCACTCTTGATGAATTTGAAAAATCTTTCAAATTAGTTTATTTTTTCTTCTAATTCAGCAATCTTTTTATCTATTTCAGAAATATCTTTTGTTAAATCTATTTTATCTGATGGTAATGAATTATACAATTCGAGAATATAGGTACAACGATTTAAAGCTCTTTCATATTTACTTGCTTTTTCTTCCTTTTCTGCCTTATCCTTTAGCATGTTTACTTTTTCTAGGATCCTTTTAATAGCGGGAGGCACTCCCTGCATAGAAGCTAATTTTAAAGCATCTTTTTGTTTCTTTTCTTGTATTAAAGCTTCAGTTCTTTTTTGTAGATATTCTTCTGTTTGTTGTTGTTTTCGAGATTCATACGTCTTTTTTTTAAGATATTCTGTTTTATATTTCTCAAGGTTTTTGATTTCAGTGTATAATATCCCTACTTGATCGTGCCATCCAAGCCCTTTAAAAATATCAATTGCTTCTTTATAGAAATCCTTGGCTTCATTAAATTCTCCATTATTTATAGCAGATTTTGCCCGATCCATCGCTACTTCTGCATTTTTAATTAATCTTTCTTTTTCATCCTTGTTCTTCAAAGTTTCTTCTTGTTTCTGCTTTTTTTTTAAAAATTCTTGGCTTTTTAAAGTTTCTTTTTCTTTGATTTTACTATCTTGAATTCTTTGAAGTGTTGTTTCTTTCTCATATTTTTCAGAATGTTCCAGCAAATTTGCTCTTCTTAATTCGGCTTCTGAAATAAATTTCTCTCGATCATTTTGCAGGTTTGTTTCAATGGAATTTTTTTCTACTCTTTTTTCTATTGTGTTTTTATTAAGTGATTTTTCTGTTTTCCCTATTGATGTGTTATTAACATTATTAGCTGTTGGTTGTGTTTTTTTAGTCCGATTCTCATATTCTAAAACCCTTTTTATTTGTGCTAATTGTTTATCAATGACTCCAACTTTTCCCATATAGTTTAATTGAATATAAATCTCTTTAGCCTTTTCAAATAGTAATTTTGACTTCTCGTAGTTCTTAAGTTTCATTTCATCTTTTGCTTGTTTTTCTAATTCTTCAGCTTCTACTTCTGATTTTAACATCCCTTCCACCAAAATCTTATACTTAATTAAAATCCTTAAATATAAAAATAAAGTTGAAATATATATAAACTCCCTTAATTTAAAATTTGACATAAAGAAAAGCTATTAAAGAGGATCTCCACATTAAAATTGCTAAAATTTAGGAGCTGCAAATAGTTCAAATTTTACCTGATTTCCATAAAAAATAAATATTAGGAATATTTTAGTACTATAATTATGAGACGAGTTAATTGTTTGAACACTCAAACAATGGAAAAAACCCCTAAGAAGGGGAAGTATTACAAGAAGAATTATACAGAATAATTCTTGAAAAATTCGTCTCTTTTGATTTCACTGATTCTCTTACTATTTTCTTGGTTGATTACATCTCATAATACGAGGCGATTTTTAATGGGGATAATTTCTGATAAATGTTAAAATTTAGAGAGAATCTAAGTAAATGGAGTTAATGTATATTACCTAAATCAAATTAGATTAAGGAAATTGACCAAAGAAGCGTAAACTTTAAATAATATATAATATTATAGGTATATTGATTATGAATAAAATAAAAATTGGTATATTGGGAGCAACCGGAATAGTTGGCACTAATTATATTAAATTATTGCAAGGACACCCCTGGTTTCAAATAGTTGATGTAGCCGCATCTCCACGATCAGCTGGAAAAACATATGAAGAAGCTGTGAAAGCAAAATGGCATATGTCTATTCCCATTCCAGAGGATTTAAAAGGGAAAATAGTGAGAGATGTTCAAGATTATGATTCAATACCTCATGATCTCAGTTTTGTTTTTTCCGCTATAGTTATGCCAACAAAAGATCAGATTAAAGAAGTTGAATTCAAATATGCCGAATTGGGAATACCTGTGATTAGCAACAATTCTGCACATCGATGGACACCTGATGTTCCTATGATTATTGGGGAAATTAATCATGATCATGTAAATCTTATTCCCTTACAGCAAAAAAATAGAGGTTATGATAAAGGATTTATAGCAGTAAAACCTAATTGTTCACTTCAAAGTTATTTAACTCCAATTTATGCCCTTGAAGAAGCGGGATATAAAATAGATAAATTAATTATTACCACTCTTCAGGCTGTTTCAGGAGCGGGATATCCCGGTGTTCCATCTTTAGATGTTATAGATAATATCGTGCCTTATATTGGAGGAGAAGAAGAGAAAACCGAAAAAGAACCAACTAAAATATTAGGGAAGGTGGGTGAAGATGGTATTATTCTTAACGAAACTATCCAAATAAGCTCAACGTGTACTAGAGTTCCTGTAACTGATGGTCATACCGCCAGTGTAAACATGAAATTTAAAGACAGGGTTCCTTCTGAAGATGAGATAATTAAAATTTGGAATGAATTTAAATCCGAACCTCAGAATTTAAATTTACCATATGCTCCAACGCAGCCGATTATCTATCTAGACAATATTGATAGACCGCAACCTAAAAAAGACAGAGATAACGATAAAGGTATGGCGGTTACAGTTGGTAGATTAAGAAAAGATAATGTATTTGATTATAAATTCGTTTCGCTTAGTCATAATACAGTCAGAGGTGCAGCAGGGGGCTCAATATTGACAGCAGAACTATTAAAAGCTAAAAACTTCATTAAATAATATCTTCCATATAATTCTAAACTTCATAATACAGTAAATTTACTTGAAGTCTATTATAATAAAGATACTTGTTCCATGTTATTATTAGATTTTTAACAGTTTTTATCACTAAATATTATTAACTTAAAAACACATATTAATATACAAAATTAAGTGTTGTTTTATCTAACACTAAGGTGAATATATCAAATGACATTAGAAAGAATAATAATAGGAATAGTAATTATAATAGGTATTTTAATGATTATTGCTGGCATTGTGGGGTATTTTTACTTAGGGCTCATTTTACCTTTCGCAATTTTCTTAGTCCTCGGTGGCATTGCAGTGGTTGTTATAACAATTATACTTGCATTTATAATTATATGAATCTCTGAATTCTCTTTTTTTTTTATTTATTATTTTTTGGATAGAAAGAATAATTAAAACTCATGTTTATCAATAATAATCGGCAAAATCATTTTAAGTAGAGAAATCATTCCACTCTGCTTAATTAGCTTAAATGGAGGCAATTCTGGATAAACATTGAAGTATTGTTCTTTTTTTAACATTTTAAATGCTTTTGATTTTGAAAAAGGTCTGTATTTAGACAATTTTATTCCAAAGCTCCCAATAATACTGTTTAATAGAGATTTATCAATATTCATGACAGCAGAGATATAACCATATTTAGCTGAAATTTCAGCATGAATAGTGTCAAGTTTATTAATTATGCTATCTAGCATAAACTCTGTTTTGTTTATTGGGTTGATGCTTACTAGTCTTTTGTTTTCAACCTCCAATAGAAGGGCATTCTCAAAGGCATAATTTAAATAATCCGCTTTTCTTCCGTTTGTTTTAGTTAATGAAGTAAAAATGAGTAATAGTCTATAATTTAATCCAAAATATGAATCGAATAAATTAAAAAATAAATCGGGAATTGCCCAATGTGAAAGTTTCTTAAAATTTATATTAAATCCTAAAAGCCTTACCAGAAAACGATTCAAACTATTATAGATTTTTGGCCGCGGAACCATATACCAGGTGTGTTCAAAACTTCGGAGACCAAATAAAAATTTCTGTAAAAGCAATTTAAATCTAGCTTGTTCAATAGGTATATCCAATTCAAAAAAGTCTGATAATAGATTCAATAGACTATTTTGACTTAAGAAATATACGTTAGTTGTGTTTAACTTCCTCTGAATAATATGTAGGCTCTCTTCTATACTTAATTCATTAAGATTAATCTCCATATCTTCGAATGTATAAATGTTAAAAGTTATTTTCGAATCATTATCTCTTGACGGTTCTTTTATAAAATTTAAGATTAAAGAGAATTTTTCTGAATTTAAAACAAATGCAGTATTGAATTCTAAGAGTATTCCATTTAAAAATTGAAGAATAGTGGTTATTTTTATCTTATTTAATAGCTCTATACCTTTTTCAAAGAATTTATAGATATTTGGCTTAGGATATATATAGAAGAGTCTTTTTTCAAATAATTCTTGAACTAAATCAAAGAATCTATTTAAAAATTCAAAAAAGGAACCTTTTTCGATATCTTGACAGTATTTATTAAGTGCGTCAATTGCTCCTTCTTTAAATATCCGGACAGACGAGAATCTTGTTCCAGTTTTACTTATCAAGTCGGTTTGAATTCTACTAAATTGCTCATCGAATTCATCTAAATTTTTCATATACTTTAATTGAAAATCAATTATATTATTGGGTAAGGTCTGAAGTGTCTCATGGATACCCACTATTTTGGTCTTATAAATTATTACTTTTAAAACCTCATTTCCATCGTTAGATATTATAATATCGAGAATATTTTGTTGATCGTTAATAAACTTCGGATATAATAATTTGAACAAATAGTATAAGAGGTTTGTTTTAATTTCAATAGGAGTTAGTGGTATACGGGCCTTTTCCACCTTTAATTTAGAATCTTCTAATATCTCAACATTACTATTAAACTCTAGAATTTTTAACCAGTTCTCAGTGAACTTTTTATTCATCACTGTTTATAACCCCTCCCATTTTTCTAGTTTCTCAGTGAGATTTTTAGGACGATAGTATTTATATAGTTTCTCAAAAAGACTCAACATAGGAATATCATCTTTATTGTACATTTTCAGTAATAATTCAATGCTGTTGAAAAGATTAGGGGGACATCCAAATAATTCCATAACTTTCTTATTTCTCCGAAGAGGATGATTTTTTGTGCTTCTAATAGCACAATTTCCAAAAATAACAACATTATTATCAATATCTTCACTTTTTAAAGGATTATCTCCAATTAAAAGGGAATTTGTATTTGAGAGATATTTTAAATCTTTTATCATATTGGTTTTCATAAAATTTAGTAGGTGGTAAGCATGTTCATAACATCCAGAACATAATTGACCCATCTTTATCGAAAAATTTCTCAAGTTGATATCTTCAAGTTTATTAATACAATTTTCAATGTTGATCGTGATATTTTCAAGATTTTCCCCGATAAGTTTAATTTTAGATAACTCAGTTATACCAATATTTCTTTTTTTAGCCATTGATAATAAAATATCATGCTCAGGATCAAGATTCAACAGTTTTAAAGTGATATTATCGACAGCTATAGCATCAGAACCAATAACGACAATACCTGTTTTTTTCAAGTTAGAATCTTTATAGATTAAGGGTCCAGCACCTTCTAGAACATAAAATAAATCGTTCACGACTAAATTTGGTTTTTTAATTGAATAAACGTCAATAATTTTTGAAGCTAAATCTTGTTTATATTGATCTTTTAGAAGATAATCTCTTCTACCTTTTGATTTATTATCAATTTTTTGATATCTGTTAGGAATTAAGGAGTATAAATTAAGCAATGATAACCTAACTTTAAAAATTGGATCAACATTAACCTGATTTATAGATATTAATTTATCAGCCTCAAGAATTATTTTAGGTATAAGGTATTTTTTTTTGTTTATTTTTACCCTTTCTAATGCCCTTTTTTTAAGAGCTTTTAATTTTACATCCAAACCTCTTTGTAAATATAAATTACTACTATCTAAAAATACTAATTCTGCTCCTATATTTTTAAAATAATCTTTTAATTGTAATGAATCAGAAATTGCTTTTACGGTTATCCCCTCCATTGGAAAACCACCAACATACACTTTTTTAGCTCCAGCTTGATTACATGATTGAATTATTGCCTTAAGAGTATCTAAATTAGTGTTTGTTGGAAAACCAAATGGTAATCTTAAATTAAATTTAATAAAAACTTGGTCTCCATCATCAATAAATTTCGAAATTCCACCAAGTTTCTCAATTCCATCTAAAACACTCTCTTCTGGGCTATCTCCTTTAGTAATTACAACTTCAGCAATATCCGAGTCTAATTGATCCATATTATTAAAATACCCTATAAAATCGATTTAATAATTTAAAATAAATTATAATATTATAATGGATATATCAATTAAACATTTAGTGAAGTGAAGTGACAGATTATATTTAGAGAGGAGTCTATTAGTATCCAAACCGATCAAATCCAAAAAAAATTTCCAACTAAAACCATTGGAATTGATATGGGACAAAGCCTAACAAAAATCGCTTATCCTGATGGTAACAATAACTTGAAACTTTCAATAATACAAACTAAAAATAATTCTGAGAAAATTTTTGAGTTTTTAGATGACAAAAAGGGGGAATATAAGACGTTTAATTTCACAGGAGGAAGAACCTTTAATTTATTTAAAAGATTTTCAAGGGAATTAGATTCAAACTTAATTACTGAGTTTCAGGCAAACGTAAGTGGCGTCGAATCTTTGTATTTATTAAATAAACATGAAGAATTACCTCCCGCATTAATAGTTACCATTGGAACAGGGACTAGTATAATTTTAAAAAAAGAGACTTTTAGACATATTGGAGGTAGTGCCCTAGGGGGCGGATTATTTATGGGCTTAATAAAACTACTCTTTAATATCAATAGTTTCCAAGAAGCTCTAAGTATAGCAAAAAAAGGAAATAGGTATAATATAGATTTAAAAGTAGCAGATATTTATGATCCTGAAGACAAAAGGGTTAATTTAATTTTTAGGGAATTTACAGCATCCTCGTTTGGGAAAATTGAAGATGATTTTGATCTCAAATCAGTTCAAAAAGAAGATGTAATAAATGCAATAATTCATATCATTGGAGAAAATATAGGATCAATTTCCACTCTTATGGCTGAAAACAACGACATATATAATATTATCTATTGCGGAGGATTTTTAACAGGGAACAACATAATTCGGAAAATCTTGACCATTTTGTGTAGATTAAAACGAAAGAAAGCTATATTCTTAAAACAATCAGAATTCTGTGGAGCTATAGGTGCTTTATTTGGTTCGCCTTAAGTAGTCATTGTTTTAATAGTATAAATGTGTGCCCATTTGGAGATTTCTATTCATCGAAAATTCTCGTAGAAACACTATAATGGGCACAATTAATAATATTTTATCTTGGACTTAAGTTTTATTATAACCCTAATAATTATTTCGGAATGTTCTTTCCATCATTCTTAAAATAAAAAAATTAGAAGAGAGTTTAAGTAGCCTTGCTTTCATTTATTCTGCGACAGCGTGTTCTCTTTCCATATCAGCATTTGTTTTACCTAATCTTGTAGCTAACTCCGCAATGATAGCATCTAAGTATGTGAAAGCTACTTGTTCAAAGGCGGTACCTTCAGGCGTAAGAACAGCTGTATCATCGTCTTCAATCTCTTTTACAGAATCTCGCTTACTGCGCCCAATTAATTTAATTGTGATATCCCCCATTCGACCTATAACTGTCTTAGGATGAGAAGTAATAGAAACAATTCCAAAAGGTTTGACTTTATTAACATAACTCTGTAATAGGTTTACCACAATTTCTGTAGTTCCAGAACCCGACAGAACTATTAATATATCCTTATCACGCATAGCGGGATTACTTCGCGTGTTCGTAATTATAAAAGGCTTTGCTTTTAAGTGGACTAATCGTGTAGCAAAACATTGAATAATAAATGCACTCCTACCAGATGCTAATAAGAAAAATCTCCGCTTATTTTTTATACCATCTTGAATTAGCTCTATGAATTCTTGTGTATATTTAAAATATTTAGGCTTATTTAGATGGTCCATATTCGTTTGTAAATTTTTCATTATAAGTTCCATGGAGCGAAAAAGAGCATCTTTGGCTTTCCCATTTACGGAAATGTCATTATTAGATGA
>SDBS01004073.1_pt1 | contig 14330 bp, 20 predicted proteins | sample 2277091 | NCBI WGS metagenome assembly SDBS01 (sample SAMN10404972, study PRJNA504765) | marine sediment metagenome | isolation source: marine sediment core GS10_PC15, 163 cmbsf | place: Arctic Ocean: Southern Knipovich Ridge | collected 2010
CTACGCCGGTTATGACGGCACCGTCGTCGTCGCCGGCAGCTCGACCAACAAGGTCTTCGTGGGGACGATCGTCGAGATCATCTCCAGCTCCCTCGCTCGCGTCCAGCTCAAGCTCGCCCAGAACGTCCCGGATTCTGCAAGCTACGCCTATGGGATGTTCTGCATCCCCATCAAGCTCGCCACCATTGCCGATGGCGACATCGTCACCGACCTCCCGCTCGACTTCGTGGGCGATCTGATCTCCGTGAACGCCTTCCCCACCGTCGTCGCCTCGACCGCCAGCAAGGCGTCGACCCTCCACCTGGAAATCGGCGCCACCCCCGTCACCGGCGGCGCCGTTGCCCTCACCACCGGCGGCCTCGATGCACTCGGTGAGGTGGTCGAAGGATCGGCCATCACGGGTGCCGCCGCCTTCGTCGCCAGCGACGCGATCTCGGTGGTAGCTGCCAGCACCACCGACTTCATCGAAGGCGAGATCCTGCTGGTCATCACCTACCGCTGCCTGCTCCAGGCGTAAGGAGACAGCGACCATATGCCCGCCAAGAAGAAAGCCGCGAAGAAGGCAGCAGCGAAGAGGAAGCCCCGCTCCCGCGGGCGCGCTCCCTCTCCCCCCACGGCGCCGCCCGAGCCGGCCCCCAAGGCCAGCGGCCGCGTCATGACTGTTCGCAGCCGGCGCCAGCGTTTCCGCCGCGCCGGGCTCACCTTCTCCACCGCGCCGACCACCGTCCGCGAGGATGAGATCGGCGAGGAGCGTTTCGAGAGGATCCTCAACGAGCCGCAGCTCCGCTGCGAGCTCATCGAGAAATAGCAGAGAGGGGCCCGGTCGGTTGCCGTGACCTCGGCTCGACCGGCCGGGCCCATCATAAACCATCATGGCATACTGCACTGTAGACGACGTCCAAGCAATCATACCGACCACGCTCTGGGACAAGGCCGCGGCCACCAATCCCAGCGCGGCCACGGTCACCAATGAGTACATCCCCGCCGTGGACGCGGAGATCGACTCCCGCCTCGCCTCCCGCTACCAGACGCCCATCACCGGATCCGTCTCCCTCGCCCTGCTGGAGGGGATCGCCGCCCGCATGGCCGCCCTTCGCGTGTGGGGCACGTTCTTCACCGGCCAGACCGGAGACACCACCCATCCCAAGGACTGGGACGAGGGCGGCCGCAAGCTCCTCGCCGCCATCGTTGCGGAGAAGGCCCACCTCACCGACGCGGGCAGCGTGGGAGTGGGATCAGCGAGCGATCCCGGCGCCCCCGCCATGACCATGCGCACCATCGCCGCTGATCCGCTCCAGGATGTGGAGATGACGCCGCAGTTCAGCCCGCGTGAGAGATTCTGATGCCCCCCTCCACCGCCAACGCCTCCGTCGATTTCAGCGTCTCCATCCTGGGGGAGCAGCAGCTCCAGCGATCGCTGGCGGGCCGCATCCGCGCCACGTCCGACCTCAGCCCCGCCTTCGGGCGGATGGCCGCCGACTTCGAGGAGGGGCAGGAGAAGCGCTTCGACCGCGAGGGGGCGACGGACGGCGCATCGGCCTGGGAGCCACTCTCCCCCGAGTATGCCGAGTGGAAGGCACAGCACTATCCCGGCGCCAAGCTCCTCGTCCGCAGCGGCAAGCTGCGCGACGCCCTCACCGGCGGCCCCGGCTCCGTCCGCGAGATCGCCCCGCTGCGCATGGTCGTCGGCGGCACCGTCCAGGTCGGCGCCTATGATCTCGGCGGGCTCCACTTCAAGGGCACGAAGCACATGCCCGCCCGCCGCCCCATGGCCCTTGGCCGTCGGCAGCGCCACCGCTGGATGCGGATCCTCAGCGATCACTTCCGAGTCGAGGGGAGGTTCAACGACTGATGTCCACCTCCACCCAGGCAATCGTCACCGCCGTCAAGGCGGAGCTCGCCTCCCACCTGCCCGCGCTCCTCACGGCAGAGAGCGTCCCCACCCCCGGCGCCTATGTCTATGGTGAGCCGCAGCTCGTGCCCACCACGAAATTCACCATCGGCGTCGATTGCCCCGAGTTCGACCAGAAAGGTGCGGTCGGCGGCCAGGGCGAGCGCATCACCACCATCCTCGTCCACGCCATCATCCCCGGCTCAGATACCGAGACCCTCGCCCAGTACCAGCACGCCTACCTCGACCTCATCATCAAGGTGCTCGAATCCGAGGTGACGATCGACAACGCCAAGCCCGTCGTGGATGGCGCCGACACGAGCCCGAATTTCACGATGAAGGGCGCCAGCGGACTCTTCCGGGCCTGCACTGTTCGGGCCCACATCCGGCACATACGCGCACGAGGAGACTCTTAGATGCCAGGCTCCAAGCGGAAGCAGCCGAAGATCGTCGCCCACCTCGAGGGGCTCATCCGGGAGACCAAGGGCGTCCCCGATCGGGCGCTCGCCGTCTGGCTCCTGCCCCTGTTCACTCACCACCGCGACGCCCTCGTCGGCGCCGAGCTGCCGCCCCGCGTGGCCGAGCTCGCCGCCCTCGCCGGCGTCGATCTGACAGCCGCCGTTCCCGAGGAGGGATGACATGGCGATCGAATCCGGCGAGGTACAGTGGTGCAAATGGGACGAGCAAGGGGAGACGCCGTCCTATGTCTCCCCCGGGCTGATCGTCGGCGGGCGACTCGCCCCCTCCTACGATGACGCGCTCCGAGAGGGCATCGGCAATCAGTCCATCTGGTCGGCCGGCCCCATGGAGTTCGCCGTCTCCCTCGACCTCCAGCTCACGAACGAGTCGAAGGTCCTGATCGGCCACGCCATCCGCACCAGCTACACCGAGGCCGCCATGCAGGAGATCATGATCAACGGCGGCACCGGCGACCACGACTTCCTGATCGAGAACGCCCTCATTCGCTCGATGCGAGTGAGGGGAACGCCGGGAGAGCCGATCTCGGCCACCCTCGACATCCTCGGCCGGAAGCAGACCGACGCAACCGACGGGGGATCGAATGCGGCCATCGGCGCCGGCCTCATGGAAGACTACTTCGCCTCCGTCACCATCGGCGCCGCGGCGAAGGAGTGCATGGGCTTCGAGATCAGCCTCGACAACCAGGTCGAGTATGCCTGGAACCTCGACGCCAAGAGCGCCACGGAAAAGCGCCTCCCGCCCGGCTTCCGCATCAAGCGCGAGCGGGTGGAGCTCTCGCTGGACCTGCGGGAGAAGCAGACGCTCGACGTCGATGCTGACGCCCCCACCCGCAACATCGCCGCCGTGGTCATCGCCAGCGACGGCACCAACCCCATCACCTTCACCTTCGCAAACCTCGGCCACATCGGCGGACAGCCGATGGAGTTCGTCACCGACAACGGCGATGTCCTCTGGCGCTATCGCTTCCGCGGCAAGCCCGGCGCCCTCGTCATAACCTAGATGACGGACCCACTGGACCGTCGTCCAAACAAAAGGAGCAACGACTCATGGCGGCAACCGGCACCATCCCCATCGGCGGCAAACCGTACACCTGGACCAGCCCGACCCTCGAGGAGCTGTCTCGGGTTGAGGGGGAGCTTGGCGGCCCCCTGCTGATCAAAGCGAACACCATGCAGGGGAAGATCCATCTCCTCGCGGCCTGCCTGCGGGAGAAGCACCCCGACGTCACTCCCGGCGTGATAGGCAAGGAACTGCGCGGCGTCGATCTCGACGCCGTCTGGAACGTCATCAAGGTCGCCGTCCCCCTCTGGGAACTCCCAAAAGCCGAGAAGGAGACTGGCAAGGACCAACCATCCGCTACGCCCACCAAGCGTGGCGATGGAGACCCTCCCAAACCCGGCGAGAGCGCATAGCCGACATCGTCGACCTGCTGCTGAGCGAGGCACATGGCCGAGAAGCTCCAGATCATAATCGACGCCAAGGACCAGGCCAGCGCCGTCCTCAAGGGCGTCGCCGGCACGGCTAAGACCGAGTTCGCCGGCATGGCCGGCACCATCAAGGCCCACTCCGGCGAGATCCGCGCCGCGGGCATGGCGACGACCGCCTTCGGTGTCGCCACCCTCGCCGTCGCCAAGGGCAACCTCGACGCCTACCGCACGCAGGAGATGGCGCAGGCGAAGCTCACCGCCGCCATCAAGGGCACCTCCCAGGCCATCGACCAGTCCCGCCTCGAGAAGCTCGCCTCGGAGCTCCAGGACATCACCACCTTCGGCGATGAGGCCACCATCGAAATGATGGCGCTGCTCACCACCTTCTCCCTCACCCAGGAGCAGATCGAGGGCCTCGCCCCCCGCATCCAGAACATCTCCGCCATGATGGGCACCGACATGAAGTCCGCCGCCGTCGCCGTCGGCAAGGCGATCTCGATGGGCTCCGCCTCGGCCCTCCAGCGCTTCGGCATCATCATCGACGAAGCCACCATGTCGGGCGGCGACTTCAACGCCATCCTCGCCGCGATCGATGCCAACACCGGGCCGGTTGCCGAGGAGATGGCCAAGGGCTCCGGCGCCGCCAAGCAGCTCTCCAACCAGTTCGGAGATCTCCGTGAGGTGGCCGGCGAAGCCCTCGTCCCCGCCCTCAAAGCCACCACCGCCGTCCTCAAGCCGATGGTGAGCATCGCCCAGACGATGGTGGGCACCCCCCTCGGCAAGGCATTCGTCATCGCCGCCACGGGGGCAGGCCTGCTGGCCATTCCCCTCGGCGCCATGCTCATGATGCTGCCCACCGCCGTGCGAGCGTGGGAGCTGCTCACCGGAGCCCAGCTCCGCAACGCCGTTGCCGCCCGAACTGCCGCCGCCGCCAACACCCAGGCGGGAGCGGCCGCCGCTGCCGGTGGCGCTGGAGCTGCTGCGGGCGCAGGCGGCGGTATGCTGCGAGGCGCGGGGATCGTCGCCGGGGCTCGTGTCGCTGGCCGGGTTGCACTCCGCTATGCCCTCCCCGCCTATCTCGCCTACGAGGGCTCCAGAGCATATCTTGGAAGCCGCCAGGCCAAAGCCGAGGCCCAGGCCGCCGACATCGAATCCGGCGCCACCGAGACCCCCGAGCAGAAGGCACTCATCGGCGCCAACATGGCGCGCTGGGCGAAGGCGCGAGAACAGCACGAGCAGAGGGCCGCCGCTGGCATCATCCCCGCGGCCGAGGCGATGCCCTCCCTCGCCGCCATCCCCTCGCAGGAACTGATCTCCGACGAACTCACAGCCGCTGCCCAGGATCCTCTCCTCGCACGGGCGTCAGAGGAGCTGGCCACCGGCGTCGCCCGGGAGACCGTCGCCGCCTTCGCCGAGGCCATGCCCGAAGCCGTCTCCAGCATTGCCGAGCAGTTCGCCCAGGGCGTCGCCCCCGACATCCTCAAGGCGCAGATGAAGCAGATGCTCGCCTCCGGCGCTATGGATCCCGCCCGCATGTCATCCCGCGAGAGCCTCGTCTTCGGTTGGCTCTCCCCCAAGGAACAGGCAGGGGCGCTCGCCCGCCAGTATCCCCGCAAGGGCCCCGGCGGCATGACCGATCTCGGCGGTGGCAGCTACTACATGGAAGCTGGCGATCCTGGGGAGGGCATAACCCGGATGCGGGCCCGCCGCGCCGAGCAGGATGTGGCATGGGAGCAGCGCCAGGAGGAACAGCGCGCCCTCGATGATTGGTACGATCGAAGTGGTCGCAGAGACGCCGTCCGGAAGACGGGGAAGGCCATTCCTGGGTCGATAGAGGATCAGGCCGCAGCGCACATGGCGTCCCTCCCCGTCACCATCAACGCCGAGGGCGTCACCGTCTCCGAGGAGCCGCTCCCCGGCGGTGGCCGCAAGCTCGTCTTCGAAGTCACCATCCCCCGCGACGACCTCCCCCAGGGCCTCCTCGACGACGGCACCACCGACTGGATGGCAGACCTTGAGTACGCTCAGGGGGTGTGGTGATGGGGGCTGTTACGATTCAACCAGTCACTGGCAAATACGGCTACAAGTCCCATCTTGCCCCCGCCTCGGGATACTGGACCCTGATGACTCCTGACGAACTGACGAAATGTAGGGTCAGTGACAATGACCGCTTCGTAAACTCATCTGGGCCGCTAGATAGTTCGGCATCACAGCTCTTCCGATTTGATTTTGGTGATTACCCCACGATCGAAACCCTCATCCTGCGACACGAAGGTTGGGGTGAGCGCTATGTGACCGGCGAGTGGCTGCCGGCAGGTCGAGTTCTGGCCCTTTGGAATCCCGCCACCACTACCTGGGTGAATATCACCACCATCACAGACGAATCGCGCGCCGACAGCGTGTTCTCATATGAAGCTACTCCATCCGTCATTGGCACGTACATCTCCGGGGGGATTCTCTGGGAAATGTACACTGTTACGGGCTCCTCGGCGCCGATGAACTTGTACACTGACCTCGCTCAAGCGATCATTGGCGTTCCCGATACCCTTCGCCTCTCCACCGCCCACACTCCCTTCGGGCAGACCGTCCGTGCCTTCGACGACGGCGACGCCGGCGCGGTCTCCTTCGAGCGGCGCGACCATCCCGATGGCTCCTGGTCCACGCCGACCCAGCCCTTCGGCGAAGGCTCCCACTCCGCCGACATCGAGTGCCTCGCCGACGGCCGGCTCCGCTGCGCCCTGATCGACTCCGACGGCAATCTCCAGCAGTACCAGTCCTTCGATGACGGCGACACCTGGGGGGCAATCTGATGGTATTGGCGGCTTGCAGAGCAAACGCCAACGGAGCACTCCCATGAGCATCGGCAACCCCTGCGTGGCAACTGACGCCTTCGGCGAGGAGTTCACCGCCTACACCGACGGCGCTGATGTCTACATCGAATCCCAGCACATGAGCGCGCACGTCGCCTTCGTCCAGCCCGTCGAGGATTCCCCCATCGACCTCGACATCAGCGACGACGGCACGCTCACCATCACCTACCTCGATGCCGACGGCAACCGCCTCACCAAGTCGAGCCAGCTCGACGGCGTCTCCGGGAGCTGGTCCTAATGTCGGCTTGCGCAGCAAACGACATCGGACTTTTGGTGGCTTGCGCAGCAAACGCCATCGAGTCCGGGCATCGTAGGACACGATCATGGGCATAGCGATCAGAGGCGTCGCCAACCTCATCATCGCCGACAAGCGCTCCGACGGCCACGTCGAGAAGCAGGCCTGGGGCATGGATTTCCCCATGTCCACGGCGGCCAACGTCCGGGCGATCGGCGGCGCCTATCAGAACGCCTCCCGCCAGATTGCCGAGTGGCTCTGCTCCGACACGATCCCGATCGCTGAGCTCGGCGCCGTCATCCTCGAGCCGAATTGGTCGTCCGACGCTATGTCCCTCGCCGCCTGGACGCAGCAATCGTCCAGCTACTGGAAGGAAGTCCGGCCTCCCGGTTGGCAGATGGACTGGCTCAAATACCACGATGGCCGCCCCGACCAGGAAGGCGCCCTCGTCCACAAATCCCGCCTCAGCAAGAACCCCAGCGTCGGCTTCACCTTTCTGCGGGCGCAGCCGCCACAGGGGCAGACCAGCTCCGTCTACCTCGCCCTCATCCTCAACGCCCTCGGCACCGTCCAGTACCAGCTCGAGCTACAGCAGGACGGAGCCGCCTACCCCTCCCTCTACAAGTCAACCAACGTCGGCTCGAGCTGGACGAAGGTCGACCAGCTCGCCACCGACGAGGCTCTCCGGTGGGCCACCGGCGCCTTCGGCCGTGTCGATTGGCTCCGCTGGCTCTGGATCCCCGATCACTTCATCATCCACCTGGGCGACGGCCACGCTCCCTGGATCTACTACGAGCCCGGCCTGGAGGTCCCCGAGGGGCACCTCGGCATCTACATCGGCGGCGGCCAGGCCGCCTTCCACGTCGCCCAGCTCACCTACCCGACATCCGGCACGATCGAGCGGAACGTCGGCATCGAAGGGCCCAGCTTCCTCAACGACGAGGAGTCCGACACCACCGAGCACCTCGGCCAGGAGCCGGACGGCACGGCGATCGCCACGGAGATGCTCACGGACTCGGGCATGGTCTATCCCAAGGCGACGCTGACGAGCGACGGCAACCGCACCCCCGCCCTCTACGAGATACAGGCCACCCGCCCCGCCAAGCACTCCACCCCCGTCACCACCGTCCTGTTCGACAATGTCGCCGAGGAGGACGATCAGGGCAAGCTCGTCTCCGCCGAGTGGTACTGTGCGCAGGGCGGCCGCGGCTCCTGGTTCAAGGCCCGGCTGGTGACCGACGGCGCCGGGAGCTATGATTACGACGGCAACGAGAAGGCCGCCCTCAAGGTGGCCGCCGACATCGGCGGCGCCCTCACCTACTACACGCAGGTCACCGGCTATCTCGATTCTCCAAAGAGGCAGAAGAGCGGCGCGGTTCCCGCCACCATCGTGCTCGATCTCAAGGTATCCGACCGCTTCATCCGCCTGAAGAACAAAGATGCCTACATGACCCCCTCCTTCGCCGGATGGACCTTCGAGAAAGCCTGGAAGTGGCTGTTCCATGAGTGCGCCGGGATCCCCGAGTCCCATCTCACCCTCGACGCGGGAGCCGGCGACTTCACCTTCCCCTGCCCGCTGCGCAACCTCATCCTCAAATTCGATCAGAGCCTCTCCGTGGACGTCGTCGCCGACCGGCTCGCCGCCGCCGCCGGCCGCCGTTGGGGCGTCGATCGCAACGGACAGGTCTTCACCCAGGCGCTCGGCACGATCGTCTATGATGGCTCTCCCGAGTTCACCCTCGACGAGGACACCGCCACCGAGGCCGACACCCTCTACTTCGTCGACGTCCGGCGGGATATATTCGCCCTCCGCAATCACGTCATCTGCGTCGGCCAGGACCGGGACGGCAACGACGTCGTCTGCTCCTGGCAGTGGAAGGACTCCATGTCCGACCCCACCGCAGCCGCCTTCATCGGGGATGAGTGGTGTGAGGTCGTCTTCGCCCCCGACGGCGGCAACCCGTACCTCACCGCCCAGTTCCGCGCCGCCGAGCTCGCCCGATACCAGAAGCTCATCAAGTGGCAGACCGACGGCGCGGCCGGCGTCGACCTTTTTCCCGGGCACTATGTCGAGGTCGACGAGGTCACCCACATCGACATCCCCGCCGGCACCGTCTTCCAGATCATCGAGAAGCACGGCACGCTCGACGCCCGCAGCGGCGAGATCATCACGGACTTCCTGGGGGCCTGCTGATGGCCCACATCGCCGGCGATCCCGACCTGTTTCGATTCCGCAGCGAGCGGCGGGCCGGTTCCCGCTCGGTCATCCGCACCATCGGCGGCATCGCCGCTCCCCGCTCCTATACGACAGGAGACCAGGCCGAAAGCACCTCTGGCGGCTCCGGCTCCGGCGGGGGCTTCGGCAACCTCATCGGCGTCGTCGCCGGCGGCACCGACGGAGAGACGCCCGATGTCGGCGATCCGGACACCGGCCAGCGCGTCGCCATCTGCGGCTACTGCGTCTGCGACAGCGCGATCGATATAGCAGGAGCCTGATCAAATGCCATACGCCAACGAGTCGCCACTCTTCAAAATACCCTGGTGGGAAACTGGCGAGACATCCAGCGGTGACTCCAATGAAGATGCCGCGCTGAACGTGGAATGGCCGCTCGAGAACATTCTCCGCGGCCTCGCCGGAGACGACACCGACGCCACCATCTCCAGCGGCTTCGCCGTCTCCGACAACGGCGGCCTCTCCATCAGCGTCGCCGCCGGCCGGGGCTTCGTCGACGGGCTCTCCATCTACGCCTCCGGCGCCACTACCAAGTCCGGACTCACCGACGACGACGTCAACTATATCTACCTGAAGATCACCGGAACCACCAAGCGCGACCGCACCTTCACCGTCGAGGCATCGCTCTCCGGTGCGGGCATGGCCGACGCCATCCTCATCGCCGCCGTCACCTGCGCCAGCGGCTCCGTCACCGACATCGACAACACCCCCAGCGGCCGCGCCCCCCGGATCCCCCAGACCTGGGGCGGCATCCCGCAGTTCCGCGTCGTCGCCCCCGCCGGCGGAGACTACACCACCCTCAAAGCCGCCGTCGATGCATCCAACGGCGGAGACACCATCTTTGTTTGCGCGGGGATCTACACCGAAGCGGCGACGATCACGATCGGGGTGGACGGGCTGAAGATCGTCGGCGCCGGCGCCGAGAAAACCATCCTCAACTTCACCGCCGCCGACGCGAACGACTGCTTCGATCTCAATGGCAAGGACGGCATCATCATCGAGGATCTCGCCATCCAGGCCGCGGGGGGGAAGACCGGCCACGGCATCTACGGCGCCTCCTGTGACGACATCACAATCGAGAGAGTGAAGATCTCCGGATTCTCCGGCGCCAGCAGCGCCGCCATCTACATCAACGGCGGCAACCGCCTCTGCCTGCGCAACTGCCAGATCCAGACCGGGGCTCGGTACGGCGTCGAGATCTCCTCCTGCGACGATTCCTTCATCCTCGACAACCGCATCCAGGTCGATGGCGTCTCTTCTAACTCGGCCCTGGCCCTCTATATCATCACCTCCGACAATCTCCTGGTTCGTGGAAACGAGCTGGTCACGACCGCTGCCAACGTCTACCGCACGCTCTACTGCCGCGGATCGAGCCATGTCCGCATCCTCGGAAACCTCATTCGCGTCACATCTCCCTACAGCACCGGCGGCCACATCGACCTCTACGCATACTCGACCAGCATGTCCGGCGTCATCATCGCCGACAACGTCATTGTGCTGACCGGCACTGACGGCTACGGGATCCGCGTACATGCCGAGGTGGGCTACGCTGTGGATGAGACATCCATCTCCGGCAACACGGTCCTCTCCGGCGCCCGTGGCGTCTCCGTCGACGATGCCCGCTGCACGAACACCCTCATCCACGGCAACAAGGTCGCCACCTGCACCACCGGCGTCTCCAACTCCGGCACTGACACCAACGAAGCTGACCAGGACTAGCATCATGGATTGCCGCATCGACGACGGCCAGATTATCACGGTGAAGCACCTCATCATCTGCGATCTCGCTAGGCTCCCGGAGGAGTTCTTGTGGAGCACGGATGATCGGGGCGTCCGCGCCTTCTCGGACGATGATCGTGACGCGATCACGACTGAGCTCGATCAGCTCAAGCTGCCATACACCGTCGAGGACATGGACCAGCCCGATCCGGTCCACCTCGCCGCCCTCCAGGGATTGGTCACTAACCCCGCCGAGGCCTTTGCCGCCCTCGCCGCCCTCGGCCGGGGCGAAACCCCCGACATCCCCGAGCTCCGCCTCAGAAAGCTCGAGGCCGACGTCACCGACCTCAAGGCGGCCAAGGAAGTCCAGCTATGAGCGACATCGATGCCCTCGTCGCCGAGATCCACGAGATGCGCGTCGAGCAGCGCGAGACGCATGACGCGGTCATCGCCATAGAGACAACTCTAAGAGTCCAGTGCCCAAACAACGAGCGCCGGATCGGCGAGCTCGAGCGCCGATCTCGCAACGGAGCCCCGAGTCGGGAGAATGGCCGCAAGGATGTCCTGCGCTTCTGGGGCACCCTCGCTGTCGCACTGGCGTCCATGGCCACGGCTATCCTTGCGATAGTGAAAGGCTGAGCATGCCACAGCCCCTGCGCTGGATTGAAGAGCACTTCGGCAAGTTCGACTGGCGTCCGGATCCCCGCCACCGCGGCGCCATCACGATCGCCGGCGACTGGATCCTGCACAGCATCGCCCGGATCACTCCGCCCTTCCCCCTTCGGAACGGCCACGGCCGCTCCATCCAACTGATCCCCTGCCACGCCGGCATCGCCGACCAGCTCGAGGCCGTGCTGGTGGAGCTGCGTGACAACGCCCTCACCCACCTCATCAACTCCTTCGATGGCTGCTGGGTAACCCGCCACATGTCCTGGGATCCCGATCGGGCTCTCTCCCATCATTCCTGGGGCATCGCCGTCGACGTCAACGCCCGGCGCTTCCCCTATGGCTCCACGGACAAGCAGGACTCCCGCCTCATCGCCGCCTTCCGCCGCCACGGCTTCGAATACGGAGGCCACTGGTCCACACCCGACCCCATGCACTTCGAAGTGGTGACGCTGCCGCGGGGCGGCGATATGGACGGCATGAAGATCATCGTCAACGACCAGCTCATCAGTCGCTGCGGCCGGCTTGTGGACGGCGTCGCTGAGGGCCCCCTGGGACCCGTCGTCGAAGCCCTCGGCGCCACCCTCACCCCCCACCCGGAGCAGGGCAAGCTCTACATCTACGCAGGGGCGCAGAAAGGAGATCGGCCGTGAGCATGTTCAGCAGATGGTTCGAAAAGCGTTTCAAGAGGCGGTTGCGCGAGTGGTGCCGGGGCCCCGGTGCCAGCATCATCCTCGCCGCTCCGCCCATCACGGCATGGCTATCGACTCTGCCGATCGAACAGCAGGCTGCTGTCCGAGAAGCCGTGCCCCGCGTCCTGGAATACCTCACCGACATCTGGCTCGGAGGGTAGCATGGAACCCACGATCCCGGCCGAATACACCGCCGTGCTGATGGGCGCCGTCGCCTTCTACGGAGGCCTGGCGTTCATCCTCACCCATGCCCTGCGGCGCTTCTTCCCCATCGAGAACAACGCCGCCCGCCTCGTCAACGGGGCCATCGCCGTCGCCCTCGGCTCCTGGGCGGGCGTCCAGCATCTGCTTCCCCTATGGCCCACCATCGCCCCCGAACAGCGCGTCACCGCGATCCTCGGGCTCATTGGTGCGATCTGGTGGGCGTCCCAGGAGATCTACCGCCGTCTGCGTGCCGACACCTGGCGCACGCGGGGCAACCCCTGGGCCAACGAATAGCTCATCCCCTGCCGATCGGCAAACGAGGGGGGCGGAAGTGCCGCCACCGCCCCCCTCATCCGATCCTTGACAACAGCATAGAGGAAGCGCCGGGGGCGCTGAAACGCCCCCGGCAGAAGCAAACCCCTGATCCAAGCAGGGGTCTGCGGATACATCGTTCCACAGACTCCACCAGATCAGAGGGAAGACATGTCACAACCCACTCGCAACCCCATCCCCTATGTTGGGGGCAAGGCCGCCCTCGCCCCCAAGCTCATCGCCATGATGCCGCCCCACCATACCTATGTCGAGGTCTTCGGTGGCGCCGCCCACGTCCTCTTCCGCAAGGAGCCATCGCCGATCGAGGTGTACAACGATGCCGATGATCGGCTCGCCAACCTCTTCCACGTTCTGCGCGACCACTTCGCCGACTTCGCCGCCCGCCTTCGCTGGACACTTTACGCCCGATCGGTTCACGCGGCGTGGCGCCGGATCGGCCCCGAAGGAGACCCGATCGAGGACGCCCTTCGCATCCTCTACCTGCTCCAGTCCTCGATGTGCGGCGATCGCTCGAGCTCTTGGACCTACAGCCGCCGCCGCCGCCACGCGGCCAGCTACGAGCGATCTAAGGCGGCCATCGAGGCCGTAGCTCAACGGTTCCAGGGAGTGGCTATCGACAACCGGGATTTCCGAGACATCATCCCGAAGTGGGACGGCGCCGAGACTCTCTTCTTCTGCGACCCGCCATACTACGGCGACGCGGGTGATTGGTTCTGGACCTTCAGCGAACAGGACCATGCGGATCTCGCGGCCATGCTCGGGGATCTCAAAGGGAAGGTGATGATCACCTACTACGATCACCCGGAGATCCGCCGACTCTATGCCGGCTGGACCATTGCCGAGCACCACCGCCGCCGTCGAGGCGCCGCCCTTTGGGGCAAGCCTGGTGGGATGGTTTGCGAGCTCATCATCACGAACTACGCTCCCCCGGAGGTGTAGACGCTGGCGCCCCATTCCCATTTATCGCGCCAAGTGGAGCCGCCCATTCCCACTCAAACCCTCAGAAAAGCATACTCATTCTCATTTAGCTTCGCACGCGACATTAGCCTCGCACGCGACACCTGTTTCAGGGGTCTCGGTTTTGTGGTACACTAACGGCGGCCGTTAGGCAAGGCTAAAACGAGAGATTGGCGATCCTAAAGGATGGGGAGATGGCTGAACGGAAGGCGCTGACGGATGCGGTGGAGGAGTATTTAGAGGCGATTCAGCGTTTCTCGGGGGAGGGGGAAGGGCCGTCTACGACGCAGCTCGCATCTCATCTGAAGGTGAGGCCGGCCTCGGTAACTGGGATGGTGAAGCGATTGGCGGAGCGGGGGCTGGTGACGTATCGGCGATACGGGCGGGTGAATCTCACGCCGGCCGGACGGCGTGGGGGGCGGGCGATCGTTCGGCGGCACCGGTTGGCGGAGCGGTTGCTGACGGACGTGCTGGAGCTGCCGTTGGACCGGGTCCACGATGAGGCGTGTCGCCTGGAGCATGCGCTCTCGCCCGAGGTGGAGCAGTTGATCGCCCGCAAGCTGGGCGACCCGGAGGACTGCCCGCACGGCCATCCGATCAAGGCGGGGTCGGAGGAGCGCACG
>SDBS01004074.1_pt1 | contig 14327 bp, 13 predicted proteins | sample 2277091 | NCBI WGS metagenome assembly SDBS01 (sample SAMN10404972, study PRJNA504765) | marine sediment metagenome | isolation source: marine sediment core GS10_PC15, 163 cmbsf | place: Arctic Ocean: Southern Knipovich Ridge | collected 2010
AATTTGAATTTAATTGAGCGCCTATGGAAGTTCTTCAGAAAAAAAATCACTAAGGGGCACTACCATGAAAAATTTAGCGACTTTAAGTTTGCTTGTGAACGATTCTTTAAGAATTTAAAAAAATACAAAGCAGAGTTAGATTCATTGTTAACAGAAAATTTTCAAATTATAGGCGACATTAAAAATACCTGATTTTGATTCGCGATGGGTATAACATAGCGAATCGATTATAAAAAAGTCCCTTTTTCTGAATGGCGTTTTGTTGAAAATTATGAGGAAAAGACAATTTCCTTGCCTTATTTAAAAACATCTTTTGTTTTTCATCGAGAAATTTGAGAATACTTTGAACCCCATTTGTTTCTTCATAACCATGCAAGTATATATGATTGATCAATTGAAGCGTGTAATTTAATGACTGACGCTCCTTTGGCTCTAAATTATTATTAAAGTACGTCTGTAAAATTAATCTAGGATGTACATGTGATGAGGTTATATATTGATGTGGCCTAAGATTCTTTTCTATCTCTGTTAAAATTTTCTACCATTGTATATAACTTACGAAATCTGGACTATATCGAGCAAACCTAAGTAAACTTTTATTTTTAAACCATTCAAAAACGCAAGGATCCACTTCACGCAACAAACCAAATCTATTAATTATATAAAATTTTATCCTTTTCTTTTCTTCATATAACAAAGAACCCTGTTTATCTTCAAGCCATTGTAGCTCTTTTTGAGTAGCCTCATTAATATCATACTGATAAGTTTCAATAATAAATAAAATTTTAAAACTCGTATAATGGATAAAAAAGTCAAGCCCTTCAACACACATACTCCAAACGGTATCAAGCCAAAGCTGTTGGTCATCAGTTAAATTTGGAAACCGACCTAATGGAGAAAGATACTTTTTCCTTGAATCTATGAGAAATTTTCTATACTTCATTAAAAGGTTTAAATATTCTAAAAACCACCCAGATTGGTTTTCTTTTTCATAAACAGAGCCGTCACAAAAAACATCAACCAATCTCCTCCATTGTTTTTAACAATAAGATCTTGTTTTCATAATCATTTTACAATAGTATCGGCAATAGATTTCTTTGCATCTTATTGTGATGAACAAATAAGATGCAACAGATATATCCTTACTAACTCATGAATAATTTAGTAAACCCGACGAGGGCATTAAATATTACTTTGAGTTAACAACAATTATATTATAACAAAACTCTTTTAAAAAGAAATAACATGTATAGAATAACTGAAGAAATTAACACTCATTTAGAATCACACATTAATCTGCTGTATGAATACGACACTGTTGAAATAGACACGCTACTTTTTTTAAAAATCAAGAAAAGCGAGCTTGATTTACATCACAACATCCCTGTCAAAACAAAACATTTAGCTAACAACTATCTAACAACCTACCTAATCTCTGAAAAGCAGTCATATGAACAGAGACAAGAATCACTTGGAACCTCAAGAACGCTTCTCATTCCTATTAATATTGAAAATATTAAAATTGTGGGACTGGCATTATTTATCGATAAAGACAATCAATTGATTAGAGCAATATACATTGATGTTGATCAAGAGCCAGCACCAGATGAATTAAAGCCGATTTTAAAATCAGCTTATAGCGGAAACTGTAATATTGAAAACATGTCAATTCTACTGACAACAAACAAACACTCAAACGCTGTTATTGTCATCGAAAGCTTACTACTTATAGCGAGATCTCAACTCGAAAAAATACTTCTTAATAATGAAGATCTGCTTAATTTACGCTCTATTCATATAAAGCTATTAGAAGAAAATTTTCCTACACTTCATTTTGCAGAAAAGCAACGCACCAGAATCAGTGATTTTAAAAAAAAGAAAACCTATCAATTATCTTATCTCACCCAACATAGAGATCACCTTCTGTCACCTGAGCTAAATAATTCTTTTTTTAAACTAAGACAAAATTTACAAAAAACCAATGATGAATCCTTAAACAAAATGGTGTGTCGCAAGCTATCCAAACTTCCGGCTTTTTCTTCTTTATCGTCAAAAGATTACATTATTGAACGTATTGCAGGCGGCTCTAATGTCTCCTATAAAATTAAAACGAGCTTCGGAGATTTTTTCTTAAGAATTTCTCGACGCATCTATAGCGTCATTGCACAGCTCTATGAAAATGAAGGCGCAAACATCAAACACGCAGAAACTTTAAATATCTGCGCTAAATTACGCCATTACAACCCAAACGATGGCACATTAATGACTGATTTTGTTCAATCAACTGAAATACTATCTCCCGCTAAGTTTGAATCTGATGAATCATGCACTTATTTGGAAAATTTTGTTTCTCAACTTTACAAACTTCATTCATCACCCATGCGATTTAAGAATGATGTGAATGTTTTTGATCGACTTAAAACTTTGTTTCTTTTTATTGCCGGTGAAATTAATGACTTTTTTCCATTTCATGAGTGCCAGTCATTACTGTCTGATGTTCTAAAAGTTGAAGCATTACTCAATAACTATCATGCTAAAAAAGTTCCCAGCCATAATGACGCCAATCCTTACAACGCCCTTTTAACAAAAAATGGGCTAATATTGATTGACTGGGAAAGATCTGGTAACAATGACCCCGCCTGGGATCTTGCTTATCTTTCATTAAGCTCACATCTAAGCAGCAATCAAGAAGAAAAAATGCTCTCCATTTATAGAGATTTTGGCGCTCAAGACTCAACCCTCGAAAATCGTATTTTCTTATTTAAGCCCATCATAGAAATCTGGAAAACGTTTTGGCTGATATTTCAAGCATTGGATGAAAATGACATTTTATCAAAAGACGATTTTACGTGTCTTGCACAAAAAAGGCTTGAAAATTGCAAATCACTTTTAAACGAAACATTTTCATATCAATTAGCAGATTCGCCAAACGTGAGATTGACTCGCATCCGATGAATCTGTGTTTTCATCAGGTTCCGGAATTAACAACCCTGCATTCTCTTGATCTATCGAATCAGCTGATGAGATATCTAAACGCCGTTCTTTTGGTTGAAATAAAATCTTTGTCTCATCATACATCGCCCTGTTTGTAAAAGCATAGTCAATCGCAGAGCCTCCGATGGACATAATGATATTCAAAACAATAATCGCAAGATTATCCGCACTGACTTTCATATATTTTTCAGCAAAAACGGCAAAACTAACGTAACTTAGCCCAACATCAAAAAGCACATGAAAAAAACCCAAAACATCGTGCGTTCTATATAGCACGTGCTGCAACTTTCGATACGAAGAGCCCTCTTGAACTTGATGTGAGCAAATACGACTAAGCTTATATTCTTTTAAATAATCATATAGTACATTCGTTCTATTTTGCGCACAAATTGGCACTGATAGTGCTGTCAATATAAACGCAAAAATAGCTTGTAATTCTGGATCCATTTTTGGCAAGAAGTTGTCAAATGCAAACTCAAGAATATATACATTAGAGATAAATTGCGTTACGGTTTTAACACTTCCAATAGAACCAGCCACAATCGCAGGCAACGGCCTAGGACATACAGAAAACCTTTTTGAGGCAGAGTCAAAAAAAGCATATAAATTCTTTTTGCCAGGGGGAAAGGCAAACATTATCAACGTTAGACTACTTGTGATCGCTAAATAAGCATCAATACTGGTCAGCGCAATCCCTTCAGGCATCTCAAAAAATTGAAACAAAGCATCACTATTACAGTAAAAGAGCCAACCAAAATTTACAAAAGCCGCCAACGAGGCTGAATATAATATTAACTGAGCACAGATCTTTGAACCCTTTGAAAGCGAGTATTCAATTGTTTTCTTGCCTCCTTGAGCATAATCTTGATCACCACGAGTTGTTAATCTTAATGTTCTTAATCCGCTTGAAAATAGAAATACGTATGCAGCAGAAACAATACCTGCAATCTTAGCGGCAACCGCCCAGCTTGATTCACCATCCATATTGAAAAACTCAATCAAAGCATTGAGCACAAACACTTTCGATCCGATCGATGTTAAAAATGAACCACCAGTGACCAGCACATTAAAACAAACGGTTGGTGCTCTTTTTAATATTCGAGCTGTTTTTTTTAGCATTCCATCAAACATTACTTTAAACTTATATTTACCGAATGATTTACAATAGCCATGAAAATAACTTATGAAAAGAAGATTAAAGACAGTTGCTTATTCTTCTATACCAGCATGAAGAAGCTATCATAAGAAAACATGCTCAGCAAGGAAAACCACAAAAACCCAACACCAACTATACTTCATAATTAATTTAATCACAAATTATTAAAAACACAAGTTAATATAAACATAGGCAACAAATCCCTATAAAGTATATATTGACTTTATAAATATTTTCAGCCATATTCTCTCTGCGGATTAATGATTATAAATATAAAGGGATATACTATGCATATAGTGTTAATTCACCCACCTCAAGGCATTGCCTCGGGAAGAAAACCTAATATCAACCCCAAACCATATCATTTTCCGCCAGGCATTTTAACACTTGCAAGTGCTTGTGAATCAGCTGGCCACTTAACAGAAATTCTTGACTTCCCTATGCTTGATTGGCGCTTGAGAGATTTTGAAACATGGCTAGACAAGCATGATCCAGATGTTATTGCCATCTCTTTTTGCTCCCCTTCCATCTCATTTGTGAAACACATAGCACTCAAAATAAGACACCTTAAGCCTCAGATTAAGTTAATTTATGGTGGCCCACACGTCACATTTTCACCAGATGAGCTTCTACAAGAAAATCTTGCAGATTATATTGTCAGAAATGAAGGAGAAGTCACTTTTCCATTACTACTTCAAGAAATTGAAGAAAATGTTGCGCACAATAAAACACCTGGCATTTCCTTCAAAAATAAAGGGGAAATTATTCACAACTTACAAGCGCCAATGATTTCAGATCTTGACTCACTTCCAATGGCTGCTTATCACTTATTAGACATGAAAAAATATAAACAAAAACTTAATCGGATTGCTGTTGCAAGCATGCGTGGCTGCCCTTTTGCGTGTAAATTTTGCACGATTACGCCTCTCCTTGGTGATAAAGCTCGCGTTAGAAGTGAACAAAAGCTTTTTGAAGAATTAAAACTTCTTTCCAAAAAATATGATATCCCACGTGTTTCTTTCACAGACCCTAATTTTGCACTTTCACAAAATCGTTTACAAAATTTACTGGATATTTTCCATCACAATAATTTTGAGTATAAATTTGGCTGCCAAACTCGCTTATTCACCTTAACAGACGATGTTCTCTCACTTCTCAAAGCCCTTGGCTGCGGAGTTGTTTTTGTTGGCATTGAATCAGGATCATCAAGAATGCTTGCACATTACAATAAAGACATCGAAAAACGACACGAAATCCAAATTGTTACCATGATTGAGAAAATTAAAAAACTTGGATTTGAAGTGATACCATCTTTTATTATTGGCTCGCCAGAAGAAACCATTGAAGATATTGACGCCACAATCTCCCTTGCCAGAAAAATCATATCAGGTTTTGATCTGAACAAACAAACCGCCACTGAAGGAGGTAATTTTCAGCTGAATATGTTTGGACCATTTCCGGGCGTTAACGAAAATATATTGCCCATCGAAATACCACTTGAATTTGCACCTGCTATACCTATCTGCAGCACAAAACATGTCTCAAGAACGGCCTTAAAAGACATTTGGCGTGACTTGTATCAAGAATTTAATCCTGAGTTTTATGATAAATATTGCGAAATAGAAAAAGCTGCTGAACAAGGAGTAAACATTTATTTAGAGGACTTCATTTCTCCAACCATCACATAAAATCATCCAACGCTTAATTATGAAATACTAACGGTGAAACCAACACTAGAGTGTTATATTGCTCTGACAAAATAAAAGACAACATGAGGCGAAATGACCTCTGAACAAGCTTTCTTTTTTATTAAAAATTTCCATCGCCTGTAGAAACTTATGTGGTATTCTTCTTCTTTTATTCTTATTAGCTTAAATCCGGCTTTATGAAAGATATCCTTCATGATACTTTGCGACGGCAACATTAAGTGATATGGCGCATGAATTGGAGTCCATTTTTCACGCAAAGCAGAAAAAACTTGAGAATCAATATTAGGAATACGTATAATGAGTTGACCAAATTTATTTGCGATTTTGTAACAGTGATTTGCAATTTTATGTAAATCCCACATATGCTCTAATGAATGATTAAAAAAAATATAATCGTAAGATTCTTGAATTGAATAAAAATCTTCGTGTATATTCTTTTTAATATAATTTTTTATATCACCAGAAAAATATCGATCAACTCCAAATACATCTTTATAACCAAGATCAAATAGAGTGCAAAGAAAATGCCCCGCCCCGCAACCAACATCAAGAATTTTTGCACATGTTGGAATTTTCAAGCCCAACATTGCTGTAATTGCCTGACCATGAAAAGAGCTCAAAAATGAGGCGAAGATTTTTGCTAGTGCATTAGCATGTGAGATAATATATTTCTTTAAATATAAAATTATACGAAATTGTTTATGTGATGTTTGTTTTAAGCTCGGATACAAATCTTTATAAAAATCATAATAATAATCTAGATTTACTGGAAATTGATGTATTATAAGAGAGCCACACACAGAACAGTATAAATACTCAAAAAACTCTGGATTATCGCTCAACAAAATAGAAGCCTTACATGCTAGAATTTCATTTTTTACACAATTACCACACAAAAGACATTTACATTTTTTAATTTCAGCCATAAAAAACCAAATAAAACCCTGCAAAATATTTTATTAATCATAAAGATCAGCTGGGCCAATTTAAACTAAATTCAATTTATAAAAAACAATGTCGGCAAATAACCATCATGCACAGAAGAAAAAGTCTCATCTTTGTGAATGACGACCAATTTTTCAGGCAAAAAGTTATCTTCCTTAAATGGGCAATAAGGATCTCTTTCGGAAAAATCCTTGTACCATAAATATCGCCTATCAAATACACCACCTTTACAGGTTTCACCGAATTTACATGATGCACAAGCTTCTGGCACATGAGAGAAATCAGAAAATCCGCCATCTGCTTCAATTTGCTCAAAAATATTCCCATTTTTAATATTATATCGCTGGAAATCCTCTGAAATCAGATAAGTTGATGGAGTCACCATCCCATTATGCAAGATACGCACACTGTTACTACCGGAAGGATCTGGCTCAAAATTATCCGCTGTCAAAATTGAACTAAACAAAGGATCTGAAATAGTTAAAACTTTATACTTTGAATCAATGTGATACAGAATATCAATAATTTGCTTAAACGGCGCAATAAACTTATTATTGGTTTCTGCACTTGGATTAGTCGGCCTATAAATATTCATTCTAAGCTTTGCATCATACTGTTTAGCAATTTTAAATATACCATCAATATTATCTTTTTCAAGAATGGGTTTGGCGCCAATAAAAACAATCGTACTTGGAATATTATGCTGCTGACAAAAAGCTAGCGTACCAGTCGCCCAGCGAAACACATTGCTATTTCCCCTAAAACGACCATATTTTTCCCCATCCGCATAATCAAGCGAAACATCGATCTCATCTATGGATTTTAATACTATCTTCTCTAAAGCCTTGTCATTTGAAACTTGCTCAATAAGATATCCATTTGTCGTTAAAGCTTGTGTAATCTCTGGATAAGCTGTTCGAATATAATCAATCAATCTAAACCAATCCTTCGAGAGAGTGTTTTCTCCAGTACCATAGTTTATATCACTGATATGCTCGTGATTGTTATCAATAAACGATATCCAATCATCATAGCCAACCTCACTTTTTGACGCGCGGGCAGCATGACTATAACAAAACTCACAAGTCATGTTACATTCTTCAATTGGACCCCAACCTACATGCCATTTTTTCATTTTTACTTCTCCTTATAAATTATAAAAATTATTTGTCGTGGCCGACCGATCGTTGCAAATTATTTGATTGATCATAATACTTATTGAAAGTCAAAACCTGCTCTTTAGATGATGGGAAATAAATATCAGCTTCTGCAAGCTCCATGTTTAGCTCATCAAAAAGATCCCACATCAGGAAATCTAGCACCGACCTCTGATAATCACAAATTCGCTCATCTGGCTTTTCAAATTCGCCCTTATAAGTAATATAGCTATCATAAGCGCATCCACCGCCACACAACATCAGAGCCGAACAATTTTGACAATTAGCATTTCTCAACGGTGTTCTTTTATTCCATCGAACAAACATATCATTTTGTGTAATATCTTGAATTTCATCCATATCAAATGAAAAAACATCAGACACCAGCAAACTTTTACAAGGCCCGATTTTGCCTCTTGCATCAACCGTAAACCCATTTCCTTCCGCTTGACATTCATGTAGACGCGGCTCCTCAGAAGCAAAGGCATTAATGACGCGTGAAATGTTTTCAACAAAAATATTATGCTTTCTCATTTCCTTATAAAAACCCATCAAAATTTCCCCAAACTCGGTGATAGATAGCTCCATTGGATTATCTTGATTAATCAATAAATGAGAAAAATTTAACCCGATGCTGGCCGGCCCAAGCTCTTTTACAAAATCAATAAAACGCTTTATATCATGCATATTATGTGGCCCACCAACAGCAGAAATACCCACATTAACACCTGATTTCCTTAACAAATGATAATTGTCAATAATAGATAAAAAAGTGCCAGCACCTGTATTAAATTTTCTCGCACGATCATGCATGTCTTGTGGCCCATCAATCGATATTAAAACAAGCACATCATATTCTTTTAGAAAATCAATTATATCTTTATCCAGCAATGAACCATTCGTAAACATCACAATTCGCTTATTTTCTAGCTCTGCATCAATTTTCTCAACAATAAAGCGTAAGACATTTTTATTCAAAAGCGGTTCTCCGCCAGTGATTGTAATTGTTTTTTTAGCGGAGGGGCTGGCATGCTCTTTAAAAAGCTCAATCGCTCTCGTAGCCACTTCTTTACTCATGTGGTTTTTCGGACGCTCTTCAATATTTTTTTCGATCTGACAATACTCGCAATTAAAGTTACAAGCATCTGAAATCAACAGAACCAAGTTTTTGATATTAAATCCTTCCGATTTATGAATACCCTCTTCTATTAACTTCATTTCGGATTTTTCAGAAGATACAATAAATCCATTATTGATGAGCTCCTCGGACAAATTAGACGGGAGATTTGCTAAATCAGACTGGCTGATTTCAGCCTTATGCTGGAAATCAATATAAGTCGACTTTAATAAGCTAGAACCATAGACTTTTTTCATGCTTAACGAATGCCATAATGCAAAGTTATTATCTTTTTCAAAAGCATGGACATATTTTGATAAACGCATAGTCAACCTCTACTTATTTAAACTTGATAAAATAGCGTCTTTAACAGACATTAAACAGTCTTCAGAAATCTTAAAATCTTTATCATAAGGGGCATAGTTTTGACCCCATTTTTTGTCAAAAAACGTAACGCCATGAAAAATCCTTTCACCTTGATACCTAGGGATAAAATGAACATGTAAATGTCTAAAACGATTTCCAAGCGACGCATAATTCATAAGATCTGGATGAAAAAGGTCGCGCAAGACAGCAACAATTTTATTTCCAAGCAAATGAAATTCTGCCGTTTCCTCTTCATTCATTTCAAAAAAATCAACAGCGCTCTCCCGAGTCGCACTCAAATACACCCTACCTAAGTGCGATTGATTTTCATGTAAAAATAAAGTCCAAAACCTAAAACTTGCAATGACAAGATTCTCAGTATTCTCAAACACAATTCTTCCCTCTTATGTCTTTTTAGCCATTAATCGACAAATCAACACCATGACGCATAAGCTGCTCTTCTAGATTGGCTGGGTTGCTATATTGAAGCGTCATTAAACTAGCCTTTTCTGCAGCAACCAAACAATCTTTATGATCATCAATAAAAATCACCTCTTGAGCAAAAATGTTTCTCTTGCTTAATTCACCAAGTAATCTATTAATTGATTTGGGGGATAATTTATTATATCCCAACTCATAGGAATACAACTCAAAATCAAAATTATTGTGATAGGAATATTTACGTTTTAAAAATTCAACCCGATCAGGAATATTATCTGAAAAAACCCCTAAAATGTATTTTTTTTTGAGCTTTTCAACAATTTTCGACACTGACTGATTTAAAGTATAGTGTTCATACCAAATGGTTTTTAGATCAAGTGAATTTAACATGGGATATTTTAAATACACTTCATTCCAATATTCAGATGAAGATAGTTTGCCCGATCTTAAATCAAAACACTTCATACTATAAAAAATATCATCCAACACATCTTGTTCAATCAAGTGTTGATGTCTCAAATAGTTCATAACACTACGAGTGCCATTCTCAAATAAGACGCCTCCTAAATCAAAAATAATGGCTTTTATCGGCATTTATATTGGCTCCCAATTTATAACGTCACCCTCTTTAACACCTAATTCAGAAGCAGAATTTTGTGCGCGGATTTTTCCTAATTCTGGCAAACCATTTAAAGAACTTCCAGTAAACAAGATCCAATCGCCATCAGGCTGTATTTTCCATTTCGTCGAGAATCTAGCCTCTATTCTCGGCTCTTGATTAACGAAAATTTTCAAACGTTGATTCTCGCTTAAATTATCCAAGCCAGGATGTTTGATTTTAATGAGACCAAAATTATCACAATGGACGACAGCACCATCAGTAATCTTATAGTCAGAAAGAAAGGCTTCATCAACTTTATTGCCCAATTCTTCAAACGCAACACCAGACATTATTTTTGCGGCAGTCGGAGCACCAACATGTTTACCGCCAAAAGATTTGCTGTTTTTTGATCGGTTTTGAAAGTTTTGATATAAACAATCTAAACCAAAATCTTCAATCATCCAATTAAAATAACCGGAATTATTTCCAACAAAATAAATGCCATTCTTGGTTTTACCAAAAATCCTCTCTGGACTCTTATTTGTACCATTAACAACAACATGAAACATTGTTCCTGGACGACATAATTCAGCCATCAATCGAATTGAAAAGGCGGCATGCTCAATTGAAAAATTTTTAACAGGAACCAATGGTGCAATATGAACATCATCAACATTGTGTTCACTTAAGACATCATCAATGCGATGATAAAGCTCACTATAAGCTATATCTGTGCAATCAGTAATAACAACGATTTTCCTTGGCAACATGCTTTTTCCTCTTAGCTAAAATCTTGATGATTAATATACTGAACCGTTTCTGAATAAACTTTCTCAACATTATTAAAAATATAATGAATTGTTTGCTCTAACATTTCTTTTGAATAACTAACTGCCGCCCAATCTTCACGAAGTTTTCTCATTTTTTTCGGCAGATCTTTATCAATCTTGGCGAAATTTTCAAACAATCTTTTTTCACAAATATTATGATCGATATACCCCGTTTTAACAAAAATCGCATTTCGAATTAAATGGTGTGAACGTTTAGCTAAGTGACGACAGAAGGTCTGAAGCTCTACTAAATCATCACCACAAGCAATATATTCTTTTCGAAGATCATGCATTAAATAGGCTACATTTGAAAAACAATTTTCTCTAACTCGCGCATTAACAATAAAGTTTTTTTTCTTTGAATCATGCTGCAGACGCAACAAAGATTGAGCATCAGAAAGTAATGATGAGTAATAAAATGGCCTTATGCCATGTGAATGATAGAGACTAACATAATCTTCAATATCAACCAGAGTAATTGTAATTTTCACTTGTGATTTTTGTTTCAATAATTGATAAAGAGATCTAACCGCTTGACGAACTTCCGAAGTAATCTGATTGACGATAACACTAAAATCTAAGTCACTCCACGAATCAACGAATTTCTTCTCTCCTAAAGATCCGGCTGAACCACGAAGCAATAAATCATAAACACCTGGAATTAATTTTCCTTGTTCACAAAAAAGCTCAATAATTTTCTGATATGTTGATCCCATGGTCAAACCTTAATATTTAGAATAATTATTTCTTAGCCATCATAAAATCTTATGTCTTCATCACCTAAGAGAGATATGATCTAGTGAAAAGCTCCGTTTTTTGTGCTTGAGTTAATACTTTAACGTGTTTTCCCGATGATAAAGCAATAAAATATACTTTAAAATTTTCTTCTAATATTTCCGCGATAAAAACGGCTTGCTTCATTGATTTCGCACCAATAAAAATGCCGTGATTTTGCTGTATAAATATTGTACTCCCTCTGCCGATCTTTAAAAATCTTTCATAATTGTCATTTAGACATGGGTGAAAATACTCCATCACAGGTATTTTATCTGTAATTGCCCACGCTGGCGCAGTACACATCGCAGGATAATCATCATTTCCTGGCTCAGCGATTGCCGAATATGCAGCAATATATTCTCCGTGCACATGCAAGACTGCATTAACATCTTTATGATTTTTGTATAAAACCAAGTGTCCATCTATCTCTTTTGAAGGCATGTGTTTTATGTGTGTTCCATCTAACGAAACTTCTGCAATATCACGCTTTTTTAACCTTCCAAGACAAGTGCCTGTTGCAGAAATATAAATTGAATTTCCATGACGAACACTGCTATTTCCACTAAAAGAGTCAACAAGCTTCAGATCATACGCTTCTCTAGAAAAACACATCAATTCTTTTATTAATGTATGACTTTTAATCATAGGCGTATTTTATGTCAGTATTGTAAGGTGGTTTATGTAACAAATCTTTCGCATTATGCAACTTTAAATGTAATTTGGCAAAAACTTTTGATATTATTTTAAAAAAATGATTAAACTTCACTACAAAAACCCATGCGCTTTTATATGGCATTATTGAGAGAGAGATACAACACATTAAGGTACAAAATCTATGATAAAACTTACCATTGACAAACTCAAAAATAGTTTGGAAGAAAAACTTCAAAGCTTTCAAGTAAGCGAGCAGGATGCTGACATTATAGCAAAGATTTTGATCGAAGGAGATTTAAGAGGTTATCCAACACATGGCACTGAAAGAATTTTTCAGATTATTGATGGCATCAAACAAAAAACTTTAGATCCAAGCGCGACAGCTTCCATCGAGCGAGAAAAAAAGGCCGTCACAATTTATGATGGATCTCGTTGTATTGGACATCCTGCCGCTTATAACGCAATGAGAACAGCAATTTTGAAGGCAAAGGAGTTTGGCACTGGAATCTCTGGCATTATTAATGCGGGTCATATAGGTATTTTATCCTATTATAGCGAACTCGCTAGCCAAGAAAATTGCTTTGGATTAGTGATGTGCTCAACCTCACCAATTACCATACTAACAGGCGGAAAAATTAAAACATTTGGGACTAACCCTATTTCGTATGCCTATCCAACAAAATTACAGCCTGTAATTGCAGATTTTGCCACTTCAAAGGTATCGCGCGCAACACTCAAGTCTCACCTCAAGAACAACAAAAAGATACCAGCAAATTGGGCTGTCGACGTCAATGGAAATAGTACAGAAAACCCACAAGAAGCACTTGATGGCGGTTTAAAGTCTTTTGCAGATAACATAAAAGGCGATATGATTTCAATGTTAGTTGGGGTACTAGCAGGACATCTATTAGGCACTGAAATAAATCCTCTCACCATCGGTCCTTCAGATCCGAACAAATTTTCTAATACTGGCAATATTTTTATTGCCTTAAATATTGAAGACTTTTCAAACTTGGAAATTTTTAAAGAAAAAAGCTCAGAACTATCTGAATTTATCGACCAACAAAAAGCAAGCTTCAGAACACCTGGCAAAGCTGCGTTTGAAAAGAAGCATAACAATCAAAAACGTGAAGTAACCTTAAGTGAACACTTTATAAATAACTATAAAAACTATGGAATTAAATTGTAATTTGAGTTTTTTCTACAGCAAATGGTGGCTTTATATTCTTGCAAAGCGACTTGATATGGAACACAATACACAGCATCAATCCAATAATTAAAAAACACGGCTCTAAACGCCCTATCAATCTCATAAACTGTCACAGGCCGCACAAATGTTTAGAATATTGCTTGAAAAATACGTCGGCATCCCGAGCACCTAATACCATTTGAAAAAAGTTTCACGGTGAATAAACCCACTCTCGACGCATGATTGATTTTACTAATTCATAATTATTACTAAATTCATTCCACGCATGACATGCCTGCACAACAATTTGATCATAATCCTTATAGAATTGATTTGATAAGTGGTGATTCCGCATCCATTCCCATACTTGTTCCATCGCATTAAGCTCAGG
>SDBS01004002.1_pt1 | contig 14326 bp, 14 predicted proteins | sample 2277091 | NCBI WGS metagenome assembly SDBS01 (sample SAMN10404972, study PRJNA504765) | marine sediment metagenome | isolation source: marine sediment core GS10_PC15, 163 cmbsf | place: Arctic Ocean: Southern Knipovich Ridge | collected 2010
CCGCAGGTGCTGCTGTGCTGATGTAAAGGATGAAGGAAGGAGTTTATCATGCCTAATGGTCGCGTCTTTCCCTCTGCTACTGGTGGAGGTCTATCGAGGGGCACCGGAGCATTTCTTCAGACTCTCATCACGAAGAGAGAGCTGGAGTTGAGGGAGAGACAACTGAGCCAGGTGGATCGTCAGCTGAGCCAGCAAGATCGCCAGTTGAAGTTCAACGAGGAGGTTCAGGCTCTGGAGAGTCTCTTCAAGATGATCCCTCACCTGCCGAGAGGTGTTCCTATCTCTGAGCTATCTGGCCTTCAGGATCTTATCCAGAAGGGATTGCCGAGTCTCGACATCGCTGATCCTATGATTGGGCAGATCACTCTGAATGAGAGGACGTTCGATACTGTCATCAAGGATCTGGCCGAGGCGAGACTTGATGAGATCTCAGGCACCCCAGAAGGAAACGCGCTCATCGACAGGTTCACGAACCAGCTGACGACTGGGAGGGGGATCTCGACAGAGGCTCTTGAGGCAGGGGAAGCTGAAGTCCTGATGGATGCGGAGCTCTACGCGAACTCCTTTGAAGCATTGAAGGAGGATCCGGAGGCGTGGGGCGCTGTGATGAAGGTGAGACTAGGGCTCCAACAGCCAGTGATGTTTACAGATCCTGCGACGGGGAAGGATTGGTCCTTCGAGACGGCCCAAGGCGCGGCCCTGACAGAGGATCTGATGAAGCACTGGAGTATGTTGGAGTTTCAGTGGACGAGTCTGGGAAGTAAGGACCAGCTCGATTTGGCTAGGGAGCTGATGACCCAGATGGAGCAGTTTGAGGAGGCCATTGGGAGACCTACTGCTCTCCAGATCATTCGGTCTTGGAATACTCAGACTCAAGGAGAGCAGGCTGGGAGTCTCACACAAGGGGAAGGTTCTTGGTACGATCTCTATACCTCCTACGTAGACAGTGGAGACATTGGGGCGATAAGAGCTATGCAGGTCTTCACTGGCTCTGCCTTCTTCGGTGAGCAGACCCTGGAGGAGTTGATCGAATCGAATCCAGTCGGATTTCAGGCCGCTGTCTTCGGGCATGTATCTGGGCAGGTGGCTGATGCAATTGGGAAGGAGAAGCCAGACCAGGTTCTCTCTCTGACGAGGGACATTCTCAACAGTCTTGAGAGTGAGTTTGGGGTCACTCTGGAGAAGAAGTTCGGCAGGAAGTTCAAGCTCCAGTTCAACAACTCTCCCTCTTCGAGATTCCCTGGTACCAGCCCTGGACCGACTCCAATTGACCCTTCAGGACTGGGGGCGTCTCCTACAAAAGGAGGGATGCCGGCTCCTCCTTCCATGCCTCAGCTCATCTCTGATGCGTCTGTGAGGATGTGGGAGACGATTGATGCTTATAAAGATGGGACAATGAGCCTCGATCAAGTGAAGGAGAGATACTCCAACCCGGCGGATAGAAGGTTTATCATCCGTATGGCTCGCGGTGAGGGAATATGAGTAAGCAGGAAGACGAAGTCCTCCGGTATATTCAAGGGAACGTAGAGAGATTCGTTCCTCCTGATGCTCTCAGGGCTCAGGAAGTCTCGAGGTATGTCCAAGAACATTCGGACAGACTCACAGCTTTTGAGGAAGGTCCTGGGTTCTTCAGTAGACATGGGAAGAATCTCCTCGACATCCTTGCAGCTATGCCTAGACTCACGTCTGGAGCAGCGACTCCGGAGGATATGGCTAGGCTGGCGACTGCTGGCGCAGGAATCTTTGAGGGAGCTATTGTCAAGCCTCTCGAGGGCGCAGGAGGAGCGTTCGCTGACATATCTGAGTACATCAACAATCTTCCTGGATTGAGGGAACTTCCTCTAATCACTATTGGAGGACTCCCAGGGGAAGAAGGGACTGTATCTGCCTTCCGTAGAATTGAGGAGTTTGCTCGGAGGGCGAGAGAAGGTGTTATCACTGATGTTGAGATGTCTGCAATGTCGGCTGGTCTGAGTCCAGGTGAGGTAGCAGCAGCGAAGGGCTTCGGAGAATTCGTCGGGTTCACTGCTCCTCTCATCGCTTCGTATAAGATAGCCTCTCTCCTCTTCCAAGTACCAAGGGCTAGCGTACTCCGGTTCCCTTTGACTACACATCTACCAGTGGACTTCACTGCCGGAGCGATCTTTGGCTCTCTCTTCGTGCCTGCTGAGGGGTTTGGGCAGAGGGTCAAACATGGGCTGAGTGACTCAGCGATCTTTGGTGTAGGGAGACTCATCCTCAATGGACTAGTCTTCCCCTGGACAGGAGTTAGATCCAGACGCTTTCACTTGATGAAGGAGAGTGGACGAATTGATAAGATGATGGAGAAGATAAGGAATGGAGAGCCTCTCGTTCTGACCCAGGAAGAAGCTCCCATTGTTACTCTTCTCCTATCTGAGGAGGAGTATGTAATCAACTCCATCGGTGCTCAGATCTTCGTTGAGAGAGGCAACGCTGAGGCCGCTCTCCTCCAGGGTATCATTGACTCATCGAGTGCAGGGAGTAGCTCGGGTATAGTTAGAGGACTTGGTCTATCCTTTACTGAGATCGGAGAGGCTACAACCAAGTTCAGGGCTCAGTTCCCTCAGCTGAAGTTTGATGTCATCAAGTCTGTCAAGGGGGAAGGATACAATATCGTCTTCGGCACCCAGGGTCTCTCGAATATGCAGAAGAGACAGATGGCACGGACTGGGAGATTCCAAGATCTCTGGGTGGAGAAGAACGGGACGAACTATTTATTCGTCTCAGAAGCAGACTTCAGGAAGGGAGATCCACGTTCTTGGATCAACGTGAGGACCTCTGATGGGAAGGTTACTCAGATCGTTGATGAGGGAGTGACTGATCTCTTTACCTATCAAGAGCAGATCAAACCTAATCAGATCCTTAACAGGATGTTCGAGGACTTCTCCAAGGCGATGGATGATGAGATCGCTGCTCTTACTCACGAGGGCATCGTTACTGAAGGGGACCTCATTCGAGGGATCAGAGATGGGATTATCGTTCTCGAGGATGGACAGAGAAGAGCGTTCAATGTAGCAGGGGCTATCGTCCATCCAGAGGAACTTGGCCTTAAGGTGATGGGTGAAGGTTCTGTATCTCACGCTACCTTCTATAAGATCGGAGAGGATGGTGGACTGAGGACAGGCAGACTCTATAAGATGGGGGACTTTGGAGAGTCTGGTCCTTGGGGATTTGTCGAGCACGCAGAGAATCTCTCTGATCCCCCGAAGAGGATGATTGAACTCGGCTCGACCTTGGAGGAAGCTGTCCAACGGATGGAGAAGGGTGAATGGCAGTTTGGAAACATAAGATATATGACTGCTAGGGCAGATGAAACAATGGCTGCTATCGTGAAGGAGGGGGTAGAAGCTGGTACTGTCATGCCCGATCAGTTCCCGTATATCACCTTAGAAGGTGCAGTTGATGCCTGGGCAAGGAAGAGAGGTATCCCGACTGATACACCAGATTTCCCTGCGGTGAAGTCGTACTTCGCTAGTCAGTATAGGGATAAGATGTGGAGGATGATACCGGATGAGGATAAGAAGGTCTTCGAGTCCATCCGGGAGGAGTTCTTCAGGCTCACTGAGACGAACGAGATTCCCCTCACAGCTCAGGCCTGGAATAAGGGGATTGGTCTAGAGGAGGTCGAGGTAGGGTATGCCCTTAGAGACCTCAGGACTGGTGCGACTATCACAGTTGAGTCAGAGGGAGCAGCGAGGGAGGCACTTAAGAACGTCCATCGGCCAGAGAAGGATATGGTTGAGACGTTCATGCCTTTTGAGGGGCATGGAATCTCAGGTATGACAGGAGGATGGGAGCATCCTGGACAGGGACTTCACTTTGCAGATCACGTAGATCCTGCTGTGTTCCTTGGACCTAAGGATGCTCCACTTCTGATGAGCATAAGGAACGTCAGAGACCTCTTCATGCACATTGAGAACAAGACGAAGTTCCCTCTCTTCTCCCAAGTCTTTGACGAGGTTGATCTTGGAACGAGCAGGATGCGGGTCAGACTCGAGCCGTTCGCTAATAGGATTCAGGAGATCTGGAAGGATATACCGAAGAGAGGGAATGGCTCTCGGTATGAGCTGGTCGAGTGGTGGTCGGAGCTTGAGGGCTCTGAGTTGGGTATGGTGGAGGCAATAAAGTTCCTTCAAGGTAGAGGGGCTACATCGAAGCAGGTCCAGGCATATCGGAAGGCGAGGGAACTATGGGATGTTGGGTTCGAGCTTAGTGGGATCGAGAAGGGGAGGTTCATTCATAATTACTACTCCCGAGTCAGACCTTGGGTTGAGCAGCATGGTGTAGCTCCTGACATGGAGCAGATCTTTGGGAGAGGAAGCGTTCCTCCTGAGTTCAGCTTCTGGGCGGAGATGTCTCGGACTGGAGATCTTTCTATGATTGAGAAAGATCCAGAGCTCGTTATGCATAGATGGTTCCGGTCTCTGTTCTTCAAGCAGGAAGTTGGAGATGCCTTTAATCGGGCGAGGAACCTCGTTATCAATAAGACCACCCCAAGGATTAGAGATCTGCCGAAGGATATTCAGAGGGAGGTGATGGCATCTAGTCCCCAGGCCACTCTCGATGATCCTATTCTTCCTCCACAGATCAGGAAGATCCTTTCTGAGTACCTGAACATCGTCAGAGGTACGCCTGAAGAGAGCGTGCAGGGGTTGAGAGACTTCACCACGAGGTTCTTCAGGGCTATGGGGATCGAGGCTGACCCAAGGTTTATGGAGAACTTCATCAACATCCATCTATCCAATATGTATGGGGCAGCTATGGGATTGAGGCCCTCTATCATAGCGAGGGATGCTACCCAGACTATTTGGACTATGTATACAAGGTTGGGTGGTAGGCAGGGATCTAGAGCGTTAGAGAAGGCTATGACCCATGCGGGGTATGAGGAGCCCGTAGCTGCCGGAGCGATCAGGAGTACTACCGCTGGTATCCCTCAGGGTGATGCTATCTTCAATCAGTTCATTGAAGAGGCAGATCTTAGGGGGAGTGGTCCAGTATCGAGTGCAATCGCTGCGAGTTTGAGGGGGCTGATGAGGTTGGGTAATGTATCGTCTAGGGTAGGGAGGAAGACGCTTATTCCTTACTCCTCTACTGATGATGTGAACAGAGCCTGGTCCTACTGGTGGCAGAAGTACCACACGGAGGACTTCCTCCTCAAGTTTGAGAGAGGTAAGATCAGCTGGGACAAGTTCATTGAGGATGGTCTTCCTTTCTACAGCGGTGTGACAAAGAACAAGTTCCAGAAGATCTACAACACTGAGGGGAGAGAGAGGGCCCTCCGTTGGATTGGGAAGATCGCCGCTGATGAGACGCACTGGATCTATGGAGTGGGTGCTCAGCCTGCGCTCTTGCAGAGACCTGTAGGTAAGTATGTAGGAATGTTCGGGACCTGGCCATTGTGGGCGGCAGAGCTTTACTTCTCCAGAATCTGGAAAGGGACTCCGAAACAGAGGGCCGCCTTCGTGATTCGCAATCTCTCCCTAGTCGGCGCGATGTCTAACATGATCGTTCAGACAGGGTATGATCTGTGGAGTTGGATAGCACCTCTGTCTATCTTCGGATGGGCAGGAGGTCCTGTCGTGGACTACTCGATTAATGCAAGGGCTATCTCGACTGCACCTCTCGACCAGAAATATAGGGCTCTCGGAACGCTGGCGAAGAATGTAGGGAGACTTACCTTCCCTGGTCAGATCTTCATCAACGATATTAGGAGATCCCTTGACTCAGACCACGTTGGGGAGGCAGGGCTGAAGATGTTCCTCGGTCGGCCTGTGGATGAGTACAATTTCAGTCTTGAGGTTCTCTACGATCCAGGCAATCTGCAGAACCGCTACATGTTCGGTCCGCCTTCTCCACCCCAGCCTCCTCCAGTAACTAGGCCGGGCGGTACCAAGTAACACCATCCTCTTTCACTCTCTTGATGGCACCCATCTGGATTCCCATGAGGAGCATCTTACCTAGCTCCTGAATATCTCCCATGGCATAGAACTTATTATGAAGGGCCTCCGCAGTGAGACCGCCTTCCTTTCTTACATGAGTGATTATTATTTGTAGATAGTTAGCGTGCTCATACTTCCCAACCGCTGAGAACGTCTTCCCCATATCCTTCTCGACTGTCAGGAGGATTTCCCAAGCCGTGTCGAGGTCTACCTGACGTATGATGAGATCATCATTCTCTGCGATGGATAGAAGCATGGCAAGCTTGAGGATGTGAGTTTTCTTCCTATTGTGAAATCCTTCGAGTCGATAGTCGTCAGGAATGTTTCCTGCTAAGTCTCCATACATCTCCTCATAAGAGTCTCTCGCTCCTGGCTCCCCCTCAAAACATCCCTCGATCCTTGAGATGTGGTCTAGATCATGGATCAGATCTTTAACAAGACCGGGTGGAGGCTCCTTGGGAAAGGGTTTGAGGTATCGAGGTTCGCTTCCGTAGATGAAAACAATCCTCGCGGTAAAGCCGTGGCCGACTACATCTGCGGGGAGTCCCTCTGCAATCCAGGAGGGGGTAGTACCTGCGAGAATGTTGAGGACTGGGTTATCAATTCTATCCCTGCCGCTATGCTTAGTCGCGTGTTCAAACTTGTAGTCTCCATCATATACTGTCGTGAGGAACTGAATCATCTTGACTCCGCTTGGGTCGATCAGAGAAGACAACTCAGTTGAGTGGAGAGTGATAGCGCTTTGCCTTCTGTTATGCCCAGACTTGGACATGACTCGGATTAGTTCTTCTCTCGTCACCGAGTCAGGACCGAAGATTATATCATCGACTCCTAGGAGGAGCTTTCTTCCTAATCTGATTGTAGTACTCTTACCTACCCTTCCTGGTGGGCCAGTTAGGATGACGAACATGTTTGGGAAGAGGATGTAGATTCCTTGATTGAGGTATACATTCCTACGGACAGCAGAAGATAAGACACTCAAGCCTGTCCATAAGTGGAACTGCTCAGGTGACTCGCTTTCCCTCGTGTATTCGTTATATGCAAGCAGCCAGTTGGAAAGAACCCTAGTCGTTGATTCTTTCCCATCCGAGGAGGATACATCTTCTCCAGACTGTTGCGATCCTGATACCACTTTGACCACAGAATTCCTCTATCTCCCGACTGACTTTCTTAGGGATACGGACAGTGTGAGCCGTCATGGCTTCAGCGGAGGTTTGTTCCTCTCTCAGCTCCTCGATGATTTTGTCTCTCATGATAATCCAGTTGTTGCACGGTGAAACGCCTTGGCATTTATGGAGTATGCTCTACTCCTTTTTGCGGTGGTCTTCATTTTTTCAGGGTTCTCTACTTCGACGAAGACTACTTCTCCTTTCTCTACATAGATGTAAACGGATAGGGGCACACTATTACCCATGAAGGGTTCCCTGATCTGAGCACAGTAGACAAATATGTCTATGCTACCTTCTTCAGATCCTTCCAATTGTAGCCTACCTTTATCTCCACCGGAATGTTGAGAATCTCGCCGTCTACGATCATCTCTCTCTCAGCGCTCCGCTTGATGATCTCGATGCTCCAGTCCCTATCCTCTTCTCTAACCTGAGCGAAGCCGCCATCGTGCATGTGGGTTAGGACCTGGCCTCTCTTCCCGTACTCGAAGGCCTTATCCATATCTGCGATTGCGAGTGTATTCAGATCAGCGATGGAACTTTGAGGCTCAAAGGCGATCCCGTCTCTATGTCCATGCTCGTACTTGTAGATTCTCCCGAGGAAGTTTCTCCTTCTCCCCCAAGCGTTGGTCAAGTACTTGTATTTGAGCATGGAGCGATAGACGTCTTCCCACCAGGCAGAGAGGCCATAAGAGATATCTAAGAATGCAGCGTGGATTTCCTTCGCCTCACGAGCATTGATTCCTACACCTGTCTCTAGATAATCCTCGTTGACTGTTCTCTTCAGCCCTATCCAGGTGAGATAGTAGTTCATTGCATGGCGACAGGTCTTCGAGAGGAATCTCTCCTTGCACTGATCCTTCCCTACCTCTGCTACCTTTGCCTGTATCTCTTCATAAGACATACCGAAGGGTAGCATGGATGCTAGCTTGGAGTGAATATCTATCCCTGCCGCCATGTCGTCCAGCAGGTCCCAGTCCCTCGTCTTGACAGCTACGTAACGAGCCTCGGCTTGTTCATAGTCCCACCCAACAAAGACATGACCTGGATCAGGGATGAAGATCTCCCTCGCATCCTCGGGGACTGTCTGGAGAGGAAGGCCAGGCCACCAGGGCTTTGTTGCAGAGAACCGACCGTTCCTTGTTCCATTCAATCTCCAATTAGTCCTGATCCTTCCGTCCCTGTCAACTACTCTACTCTCAGTGAGGTAGCGGGAGACGATGTTCCTGTTCTCCCTTGCTCTGATGATTTTTGTCAAGATCGTCTTCGAATCTCCTTCTGGTTCCGAAGCCGCTATGTCCATCAGGTAGTCCTTCTTCGTCGTCCTCTTCTTGTATCTCTTACCAAATCCTAAGTCATCGAAGACTACCTTAGCAGTCTGTTGAGACGAGCGGGGGTTGAAGGAGTAGCCGAGAATGTCAGAAATCTCACTTTCAATCTTATCTGCTTTGTTGAGCTTCTCCTTCTTGAGGGCTCGGAGACGGGAGGTATCGCATCGGAGACCCATCTTTGATGCACGTATGAAGGTATCCATCACAGACATCGTGATCTCATACCCTCTTCCACCACCTGTATACTCGAACTCGTCTGTCGTGATGATATTGCAGGCTTCTAAGGTGACCGCAGCGTCCTTGCCACAGTATACCTGTCCCTTTTCTTCATCCTTCCCAACGAACTCAATATCGTCCTTGTAAAAGGGCTCTCTCGTTAGGACGGAGGAGATGTCATTGAGCTTGTTCGCTTTGAGATCACCCCAACATGCCCACCATCCTATCATTGTATCATGCTGTATGTTCCTCACTCTAATCCCAACACGATCCAGAGCAACTACATCAAACATGGCGTTCTGCATAACAATAGGAACTCCACTATCGAGGATCTCATTGTATGCTCTGTACGCTTGCATGGAGGAGGGAGGGATGACAACAGCGAAGTCAGGACTGTCGGAGAAGGAGATGTAGGCTAGGGTATCTGGGTTGTAGAATTCGGTGTCCACTGAGAGGAGTTTGGCTTTCGTGAATCTCTCAATGGCATCCTCGATCTCTTCAGGAGAAGGATTGGTGATGATCTCTCGTTGGGGAAGGACTATGTCAGGGGAGAGACTCTCCTCCTTAATCCTCACCCAATCCCATTCAAGGAAGGGAAGCTTGTTCCATTGCTTAGAGTGTATGAACCAAGCAGGGTGGATGACAGGGATTACCTTCTGTCCTGGAGAGAGGACAGATTCGAGGATGGAACCTCTCCAGTCAAAGATACCCCAGTTCTGTGTCAGTGCCCAGAGAGCATAATTCCCTGTTGGTACTACAATATTAGGCTTGACTTCTCTGATCTCATGGAGGACCTCAATGATTCCTTCCATATAGACCTTCGTTGGGGTGTTGTCCTTATGGAAGAAGAATGCATGCTTATCGTCTCTAGATCCTCGGGGGAGAGTCTTCACTGTGTTGGTGATGTATAAGCTGGAGCGAGGGAGGACTATAGCATCCCAGACCTTATCCTGTTCCTTTCCACTGTCCCCTACGAAGGGCTTTCGAGCGGCAACCTCATCCCTCCCTGGGCTTTCTCCAAGGACCATGATGTTGGCGTCTTTAGGTCCTACCGCAGGGACCCTGATGTCGTAAATACTCATGAGTCAGCGAGGTGGGTCTGGAAGGACTTGGCAATGCCTTCATCCTTCTGGATACGAACGAAGACTATCAAGTACAGGTGGATGAGACCCACCTTTGACGGAGAACCTGAAGGTGAGACGAGACCGGGTGTGGAAGCCTGGAGGTTCCCGGTCCAGATGATCTCCAACAGCTCGTACCCGTCTTTCTCCTCATGGGAGAGACAGTGAGCCAGCTGATCATCCCCCTGGATGTGGTATATCTTGTAGTCCTTCGCCATTCTTTCTCTCCTCACTTCGCTCGATGAAAATGCTAACACGCTCACCATCGAGTGTGGTAGTTATTCGACCATAGCCTTTCTTATCTCTATAATCGAGCTTACCTGTAATGTTGTCTTCACCCAGCTCGATCACTTTGTCCCATAACAGATCAACCTTACTTTTCATCTTCCTTCTCCTCTCTCTTTATCACAACTATAGCAGCATATCCAAGAGTGTATGTCATAGCCTCTTCACTGGACATACTTCTGATATGGTCGAGATCATCGTCGTTGAGTTCGATGACGATCTTATTCCTTACCGTCCCTTTTGGGTGCTCCAGATTCACGCGCATAGATGTGCTCCGCAAGTCTCATGTTACCGAGTTCGGCTCTGTCTTCGTTGAGCTCGTATCCTTTGTACTCACATTGAAGGTCGAGTGCGCCTTCTCCAATCGCGCCTGAACCAGCGAAGGGATCGAGGATCCTCCCTCCACCGAGAGAGACCATCGAGATGATCTCCGCACAGAAGTCGACTGGCATCTGCATCTCGAAGTCTCTCTCTCCCGTCGAGAGAGTATCGAAGATAAAGATGTTCTGCTTACCCTGTTTGAGGAGAACAGCGTCTCCTTTAGCAGCGAAGACCATTGCTTCATAAGCGACGATCATCCCTTTGCGAGGATCACCTATGATGCCTTGTGTCTTGTTTGGCTTTACCCAGATGGGAGGGACTACAGTGACGTAGGAGAAGCCGGCACTCTTCATCCACCAGGCGAGACCCATGCTATCGAAGAGGAGTTGCCTCTGGACATCATCCAAGCTTGAAATCTCTCTCTTGAAAAATGCCTTTTGGAATCTGTTGTAGGTGATCTTCCTGATGTCGAACCAGGCGACGAACCAGCTGTCATCCTTCAGGACTCGGAAGCCTTCTCGAACAATGTCCTGGACGAGATGGGTAACGTATGTCTCCTCGTCGTAGTAGATTTCCTCTCCTTCCCTCAACTCAAACTCCACACCGAAAGGGAAGTTGGTGACGATAGCATCGAAGCTCTCATCCTCCTCTTCCTGAATGAGATCAAATGCGTCACCGTGGATGATGATAGCAGGAATGGAAGGAGCCTTGCCCTTCTTCTTCCTCTCAATATCCTTCTTCCTCTTCTCGATCTTCTTCGCAGTGTCCCTTTTCTGAAGGGCACCACGGACAGTCTTCTCATCCTTAAGAGAGGGATCTTCCTCCATCGCCTTGTGAAGATCCACACTCCTCGATACGGTAGTTTTACTCTTCCCTACCATCTCAGCGGTCTTGCCCATCGACCACTCAGGATCCAATTCAGTCCTCATGTCGTGGATCTCAGCGATGGCCTCGGCCTCTTCGTACCATTCGAGGTTCTTCCGCCGGACGTTTTCCTCCAGTTCCATCTCCTTCTTCTCGACCTCGGAGAGATCCTCCTGGAGCTTGGCGTCGATACTTTCCCATCCAAGAGAGAGTGCCGCCATGATCCGGGAGAAGCCGGCGACGAGCTCTATCCCTCCGTCCGCTCGCTTGTGGACGATGATGTTCTGGAGCTGGCCAAAGTTTTCCAGTGAGGTAGCTAACTCCGCAATGTCGTTCTCCGTCAGCTCCTTCCTCTGGCGAGGGTTGATCTGAACGTCAGTGATCTGTACTTTCATCTTCTTCTGCCTCATCTTTCATGAACCAATGGTTAGGATCAGTCATACCAAGATCAGGTGATCCTATGATTCCTCTCCACTCACCACTTATAGGGACCGTGATCTTGAAATGTCTTTGGTATTCTTGTAAGATGAAGACTAACCAAGAAGGAGCAAATCGAATTCTATGCTTCTTATCATCAGTAACTATTATCTCACCATCTATCATTTTGATAGTGAGTTCCTCTCTAACTGTTGTGATCGTCAGCTCCTTCATTCGTCCTCCTCGAAAAATACTACAACAGTAATGACAGTAGATATAGGGAAGTATATATCATTGCCATCGTCTGAGACCACTCTTACTAGCTTGTCTATCTTGAACCATCGAGCAGTGTATCTCTCGAACTCCTTAAGGATCATGTCGAGGAACTTTGGGTCTGTATCAATACAGGTACTATCATCGAAGAGGATTTTGATAAATCTGATATCTGTAGATGTTATCACAGTCTGATGACTCCTTGAATATACCGCTCATCGACGAGGTAGTACAAGTGGACCTCTCCCTCCTCATCAACTAAGTCAAACATTCTAGTCTCGACGTACCGGAGTTTTTGAAATGAGCTTGCTTGGAGCTGAGCCGGTCCCCAATCGAGGACGTCTGACGCGAGGAACTTGTACCCAACATCGTCTTCCATATTCTTGAGGGTGAACCATCTGTCTTCAGTTGAGGGATTACCCTTGAATAGTTCCATCTGTTCCTTGAAGATTGGTTCGACGTCTATGTCCACTAGAATCCTGACGTCCTCGTCTTTATCACGAAGGACGATCTGGAAGCAGTCTAGGTATGTGTTCTGAGCGTCGAACATTTCAGTCGAGAAGATTGCTATATCTCCCCGTCTGATGTCTTCCGTACATTTAGTGCCTACACTTTTCACACGTCCTATGTTAGGGTATCTGTCTCTCGCCTCGAGAGGAATCCAGAGACCTCCGGGAGTTCTCTCCTCTTCAATGGCTTTAGCCAGGACAAGCATACCCGGCGGTCTTAGTTGTTCTGCTTTTAGGTACATGGTAGTAAAAATAGAGGGGTATTGTATTCGACTATTTCCCTCTACATTGCCAGGCATCTCTCGTATGGCCCTCCGAGAGAGTCGAGCCCGAAGGAGACTACTCAGCCAGCGGCCGGAGGACGCGCTTCACGCCGGAGCGGAAGTCGCCGCTGCCCTTGGGGTATTCCTCCTGCTTGAGAAGCACCCCACAAGGTGCGTTGAGCAGGTCATCGGTGTCCACTTCGAGGGCCTCGTGGTCGTCCACGTCAAATTCACTGCCCGTGACCTTGTTGATGAAGTCCACGAAGATCCCCGCGCCCTTGCCCTCCACAGGCAGGTTGACGTAGAACTTCCTCCCCTCATGATCGCCCTCGGAGATGAGAAGGGTAACCATGACGTACTGCGCCTTCGGTCCCTGCTGGACCTCGGAGAAGGCGTGGACAGTAGCGGGGTAGGTACCGTCGTCAATCGGCTTGAGGCTTTCGGCCTCGGTGAGGTTGAGCTTGAGTTCTGGCATCAGGTACTCCTTGAGTTTGAGCTTGAGTTACTGTCGGCACTCTCAGTCTGCTAGATGTCTATTGTCTCCTCCACTTCCGTAGCGATCATCTCTGCCCGCTCCTCTGATCCATGAGCGGCTCGCCAAAGAGACTCTTCTGGGACCTTGTAGAATTTGGCAATCTTCTTCTTGATCTGGGAGAAGTCAGCCTTCTCGTCCGCGTCGAGGCAGCCGATCCGAGACCGGAGGCGACGCATGGAGTCTGGTTGAGTTTGGAAGATGCCCTTGGCGTCGCTCTTCGTGCCCTTGATCTTCGCGTACCAAACCTCATCGAAGTCCTTTGGGAGATCCTGACGAAGTTGACCGATGACTTTAGGAGAGAGAGAGATGACGCCTCCTTCGCTGTCGATCTCGGAGTATTCATGAGCGACGAGGACGAGGTTCTTCCCAGAGTTCCGGCAGTAGTGGATGAACTTCATGAAGAGAATGGAGGCAGATCCCCAGTCCTGGATCTTCATAGGACGGACGCCACCCTTCTCCATCTTCTCCCAAGAGAGAGACATCTCGATCCGATTGTTCTCCCTCAACCCGTGGATGATAGAGGCTTCGGTCAGGGCGGAGAGAGAGTCAACGATGAGAGTATCCCAGAACTGCTCATAGGGACGGTCCCATTCTTCAGGAGGGATGTCCTCCTCAGCTAGCCAAAAGTCTAGCTGATCCTGGGCTTCTTGAAGGACGTGGTTTTTCTTATCATCTAGGGTGTGAGGAGGGAGGATGGTACGGTAGACGATGTCCTCCAGCTTCTTATCCAGCTTCCCTGCAAGAATCGCCCACTCGACAGACTGAAGCCCATTGTCTAGGTCAAGTGTGCGGGTTCGGGGGAGATGGTGAGCGTTCACCGTCTTCCATGTACCAGGGGGACCGTAGATCAGAAGTTGTAGACGTCTCCCTGACTTGGCGGAAGAGAGGCCAGATAGAGCCAAGGTCGTTGTTAGAGCCCTTAGATCCTTCTTCTTTGGCCCTGAGACCTTCTCGACCTTCTTAACCTTCGGGATGTCCTCACCCATTGGTTAAAGGTCCCCGATGAGGTCGTTCATGGAGTTCAGCAGAGCGCTGATCCTCGAGTGGATCGTTCTCTGAGCTGTG
>SDBS01004076.1_pt1 | contig 14323 bp, 8 predicted proteins | sample 2277091 | NCBI WGS metagenome assembly SDBS01 (sample SAMN10404972, study PRJNA504765) | marine sediment metagenome | isolation source: marine sediment core GS10_PC15, 163 cmbsf | place: Arctic Ocean: Southern Knipovich Ridge | collected 2010
GGAATACTCAGGAGACGCAACCGCACCAGCAAGCTCATTTTCTTCCGCCCCGAAGACGAGAAACGCTTCATGGCACATGGGATTGAGGGGGGATAAGCAGGGTGAAGAAAAGGAATATCGAATCCCGAAGGGCAGATGCGGGTTAGAATAGGCAAGATTTAGGAAATCAGGAGTGGTTGGGGTGAGGGCGGTTCGCGAACCGCCCCTACTGAGGTGTGGCGTCAAAGACCAATACCTCAAAAGGCTTTAGTTCAAACGTGTGCTCCCCTCCGGCAATTAGCACTATTGCAGTTTTGTCTATATCTTTCTTCCAGGGATTCTTGAGAGAATATCTTCTTGCTGCACCTCTTGGCAGTTCGAAGGCTTTGCTGATATTTAGGGTGATAGTGCCGGGTTTGTCGTGAGGATTGCGCAGCGAGAGGATAGCCTTTCGCTTGGACCATGATGCCCAGCCGTAGATTTCGCCCTCGGCTGGGTCGCCGCCTATCCAATGGGTATCCACCAAAACGTCCGCGTTACTGCGTGACCATTTTGCGGCCTCGGCCAAAGCGTCCCAGTGCTGAGGTTGCATCAGGGAGGGGGTGATGTACAATTCCTGGCAATCGGTTCCGCTGGCGAAGAATGCCCGTATATCATTAACAAGACCATCAGCTTCGTCCGGAAGTCCGTGATTGGCGAACATAACACCCTGAGTCATAAGTGAATTGAGTGGATGAAGCGGCGCGCGGAGGACGACATTATGGTAAGTTTCCTTGTCACGGTAGGTGATTTGCTGCCGGCGTTTGGAGCCCCAGCCATGAGTACCCCAGTCCCTCCCGGAGCGCCAGATAGAGTCGCCATACCACAACCAGAAGGGCGATGCCCAGGTGCCCGTTGTAATGTTTATGAATACATCGGGCTTGACGCGGCGAAGGTCGCTGATAAGTCGCAGCAGGGCATTCATGTCCGAGGCGAATTCAGCATTGGTCCCTGTTGGTCTGCCGCCGGTGCCTATACCATCGAACTTAAAGTAGTTCAATTCGTAATCACGAAGCATTTTCACACACACGTCACGAAATCTGGTGTAATAGGTGCGGCCGGCAAGTGAGAAACCGCTTTTGTTTGTCTCGAAGCCCTGCTGTTGACCGTATTTGAGACGTTCGGCCTTGGCCTGGCCATATCCGCCAAAAGGTGAGAGCCAGGCCCCCAGGTTGGAATCATATTTCTTAGCCTCCTTGTGCAGGTTCGTAAAGCCGTTTGGGAAGCCCTTATGAAAACGCCACAGTGAAGCGGGGTCGTCCCAACCATCATCTAAAGCGAATGAATCTATTACTACGTTTCGCTTCTTAGTTAACTCATTTGCGAACAGTTTAATAACTTCAAGAAAATCATGCTCGAGTATTTTCTCGGCGCGGAAGCCAATGTCGTACCAACTGTTATAATGCAGGAACGGTCTGTATGGGTGGGCCCGCTCACGTTCAACGTAATAGAGAAAACCTCTGCGTAATTGGCCCTGTGGAACAACGCCCATTACCGAGCTGTGCATAATCGGCTCATCAGGTTTAAGGAAAATGCCGTAAGGCAGACTGCACCGTAAACCATGCAAGTTCCCCTCCAATTTTTGACTCTTCGACAGTGGATGCTCGTAAGCAAAAAATATATTACCCACCACTACGGGCGAACCGTCCACAGTGCCCATTACCCTGGCGTTAGATTCGCTTAGCTCCAGCAATATTATTTCTTCGAATTTGATTGGGTTGTTTGCAGCGGTCAGGGTCACTTCCTGCCGGACATAGTTTGAGTCATCTCGTAAAATCGCACGCCATTCAACTTCGAGATTATTATTTGACGAGGCCAGCTTAACAGAAATTTGCTTACCGGCGAATCGCTCCGCCAATCGGGGCGACTTGCGTCCTGGCTCCAAATTTTTCACATTCGGCTTACCAATGATTTTCAAATCAGAAGCCTTTATAATCCGCCCGTCGTCCAAAACCAGTTTAAAGCATTCCGTCTGCTGTAGCTGAAGCGTAGTTGCGGACAGTTTATCAGTGACACTTTTCGGCTTAAGTCGGCTTCCGGAGACAGCCCAGGCGCACGAAAGAACTCTATTTTCCAAAACGAGCTCGCTCTTGCTTATCCTGCCCTGGCCCCGGCCCGGCGCAGGACCTGGAAATTGGAGTTGTAATTGGGCCCACGCCTGAGAAGCCAAGAGTAAAACGACCAAAGCCGCCATAGTTACGAACGGATGTTTTGGGTTTCGTTCTATCATTTGCTGCTCCTTCCTTACCGTAGAAGTATTGATGTATTATTAGCTGTAAAATTAGAGTTAAATTTCGACCGGTGCCTGCTCTAAATACTTTTTACACTATCCTGTGTCGAATCTCAATCTTTTTCTCATCGAAATTCCATCCCGGTTAGTCATAATAAGCCTGTTAACCAGCGGATTTTGCTTTACATGTGTAAAAAATCCAGCTATTGCCTTGGCCTGGTTGCATATTGTTATTATACTGTTGCTGTTTGGAAATGGCCGTTGTTGAAACTGATAAAAATTATTGAGCAGGTTGGAATATGAAAATAAGTGCAAGTTACTGGATGTTCGAAGGGGGCCTCGAAGCAAATAAGCCAATAGCCGAAGCGATGCAAGAAGCAAAAGAACTTGGGTTCGACGCTATTGAACTCGCTGTCGCCGGTAAAGGCGTTCTAACAGACCAAGCGACACAAGCACAATGCGAAGACATTGTGGCCGCTGCCCAGAAAATCGGCATTGAGATTTCAAGTGTTGCCTCCGGCGAAAGCTGGGCCTATTCGCCTACCGCGAATGATCCTGAGCACAGGGCGAGAATTATTAACTTTACCCGCAAAGCCCTGCAGATAACAAAATGGCTCGGCAGCGATGCGTATCTTTTCGTTCCCGGTGCCGTAGATGTGTTCTTTTTGCCCGATGCCGAGGTGATTGCCTATGATGTCTGCTACCAGAGGGCCTGTGAAGCGATTAGACAAATTCTGCCGAGTGCCGAGGAGACCGGCGTGGCAATATGTATTGAAAACGTCTGGAACAAATTCTTGTTAAGCCCATTGGAGATGCGGGACTTTATCGACAGCTTCAACTCAGAAATGGTGAGGGCATACTTTGACGTTGGCAATGTGCTGCTTACCGGCTATCCCGAACAGTGGATACGGATTCTCGGCAAGCGGATAAAGCGAGTGCATGTTAAAGACTTCAAGTGCTCTATAGGAACGGCGGAAGGCTTTGTTGATTTGCTGGAAGGTGATGTTAATTTCCAAACGGTTAAAGAAGCTCTTGCTGAGATCGGCTATGACGGCTATGTTACGGCCGAACTGTTACCTTTTCAGCCGGGCAGGCCTGAAAAAACAGCACAAGCAATGAAAAAAATCTTCAAATAAAAAGCCTTGGTTTGACAACTCGGCTCTGCGGAGAGGGTAAAAATAACCACAACAACGATATCTGGTATAATTTCCGCTTGAAATAAAATGGCTGATTTGGTATAAGATAATAAGTGGCCAACTCGCAATAATTCTTAAAATTGTTGAGGGAGGAGTATTATGTGTGGAAAATTGATTTATCTGGTATCTTTTGTTTTGGCGGTGGGTCTGGTCAGCAATGACGGCGGTGACATCGCCTCTGCCTCCGCATTGGTTTCGGAGGACTTTGAAACGGGTGATTTTGGCAAATTCCCGTGGCAACATTATGGAGGTACAAATTGGGCAGTTGCATCCTGGCAGAGCCTTTCGGGAGCATATAGCGCACAAGCCGGCGCTATTGAGGACGATGAAAGTACTACTCTACAGGTTACGATTGATTGTGCGTCGGGTAATATCACTTTCCATTGCAAAGTCTCTTCGGAGTCTGGTTTCGACTATTTGAAGTTCTACATCGACGGGGAGGAACAAGACAACTGGTCGGGCGATGAAGATTGGGCCGAGGAGTCTTTCCCCGTGACAGAGGGGACAAGAACCTTCGAGTGGACCTATTCAAAGGACAGCTCTATGGCCGAAGGCGATGATACCGCGTGGATTGATGATATAGTATTTCCGGTGGGCGGAACTATTGAGCCTGCCGAAATTCCGTTCAAACGCGGTGTCAACCTAACCGGCTGGTTCCAATACATCTCAAGCGTGCGGCAAATTCAGTTTACTAAATTCACGAAGCAGGATTTAATCAACATCAAGAGTTTAGGCTGCGATGTCATTCGATTGCCCATCGACTTGCACTTAATGACCAACGGCGGGCCGGACTATACGATTGATCCTTTGTTCTATTACTTTTTGGATCAAATTATCGACTGGGCCGAAGAGCTGGAACTGCACTTGATTCTCGATAATCACTCATCTGGCGGGCCCACTGATCCAGGCATTGGCGATATTCTGGTCCCTGTGTGGACGCAGATGGCACAGCATTACAAAGATCGCTCAACCTACATTTACTACGAAGTGCTTAATGAGCCTCATGAAATTTCGGATACAAAGTGGAACGAGATCCAGCAGGAAGTCATCGATGCGATTCGTGCGGTCGATCAAAAACACACTATCATTGTTGGCCCGGCTGGATGGAACAATTTCAACAATCTTAAGTTTATGCCCAGATACAGAGATGATAACTTGATTTACACTTTTCATTTTTACGACCCATTCGTATTCACTCACCAGGGCGCAGGCTGGCCTACTCCGTCACTTGAGCCGCTGGCCGGCGTACCGTTTCCATACGATGCTGCCCTCATGCCTGACTGTCCACCGGAACTGGAAAACACCTGGATAAGCAGTAATCTTGCAGACTATCGAAATACAGGAACACCCGAACACGTCAGAGAATTAATTGATATTGCCGCGGATTTTAAAACCGCACGTAATGTCCCTTTATTCTGCGGAGAATTCGGCGTTTTAATGTTCAATAGCAATGACGAGGACCGCATCTACTGGTATAACGTTGTGCGAAGCTATCTTGAAGAAAAAGGTATCGCCTGGACAATGTGGGATTATAAGGGCGGCTTTGGTCTTTTTGAACAGGGAACCAGCGCGTTGTTCGACTATGATTTAAATATCCCTCTCGTTGAAGCTCTGGGATTAAACGCCCCGCCACAGAAGGAGTTTGTCCTGATGCCGGACGTAAACGAATTTGATATATATCTGGATTATATAGCACCAAAAATCATTGAATCCAGCAATATTAGTAAAGGAATCCTTGATTATTACTCACAAGATAATCCGGCATCAGGCGATTTCTGTATCCACTGGACAGGAGTTGATCAATATAACAATTTCTCATTTCGTTTTTCCCCGGTCAAAGACCTCTCCTTGCTTGTAGATAGAGGTTTTGCAATTGATTTTTGGGTCCGGTGTGATAGTCCGAACGCAAAGATTGGCATACGCTTTCTGGACACAAAAACCGACGATCAAAATGACCATCCCTGGCGTATGCTATATACAATTGACCGAAATGTTGCCGTTTGGGACGGCAGGTGGAACCATCTGCAAATTCCACTTAATGAATTTTTTGAACATGGCTCATGGGATAATGACCGCTGGTACAGTCCAGTCGGCGCTTTTGACTGGACTGCTACCGAACGTTTCGAGATTGTATCGGAGTACAGTGATTTGACAGGAATACATTTTTATTTCGATGACATCCGCGTGGTCAATCCTAATCCGGCCGGCCGAGACTGAATTTAAGAGAGAAATCTTCCCCGTCGTGGCTCGGTTGGCAATGCAGCAGTCAGGAGGAAATTTCCATTACATATACATTGCCGCCCCCGCCGGATTTTCTTCCAAGAACGTAAAAGCGTTCATTGCTTCCGGAAGAAACCAGTAGATCAAGCTGGTCCCCCTCAAAAACTTCGGACAAATAGGTGGCTTGTAAGAAACGGACATTTCCCTTGAATTCGAATCTTTTTCTCAATGCGTCAATGCCCCATCGTACATATTCTGTGTTGTTGACATGTCCGTTTAAATCTATCGAACTATAGGGCACCCGTACCTGCTCAACGTTACTATAGTTACATTGCGGCTCTAATCTGTTCAGCTCACCTGATATCGCCTTTGGTCCGCTTTTAGGCAAACCCAGATCAAGCCGGAACAGATTCTTTGGCCGGTTCTTCTGTTTGTTCAAAACCATCCATTCGCTGTTTGCTCTGAATAGCTCACAATCATATTGATCTTTGCCGACAAACTCCCTTGTAGCAATTAAACGAGTATACCCACTCGGCCATGTTTTAATCGCAACTTCGTCGCTCCATTTGGGCAATCTTGCGATTTCTATTCTGAGATTTGACAGAACCCAATAGCTATCTATTTCGTTCAATCTGCTAAATCCAAGAGCAAGCTGTTCTGCATGGAGAGCTGCGATTTCCTGTAAATACTGCATCAGCGAAACTACCTTAATGTTCCCATCAGCCTGGCACTCATAGGTCTTAACCTTGAATTTACCTTGCTTGATTTCGATTGCTTCGTCGTGCACCTGAGTAACTCCTTGTGTGGCCTTATTTGCTTAACCGGGCTTATTATAATTGTTAGCTATCCCTTTTGCAAAGGTGTAGCTCGACAGCCATATTCCGTCGCTTTACATCCTCTGGCGCCAATTCGCTCACCAATAGGCGAATCGGCGTTGTCCAGAACAGATTTCTCTTTGTGAGACTTAGCTCGACTATAAAAATTTCCCTTGTACACAAAGAATGAGCGAATTTTCGGTGGTGACAGGCTGTTTTGGAGCTATTTTGGCGCTCGTCTGATTTTAGGGCAGTTGGGATAAATGTTTGTCTCAAAAGAGATTGAAGGAGAGGACATTAGCTGCTACAATATAAATTCGAGAACATTGTGAAGCCGGGAAGGATGCTTCGGCAGTAAAGCCACCGGTTTCGAGAAGAAACTAAAACATTTGAAAAAGGAGGGCCGGGCATGGTAAACAGAACAGCGGGGCGGGGCTTTTGTTTGCTTTTTGTCATATTATTGACTTCCGTTGTGCAGGGACAGGAGTGGACCCGGTTCCGCGGTCCGAATGGCCAGGGGATAAGTCAGGCCCAAACGATTCCGGTCAAATGGACAGAACAGGATTTCAACTGGAAGGTGAAACTGCCGGCAGGGGGCCACAGCTCGCCGGTGATCTGGGAGGATAAGGTGTTCGTGACCTGTGAGAATCCTGGGCCGGCTGGAGGCATACTTTTGGCCCTTGACGTTTCCGACGGCCATACGTTATGGAAAAAGCAATATAAGCTCACCGCCTATAGCCACCATGGAGACAACAACTACGCTGCTGCTACACCTGTTGTAAATGCCGACCACGTTTACGTCCTTTGGCAAACAAGTAAGGAGACGATACTCGCTGCTGTTGACCATAGCGGCCATGAAATCTGGCAACGTACTTTTCCAGGGATATATTCCCGGTTTGGGCCTGGTACCTCACCGGTGCTTTTCAATGATATCGTGGTCTTTACTCATGAGCATTGGGAAGAAGGTAAAGAATACAAAAGTGCCTGGATTGCCCTCGATCGAACAACGGGTCAAACGCGCTGGACGAGAGAGCGGGAAAACAGCCAGATATCCTATTCAACACCTTGTGTTTACTCTCCGGGAACAGGCGAACCTCAATTGATTTTTACCAGCCAGGCCCATGGAATAACCGGTTTGGACCCCCATACAGGAAGGGTAATTTGGGAGTTGCAGTCTGTGCTGCCGGCTCGGGTTGTTAGTTCGCCGGTTATTGCAGGTGATTTGCTAATTGGTGCTTGCGGTAAAGGCGGAGCCGGGAAACAGTTGGTTGCTGTTAGAGCCGGCTCCGGAGGCAATCCCAGACAACCTGAGATGGTTTACACACGCACCGGAAAGTCCGCTCCGTATGTACCTACATCTTTAGCTAAAGATGGTCTGCTCTTTACTTTTCATGATCAAGGAGATGTTTGCTGTCTGCGTATTGACACCGGCGATGTGCTCTGGTGTGAAAAACCGGGCGGCAGGTTTTACGGATCACCGATATGGGTCAAGGGTTTGCTGTACTGTATCAATCGAGAGGGCAAAGTTATCGTTATTAAGGCGGCCGGGACCTACGAGCTGCTGGCGATCAATTCATTAGGTGAAAAGAGCCAGGCTACCCCCGCGGTTGCCGGTGATAAGATGTACCTTCGAACATATTCACATCTGATCTCGATTGGGAGCAGGAAGGAATAACCCGCCTTGCCTATAAAATACAAAGTGACCGCTCTTGTTCCGGCGTGACCAGAGATGGTCCCTGAGTTAATCTGTTTGTTCGCTGTCCATCGTAGCAAAGAATGTTCAGATCATCCACCAGTGTCCGGGGCTGACGGATTTAAGTCTGAACGATCTTTGTTCTTTCGGCAGCGACTCCAGCAGCTCCTTAGCTTTCTTACCGATGGCTTCGGCAGCCAAATCGACATTCTTTTCGCCCACTTTGGCCGATGCATGCTTACGAGGATCCAACCCACCAATCCCATCGGGAGGTTTCATTTTGGGAGCAAGAGGACCGGTCCCCAGCTCTGAAAGGTCCACAAGCCCGGGGTAAAAGAACATCATGTCTGATGTCTCCCATTTGGCAGCATGGTCAGTGTTTGATTCGGCACCCCGGCTGAGTGATATTTCCCAAAGCCCGATTCCTGTAACGCTGCCGTCTGCCACCACCGGCTCGAGCGCCTTGTTGATCATGTCAATTTGTTGTTTAACATTATGGCCCGAGACGCCCATGATTACACGGAAGCCGGTATTTTTAAGACGCTTGAACAAGTCGGTAATCACCGGCACAAGGTGGTCTTGATTGAATCCGCTGTGAAAGTACACCGGAGGATATACCACGCCACCGAATTTCTCCGCACACTTGACGAGAATACCGTGAGCTTTCAGTGCATCGGTGCCAAGCGGCAGATGCCGGCCATGCCACTCGATGCAACCAAAGGGGACATAAGCCACAGGAAAACGCCGGGCAGCCGCTTCCAACTGGCCCGGCCGCATGAACTGCATTTGCACAGCAGGTGAGAGTTTGCTCCCTTGTGTCCCTTCAACAAGCTGCAGATCTCCAGCCTTCACAAACTGCTCAGTTTTGGAGTAGTCATCACCACAAACTTCCAGTGCAAAAAGACAACTTGCAACTATAAGACCAACTGACCCGAGCAAGAGCCCGAAAACACTTACAGAACTGTTTCTCATTTTTAAGCCTCCTTTTTCAATAATTCTCTTAACTTCTTCGTGTCAATTTCCGGCAAATGAACCGCAAAAGAGTTAATTAGTTCCTTTATAATAGTACCGGATACGCTCCAGAAAGTCGTCGGGGGTGGGTGAAACATGCCCATCAAACCAGCCAATATTGGCTGAGGTCTTGTTTCTATGCCACCGCCACACCTTAGGTGCAACCCCAATCAGATAAACGTTTCCATCGAATATGCAGCTTTTCAAATCGGGTTCATAATTCAAGTGATCCATAAAATATACAACATAGGACGGATGAGTAATCGAGCTGATTTTAACTCTACCGTGGTCTCTAATGCGCGAGAAATCATCAAAAGCATGATCCCTGCTGACCGCTCTGCCCGGACCACCCGGTTCACCCTCTATTGCCGCTTCATTGGCACCATAAGACAGATATTTGCCGTCTACATCCTGCTGAGCAAAACGCTTACTCAAAGAAGGATCATCCCGCCATTCGACGGCACTTGGAAACGACCTGAACATACCCTCGGTCATGGATGGACAGGAATAAAGGCCGTTATTCTGGGCCAGGGCTTTTTCTTTCAGCTCACTACTTGGCATTTCGTTGTACCATTGCCTCTTGAGAAAAGCCCCTTTAGTATATGGGTATAAAGATGTCTCGTTGTACGCCGGCTCATCGTGGGGCGGCTCATAACCTGTAAACCAAAACATACCCACCACCCAGTCATCGTGATCTTCAGCCCACAGTAGGGCACCAAGAACAGTCTGCTTCAATTGGCTTTTGCAAACCACCTCTCTTGCCTGTTCTCTGGCTCTGCGCAGGGCCGGCATCAATATAGCCAGCAGTAATGCGATAATGGAGATCACGACCAGCAGCTCAATCAATGTGAATGCTCTCGCTCTTTCTCGTTTTGCCTTAACGGCCATTATGTCTCCTTAGGTGATTCACAGATGCAGTGCCGATAGAATTACATCCTTACGTCTGGAGTCTCTCTACACACTAAAGATACTTAAAGTTCCCAGGGAACCGAATATTCACTTGTTTTATCCTCCCCGGGCCATGCCGAGGGCCGGGGAGGCCCGGGAGGACACATCATGCTAAACTAAGCGCAATTGCACTTACGCCTATGGCCACAAGCTCTGCTGGCCCCATTGCTGGTCGAGTATATCGCGGTCAAGTTGATCGACCAAACCGTCCTCATTGAGATCAGCAGCCAGGCTCCTCTGGTTGGCGATATCGCAAGACTTGACGAATCCACCCGTGACGTACTGGAGAGGTACCTGGTTCGCCTCCCCAAAAGCACCACCTATATGCCAGTTTGTTTTGGTTTGCCCTGCGTCAATCCCTTTATCAAAATCAATCGGTTCCGGACTCAAGGTGCCGGAACCTACCACAGTGCCGCCCTGTTTCACCGTATAGTTTATCGTACAGTTCTGTTCATCGGCGACAACTGTCAGCTCGAGCGTACAGTACTGGTCAGAAGTCATCCCGGTCACCAGATATTTGTAATTTAGAAGCCCGGGGAAATACGATGGAGAGCGACCGCCATCATTTTCTGATGGTGCATATTCTCCATTTCTATTGGGTACCCATCCGAGGTTCTGGCCTGTCCAGTCATTATACAGAACAAACCTGAACATATAAAAAGGATTATGGGCGTTGTTGGCAACACCGTACAGGCAAAGGGCATTATTGTCCTTGGCCTTCCATTCGATCGTTGCCGTGGTCGTGCCGGTAAAGTCGATATTATCATTAGTGAATACTCTCGGGAATTTCCAGAATCCACCTTCGGGAAAGAGCAGTTCCAGGACAGGTTGGCCATCTTCCTGAGCAATAGCGTAGAAATCTTTGTACCTGTCCTGCGTATCGTCATGTCCGGACCAGTCCTCGGCGAATTCGACTCGGCCCTGCCCATCAAGCTCGCCTGTAATCAACGTCCCGCTCGTGAGGGGAACCAGATCACCAGCTTTCAATTCCCATTCTTCCGTCATTATGTCCAGGTCGGCCTGGTCCACGGTACAATCGCCGTTCAGGTCAGCTGCGAAGTTAAATCTGTCAGGAATACACTGCGAAACATAGAACCTCAACCTCCTGAAGTAGACCACGCCTGAACTGCCCGGCTCAGTCGTGCCGGTTTGACCGAAGCCGACGGAAATATCTTTGATTCGCGTCAGATCCACGCCGAAGGCGGTCAAATCGATTATCCAGTCATGCCAGGATTCTTCTCTGAGGTCACTTGCATCCTCGTCGCCATAGATACTCTGGCCATAAATCACCGTTCCGCTGCCGCCGCTCTGGTCGCCCAGTTTTATCCACATCGGCTCATTGGCATCGTTGTTCGCCATGCCGTAGAACTGAAGCCACAACGCCTTGCCGCCGACACCGCTCCAATCGGCCCCGATTCCTGACGGCAAATCGGCGACGTTGGCATTGGCTATGGAGTATTTCTCCCTGGTTTCTTCGTTGGGCCAATCGCAGGCATTCTTCACCGAACCGTCGTTATCGTACTCATACCTCATTGAACCGGTCACTTCTGCCGGGTCAATTGTCGAAAGCGGAATACTTATCGTCGAACCGGTTCCGTTACCGGTGTCTACGCAGTTACCAATACCATCCAGCCAGACATCAAACATATTGTTGTCCGGGATGTCCCACGGGGTATAGATGTCCATATCATCAACAGTAGCAAACTCGGCCACCGAGAAACTCCACGTTCCGTCTTCCGGCGGCAGTACTGTACCATCCGGCTGCTGCGAATCTACGCGCCAGTAGTATGTTTTGCCCAGTTCCAGGGGCCCCGGATCATACAGGTTGCCAACCGCCTTCGCTGTGACATCTGTGAGATTATTCGGATCCTCTCCCAAATACACCGTCTCGCCGACCACGCCTACGCCCGTCTTCCAGCTCAACTTAACCCAGGGATTCACTGCAACTGCACTTGGAAATGCCCCATAAGCGGTTGGCGGGGCCTGAGAACCTTGCCAGGTAATAGGCCCGAATTCAAACTTTTCGGTTCCACCGACCCACACTAATCCACCGCCGGTGATCTTACTCAGATCGGGCGAGTTTGAAGCCATATCCGTAACCGACAGAGTAAGCGGACCCGGACCACTACCATCACCTAAGCTATTAGTTGTCAGCTCCTCAAATGGTCCTCCGGCATCCAGCTCATTCATATCCGCCGCCGTATCACCTATAATCTCATACCAGGTCAAGGCGCTAGCGGCTATGGAGTTCTCCGTCATGCCACCGACAGCATCAAACGTACTGGACAGATACCAGTCGCCGCTGGCATCACGGACCAGGAGTTTGCCGACCCAGTCACCGTCCTTTCCTATAAAGGTCACTGTGTCTAAGTTTTCAACATACCTATCCGCAACATTGCTGCCCATGGATGAGAAGATGGTGTAGAAACATCCGCCCGGCTCCGGGTTACCCATCCACCATACGTATCCATCTCTGTCTTTGCCTTCGGCATCAATGTTGATATTGAAAATTTTACCCTTCTCAGGATCCAATCCGCACCAGCCACCCCATTTAAAACCGCTACCCTCATTCGGATCGTCCATGACTACGGGAATCTCACCATCAAAGTTGTTAACGGGATTCTTGCCCCACTTATCCGCATCAGCAACGGCCCAATTCTCTGTAATGGTCAACTCCGCATAGGCCGAACCTGGCATTATTATTGCCAACAAAACAACCACACACATTACTATCATATTCATCTTCATTTTACATCCTCCTTTAAATCTTCAGTACACGATAAAATTTGACCCGAAATAATGAAACTTCGAAAACACGCAAGTTTTCATAGATAAGACAAAACTTATTATACTATATTAGAAAACCATTTTCTTGAAAATATTGGAAATTTCATTTAAATGAAGGGTGTGCAATTATTTTCCGGCGCCCTGTAAGTGCCCTTGTAAACTAAATCTTATGAGTCCCTGTTTAGGGTAAACTTTTAAGGAGTTACCCTAACTACAAACCGAGTAAGGACATGAAACGACGTACTTTCCTCAAACAAATTGTATCTACTGCCGCTAAAGCATGGAAAGCATGAATACTATGAGGGCGGAATTCGCGTGCCCTTCCTCCGAGGCACTCGATATTAGAATAGCATGTCACTGTTTCTTATAATTTCAAGGATTTATGCTGATGTCTCTATTAAAATGCGAAGAAGACGCAGGTACAACGTAGAACCATTTCAATAATTTAACAATAGATATTTGAGAATTTACTTGTGAACATCACCACGTATTATGGTATAATCAATTGAAAAGATTTGTACCGGAGATCCATAATTGAAGAGATGCACATTTCAAATTGAATTATGGGTAGTATTGTTCATACTCGCTTTCTGGGCCTCCTTTGGCTCGGCTCGCACGACCGATGTGAGTGCCTCAATGCGCAAATTGATAGAAGCTGACTGGATTGAGCGGGACAAACAATTCGCCGGTCCCACACAACAAGCTAAAAGTAACGATTTCTCATTGGAGTACACGAAGCAGCTTATCACACAAAGCTACAAGCTCGCCAAACGTTTGCGCCGCTTGTCAGCTTCCAACTCCCGCCTGGAACCATTGGTGACAAAACTACGGCAGTTCGAGGCCCGCCTGGCAAATCTGAAGTCAGTTGGTAATGTGCACGTCGATGTTCGCCGCAGAATATACATTGATGTCCGCTGGACGGTCCGTCAGATGGCGTTCTGTAATCCTTTATTGAATTTTGACAAAATAATGTTTATTAAACGCCGGCATCCAGGCGGCGTGTACCACATGTGTGACCAGTACTACGGTTTTAATGCCATTGCCGGCGGGGGATTGTATGTTCTATCCGATCCGTTCGGGGCAGAACCCACTCTAACTAACCTCCTGGCCGAGGCCGTTGTCAAGAAGGGCCGGCTCAAAGGACACTCACTTAAATCCGGAGCATTTCTCTCGCCTGAGCTTTCTTATGATGGTGAAACAATCCTCTTTGCTTATACACAAGGCAAAGGCAAGGACCTGCAGTGGACCCCCGAAAGCTGTTTTCACATTTTCAAGGTCAATTCTGACGGTACCGGACTGGTTCAACTGACCGATGGCCCGTGGAATGACTTCGACCCGTGTTTTCTGCCCAATGGTCGAATCGTCTTTATCTCAGAGCGGCGAGGTGGATACCTTCGTTGTGGCC
>SDBS01004077.1_pt1 | contig 14320 bp, 11 predicted proteins | sample 2277091 | NCBI WGS metagenome assembly SDBS01 (sample SAMN10404972, study PRJNA504765) | marine sediment metagenome | isolation source: marine sediment core GS10_PC15, 163 cmbsf | place: Arctic Ocean: Southern Knipovich Ridge | collected 2010
GTGACAGCGTGCAGCATCCGGCCCTATCTCTCTGAAGCCAACGCGCCTCCCCGTTTACTCACGGAGGGTTGGCAGACGCGCTGGGGAGACTCCCCCTTCGATGAGGCGGGGATTCCGGTCTGGACCTACCAAGATCTCCAAAGCCCTGAATGGACACCGGTCAACAGGATCGTCAACCTCTCTCCTCCTAACGCCGAGAGATTCCACTGGCTCCGGATCCGGCTTCCCGGGGAATACTGGAGCGATCCCATCGTCTTCCTTCCCAGGACGTTCCTGCACATACAGGTCTATCTGGATAGTCGTCTGCTCTACAGCTATGGAGAGAGGAAGCCCGACCACTCCAACCGGTTCGACTCCTTTGTCTCCCACCGCATTTTCCTTCCTCCGGATTATCAGGACAAGACTCTGTTTATCCGCATGTTCACGGATATTCCCAGGCTCAACGGCATCGAGGGGGTCGTCTTCCTGGGCGCCAGGGAAAGCCTGCTGCCCCATCTGGCCCAGAATGACCTCGGGACCTTCACGACGGGCGCCTTCTGCATGCTCATCGGCTTCTTTGTCCTCCTGACCTGCCTGGATCGGAAAAACCGGAAGCCCTATGCCGCCCTAAGCTTTGGGACATTTGCCGTCTTCGGAGGCCTGGCCTATCTGGTCCGCACTTATACCCTGACCTGGATCGTGCACGCGCCGGCCTTCTGGTACTATGCCCTCTTTTCCTCGTTTTTCCTTTTCCCGGCCGCCCTGGTGGCCTTTGCGGAACAGATCATCGGGCCGGGTTACAAACACTTAATCCGCAGGCTGTGGCAGTTCCATCTGATCGCCCTTCCCATCGTGCTGTTTCTGGATATCGCAGGCATCGTGATGATCCCGCAGCTGGACGGCCCCTTGCGTCTCCTCTGGGCGTTGGATGTCGTGACACTCTTCACAGCCGGATTGCTGGCCGCCATCAAGGGGAAATATGAGGCCCGGGTCATGCTGTTGGGCATCGGGATATTTTCCGCACTCTCCCTGCATGACATGTTCGGCGCCCCGACCGGGGCCTGGCTCATGCCGGCCGGTACCTTAATATTCATTCTTCTCATGGGTTATATCCTGTACCGCCAATTCACGGAAAACAACCGGCGCCTGCAGGTCTATTCCCGGGAGCTCGAGGAGAAGTCCCACAGGCTGGAAGAGGCCAAGGCCGAGCTGGAGGAATACAGCCGGACGCTGGAGCACAAGGTGGAGGAACGGACGCGGGAGGTCCGGGAGAAGCAGGCCCAGCTGGTCCAGTCCAGCAAGATGGCGTCCCTGGGCAGCCTGGTGGCGGGCGTGGCGCATGAGATTAACACCCCGGTGGGCGCTATAAGCAGCATGCACGACACGCTGATGAGGGCGGTGAAGAAACTCAGGGCCGATCTGGGGTCCTGCCTGGCGGAAAACAGAGATGAGAAGGCCAGGATCCTGTCCTCTCTCCAGGCTGTGGACGATGCCAACAAGGTCATAGCCTCGGGAACGGACCGCGTCATCGAGATCGTGAAGCGGCTGCGAAGCTTCGCCCGGCTGGATGAGGCGGAGCTCAAGGACGCCGACATCAACGAGGGGCTGGAAGACACCCTGACCATCATCCACCACGAGATAAAACACAACATCACGGTGCACAAGAACTACGGCGACATCCCCAGGATCTCGTGTTATCCCGGCCGCTTGAACCAGGTGTTCCTGAATATTTTCATCAATGCCAAACAGGCCATAGAGGAAAAGGGCGAGATTTTTATCACTACCTATGCCAGGGACGACAAGGTCTTTGTCGAGATCAAAGATTCAGGCGAGGGCATCCCCCAGGAAAAACTGGACAGGATATTCGATCCTGGGTACACCACCAAGGGCGTGGGGGTGGGGACAGGCCTGGGGCTGTCGATCTGCTATCAGATCATCCAGGACCACAGGGGTGAGATAAAGGTGGAGAGCGAGCCGGGCCAGGGGTCGACCTTCACGGTCATCCTGCCCACCGACCTGGAAAAACGGCTGGCAACATCAGAACAGAATTAGTCCCGGCCTGATATGACTTTGACCCTCATCTGGACGTTGAACGTGCTTCAGTAGATAAGGATAACAGGCATAAACTTCTGCCGCCGCCTCTGCATTCTTATGCTGGGGTGCCTATGTTTGCAGCACTGCGCTTCTAAGCCTGAACAGATTCCCAGTGCCGTCCCTTCCTATAATCAAGGAGTCGAGTTCTTCCGAGTAGCTGGGATGAAAAGCTGCGGCAGAAGGGGCGGCGCTGTTCGTCTAGAACGTGCTGGCCAGGAATCCGCCGATCACGGCCCAGTAGATGGTGGAGATGTAGGGGTTGCTGGCGATCTTGCAGGTCCCGCTGGAACACCCGATGAAGCGGTAATAGAGGAATCCGATAACCGCGCCCGCTGCCACACCCAGGAGTATTTTGATCATCTTTTTTTTGTCCAGCTTTCTGATTTTTTCAGCCATGAGACTTGGCCCACTATATCAGCTAAAGCTTATATTGTCAAATCCTTAGGTGGATGCAAGGTGAATATGCTCTCGTCCAGGTCGAGGTGGCGTCTCCGAGCATCATAGCCTCCTGATTGGGATCAATATGCCACTAACCTCTTACCAATTGTCCAATTCTACATCTACCAAGAAGGTCTGGATTTTCCAATCTCGAGCAATTGATTAAGAATTTCTCTAACATAATTCTCAAAATGAAGAGTAAAAGACTCTCCGATTATTTTTTTCGCAGTCATATTGCTTGTTACTAAGCATGAAGCCTCAATCTCAGGAACGAATACTTCGGAGATTTCCCGTAGCTTGGATGACGTCAGATATGCATCTTTAAACAACTCAGGATATTTCAGTATCTGTTTGAATAGATAGGATAGTGGTGCAAAAATCTTGGGCCATACAACATAAGATATGTTGCCATCGAACTTTAGAAAAGTGTTCCAATGCTCCTTATCGACGGTATACAAACTTCTTTGTCCATTGTATTTCATTTCTAAAAGACCTGATGCATATAGTTGCTTAAGCACCTGGTAAACATTGCGTTGATTAAAATCGACTTTCTTGGAGATCTGCAGCGAATTGTCTTCCTTGCAAAACAAAAGAAACGCACAGATATCGGCTCTCGCATTGACACCGAAAAAAGATCTCAACTTAAACAAGATGTTGGATGGCCTCTCAAAATCTAATATATGCTTTGTCTGAGGTAAGTTGATTTCGGACCGCAGCAGGCCCCATTTCTGAAAGATTTCATCAGGCTTTCCAATTACGGGAAGTGAATTGAAATCCTTGGTTAAAAAATATTTCTGTGCGTCTTTTTCTTTTTTTGTCTTTTCGCAAAAACGAACGACTCGTTCCCATTTTCTTTTTTTTTCTTTGAGGACAAGATATTCTGCAATGGCCCCAAGTGTCTTTGTTTCAAATTCTTCGAAATTCTTCAATACGGTTTTGAGCCGATCTATATTCAGCAAATGTCCATTTTCGCGAAGCCAAACCATGGCTTCATCAAATAGCCTTTGATCAAAACGGCCAAAAGAACAAGTGGCGCAAAGAAGAGATTCTGGATCTATATTAAATGAGTATTCCGCCTCTATATTGGAATAGATCCCGACCGAAGACCACTGTTTCCAGAGTATTTGAAGGATGGCTTCGAGAAGATAGTGCTTAAATACTATCATCCCCTATCTGCTGATGCATACAATTTAAAATGGATTTGCTCCAATATTAGTGCTTTATACACTAATTATTAGTCGTTTGTCCACTAATACATGTGGTGTTTTTTATAGCCGTAAAAACCTTTTACAGGCAGGTATTGTCGGAATAAATCGCGGGGCCACCCAACAGGCTCAGTTCAAGCTCCGTCTTGAGTGTCTCCCATTGCGGCAGCCTGGATTCCAGCAGATCATAAAAAGCACTGTTGTGCTGCCGGTGCGCGATATGGCAGAGTTCGTGGATAATGACGTAATCGATATGCCTCGTTGATGCCTTGATCAGCTCCTGGTTCAGAAATATCTTGTTGGTCTTATGCAGGTAGCTGCCCCAGCGCTTGCTCAATTTCCTGATCGCCAGAGCCGGCATCTCCTTGTAGTCAAACAAAAAGAAACATGCGGAGAGGCGCTCTGAAAACACTTTGTTTGCCTTCTCCAGGTACCACTCCTCAAGAAGTTTTTTGGCGCGAGCATGATCTTTCTTTGTTTTCAACCGCCAGATTCCAGACCAGCGTAACCACGGCGTCTATCTCACCCGCCTCCAACGGTATCCCGTATTCTTTCTTCACCACATCGAACAGATAGTCCTCTATCTCGATCCGGACCCGGCGCTCCACCTCAATATTGTGGTCCCAGTCAACGATCTTGCGCTTTTCAATAAGATCATGCATGGCCTTGACCATTTCACAGAGCAAATCGGAGGGCACTGAATGGGCTTTGAGCTCCGACTGTAGATTGCGGAAAAAGGGATGAAATTCCTTCCGTTCCTTGATGGAGTCGGGAATATCGCTGTCTTCATAGTCATGGACCTGGTCCTGATACTCCCTGGCTCGCTCCAGCAGCGCCTTGAGGTCCTCCTTCCTGGCGTTTTTCAGTTCCTTGATCAGGTCTTGGATCTTCTCGCTGAACCGGCGATAGAACTCCGGATCACGATGAAAGTTTTCTTTGATGGTGCGCCGGGTTTGTGCCGCTATCGCCTCGGCTTTCGATTTGGCCGATAAACCGCGTTCCGTATTCTCGATGTATTCATTGAACGCGGTGGATTCTGCTATACAGAGCGGTTTTGACAGTTCCACCACATACTCGGCAGAAACGTATTTGTCCAGAATCCGCCGGATCTGATCCTCGTATTTTGAGAAATCGACCTCCTCGGCGTTTTTGATCTTCTGGATCTTCTTGAGTTCCACGAATTTCTTCAGATCGCCCTGAAAGCGGTGCAGTTTCCCGGCATCGAACTTCTGCGTAAAATCGTAGAGCATCCGACAGGTGGAGAACTGTTTGATGAACTCGTTCACCAGTTCATAGAAGCGTTCACGCGTCTCCACATCATCTTCCAGAATGCGCACGTATTCCTCGGTGTCCTGCTTGTTTGCAACGGCATTGAAGATTGAATGGAGTTCCTGATAGACGCGCTCCAATTCATGGATCTTCTCACCCGAGTTAAGCAGCGCTCTCTCGATGTCCTCCGGGTCATAGTTCGAGAACAGCTCCATAGCATCGTACAGGTTCTTCGCGTTCTTCGAATAATCGATGACAAACCCGTTTACCTTGGCCTCCCGTCCCTCATCACCGTCGAACAGGCGGTTCACTCGCGCTATGGCCTGGAGAAGGTTGTGATCCTTGAGCTGCTTGGCCAGATAGAGGAATGCATTGCGGGGCGCATCGAAACCGGTCAGCAGTTTGTCCACCACGATCAGGATACGGACACCTTCAGGATTCTCCTTGAACTCCTTAATGAGATTCTTCTCCCGGGTTTCTAGGGATGTTCCGTGTTTGTGCTTTTCGTTCGCCAGCCACTCCACCACCAGTCTCTTGTGCTCGGGCAGTTTATCGTCTTCTTCCTTATCCGCGGATTCCGAGATGATCACTTCGATGGGCACCTTGTCCTGCAGGTTGAATGCCTTCACAAACATCACCGCCGCATACTTCGACGGCGCCACAACCTGTGCCTTGAGCCCGGTGTCTATAAACTCCCTGTAATGTTCCAGGATATCCAGGGCTATTGTCTCTATCCGCTCACTCGTTTTTTCGCGTTTCATCAACGGCGTACCCGTGAACCCGATCTGACAGGCCTTGGGTAATACAAAGTTCAGCTCGATGTTTGCCTTGCCCGCCTCGAACTTGTGGATCAGTGATGTGATGACGCGCTGGTCTTTCTCCTTGATCAGACGGAGCAGTTCTTTCGCACTGGTTGTGCGCTTCACATCCTTTTTGATATTGCATGCTGTGAATGTGTCGCTGATTTGCTTGTCCAGATCCCGCCGGTCGGTTACGACCAGTACACGCGGCAGGACGATATCCGGATCATCAATCAAGCACTTGACCAGCATCACCATGGTCAGGCTCTTTCCCGTACCCTGCGTATGCCAGATCAGGCCGCCGCGCCGGCGTCCATACTCATCGAACGTCTTGAGCCGCCTTAAGGCCTTTTTTATGGCGAAATACTGCGGGTAGCGGGCGATCTTCTTGATTCCACCGTCATAGAGAATGAAATTGCGGGTAAGATCCAGGAGCCGCTCCGGCCGCAGGAGACTGTAGATGCCCCGATCCTGGGTCGTGACAGCCCGATCCGGTGTCTGAACATAGCTTGTGCGGATCAGATCCGCGGCAATCTGATTGACCGTCTCGGGTTTGACAGGTTTGTTAATAACCGCTGAGACCTCTGCGTCATAGGCTACTTGGTCAGCATCTTTCTCTTTCCAATGAGCGTAGAACCGGGCCGGTGTCAGCATTGTTCCGAATTTGAGCTCGCGGACATTGGTGGCGACCAGAATCTGCGGGAAGAGAAAAAACTTCGGCGTTTCATTGCGGCCCTGTGAGGCCCATATGGGGAAGCTGAGCATCAGCTCGAGAGTGTATGAGTTCGGCGGCGGTCAAACCGGTGGCGGCATAGTGGAGTTTGTTCTGGATGACGCTAAAAAACTTGGTGGTCTCGCTCCATGACGGATCATAGTCAACGGCCATGGTAATAATATCCCGCACACGCAAGTACATCCTCCGCTCGCTGGCACGTATGTCGCGGATACGGGCCAGCATTTCATCGAAGTAGTCCGGGATCGCGGAACCGGCGACAGGAGGATTCTTCAGCCGTTCGTCGTCCAAGACGAATCCCTTGACGATATATTCCTTGAGACGCTCAGTAGCCCAGATACGAAAGCGGGTAGCGATGAGGCTTTTTACGCGGTAGCCGACGGACAGAATGGCATCCAGGCTGTAAAAATTAGTGTTATACTGTTTGCCGTCTGCAGCAGTTGTAAAGAATTTCTTTACTACTGAATACTGAACCAACTCTCCCTCGGCAAAGACATTCTTTAGATGCTGCCCGATGTTCTGCTTCGTGGTCTGAAATAGGTCGGCCATCATCTGCTGGGTCAGCCAGATTGTCTCGTCTTCCAGGCGCACATCGATTTTCACCTGTCCATCGTCGGTCTGATAGAGTAGAAATTCGCCTTTTTCGTGTCTTTTTTTGCTCACTTTACGATCCCTAATTCCTTCAAATGCCTGGCCATCTCGGCTTCCAGCTTCACCAGTTCGGCATCGACCTCGGCCAGTTCTTTAAGATTGGCTTCAATGTCGACTTCCTCTTCTTCCTCAAATGTGTCGACGTAACGGGTGATGTTGAGGTTGAAATCGTTCTCTTCGATCTCATCCGGCTGAACGACGCGGCAGAATTTCTCAATATCCTGCCGTTTTTCCACTGCAGCGAGAATCTTGTCTATATGCTTTTCGTCCAGGAAGTTCTGTGCCTTGCCTGACCTGAACATCTTTGAAGCTTCGACGAAAAACACATCCTTGCGGGCTTCGTTTTTACCGCCTTGTTCACGTGAGCGGTCGAGGACCAGGATGGCGACAGGAATGCCCGTTGTCTGGAACAGTCCGGCGGGCAGGCCGATGACCGTATCGACGATGTTTTCCTTTAGAAAGCTCCGGCGAATCTTTCCCTCGGCCGCCCCGCGGAACAGGACCCCATGAGGAACGATCACAACAACTTTGCCTTCGCTGGCTTTTGCCGTTTCAACCATGTGGCTGATAAAGGCGTAGTCGCCTTTGGTCTTGGGCGGTATTCCACGAAAAAATCTGTTGTACCGGTCGTTTTCGATATTGTCTCCCGCCCATTTTTTGAGTGAAAAGGGAGGATTGGCGATCACAAGATCGAACTTCATCAGTGAGTCGCCTTCTTTCAGCAGGGGATTGTTGAGAGTATCGCCCCACTCCAGCCGGGCGGAGTCCTTACCGTGCAGGAACATGTTCATTCGTGCCAGGTTATAGGTTGACCCGATGCTTTCCTGTCCATATAGCGCATAATCATGGGAACCCTGTTTCTCTATCTCCGATCCTGCCAGAAGGAGCAGGCCGCCGGAACCACACGCGGGATCACATATACGCCAGCCGGGCTGCGGCTTGGCCAGTTTGGCGAGCAGTAGAGCCACGGATCTGACCGTGAAGAACTCTCCCGCTTTCTTGCCTGCATCCGAGCCGAATCTTTCGATCATATACATGTAGGCATTGCCGATGACATCGTCACCGGCCGCGGAAAGATCGATCTTGGAGAAATCCGTCAGCAGGTGGCGGAGCATCTTGTTGCGCTGATCGGTCTTGCCGAGGATGGCGTCGGAATTGAAATCAATGGAAAAAAGCCCTTCCAGACGGTTTCCGTTCGCATCTTCAATGGCGTGCAAAGTGATGTTGATCAGTTCGCCGATATTGTCTTCATCCTTCTTTTTGAGAAGGTCGTAGAAGCTTGTCCCCTCTGGGAGCACAAACCGCAAATTTTTTTGCCGCAGCGCAATGCGCTCCTTGTCATCACCATATCGCTCGACAAGTTTCTCCATTTCGTGCTTATGGAGATCGCTCATATACTTATAGAAAAGGAACAGCAGGACATAGTCTTTGTAGACGCTGCCGTCCACATTCATGCGTGACGAGTCTGCCGCTTCCCACAGCATTCTGTTCAACGCTTCCTGGCTGTACTGCTTTTGTCCGCTCATCGGTTTCTCCTATTTAAAGATCTTTCCGCCTTCGTCAATTCATGGCTTAGAATCTGTCTCTGCAATTCCAGTTTTTTGTTTGCTAGATGCGCATATTCCCTGATGGTTGTTTCGAAATCGACTAGCGCAAGCTGTTTCGCCATCGGGGGGACCGGGATGCCCATGTTCGCCAGGTTGCTTGTGCTGATGAAAGGCACCGTCGTTTTTTCAAAATGCCGGCGGAAGAGTTTTTGCCCGTTGGTAGAGTTGAAAAAGAGAGCGACGTATTCCGGCAGCACCGATTCGTCTTTGATCGACAGGATAAGGATGGAAGACGGGACTATCCAGGGACCCGGATCACGCAGATTGAACACCGTGGCCGCAAAACGTCCGCGGTTCACAAGCAGCACGTCCCCAGGCTGCAGCGGATTTGAGGCCCCTCCGCGCTCGCGACAGGAGAATTGGACAGTCGAGGCGACAGACATCGAGCTTGACGCCATTAGCCGGGCCGGTTATTATTCGCCTTAGACTGCCATCATCCCAGGGGTGAGGGTATTGTGCGAGCCATGAAGCGTCTGTGTCTTTTCCTTTTTGTGGTCCAAGTTATCTCCCCTTATCTATCTGCAGAGCCTGCATCCGGAAGCAGCCCGTGGGCGTTCGGGATCTATGCCGGATGGAGCAGCGGCCTGGGCTGGGATTTCGATTGGCACTATCGCTCCTCCATCTCCGATAAGACCACCCTGCGGGGCCATCTGGGGGCCTACACACGATATGAGATCTCGGATACGTTCGGAGTCCAGCTGGATGCGAACTACCAGGCCGGACTCAATGAATGGACCTTCCGGTATTGGGATTGGCCCGAGGAGCAGGGGGAGGACCGCTTCGGGATTTACTCGCTCTCTTTGCAGGGAGTCCTCCATTTCCTGCAAATCCGGCGCCTGCGCGTCTATGGGTTGGGAGGGGGAGGCATCAGTTCAGGTGCTTGGGGGGAATACGGCGGCTTTTCCGAGCTCTACTACCACTTGGTCGGAGGGTTGGGCGTTAAGTTCGGCCTTTCATCCTCCCGCGTCCGGCCGGCACTCAGCCTGGGCGGCACCTTTCACCACCTCATGGATCCGGCAGGCGGATCGACCCGCACCGCCGATTATGTGCGATTAAGCTTGGGACTGGAGTTCTGATTACTTCTTTTCGGGGTTCCTGGTATAATTCTAGGAATTTGTCTGATTCAATGAACAAGGAATCGAGAGAATGTACAGAAGGCTGCGCAACATCCCCGCCCGGATCCCCTTCCGGGTCTTCGTCCAGAACCTGCGCGGCCTGCGGGGAAACGTTCGGGAGGCCATCGCCGGCTCGGATCAGGACTTCACCACCGTTAGGCTGAGCAAGGCCATCTTCCTGCTGGCCCTGCCCATGGTGCTGGAGTTGGTCATGGAGTCGGTGTTCGCCGTGGTGGACATCTTCTTCGTATCCAAACTGGGCGCAGGTGCGGTGGCCACGGTGGGGATCACGGAGTCGCTTATCACCATCGTCTACTCGCTGGCGATCGGCCTGTCCACCGCCGCCACCGCCCTGGTGTCCCGCCGGATCGGAGAGAAGAATCCGGATGGCGCGTCCACCGCCGCGGTCCAGGCGATCCTGGCCGGGGTCCTGATCTCCTTTCTCATATCCGTGCCCGGAGTCCTGTTCGCCAAGGACATCCTCAGACTGATGGGGTCTGCTCCCGGGACCATCCGAGCTTTTTCCGGGTACACGGCGATCATGCTGGGATCCAATGTCATCATCATGCTGCTGTTTATCATCAACGCCGTATTCCGCAGCTCGGGAGATGCCGCTGTGTCCATGCGGGTCTTGTGGCTGGCCAACAGCATCAACATCGTGCTGGACCCCTGCCTAATCTTCGGGCTGGGGCCCTTCCCCGAACTGGGCGTCCAGGGGGCGGCCATCGCCACCAACATCGGGAGGGGATTGGCCGTGCTGTACCAGTTCTACCTCCTGTTCCGGGGCGGGAAGCGGGTGCAGATTCGGGGGCGGCACCTGAAGGTAGACTTTGGGGTCATGAAGCGTTTGCTCCGGCTGGCCGTAGGGGGTATCGGCCAGTCCCTGATCGCCACCTCCAGCTGGATCGGCATGGTGCGGATCGTGTCGGTGTTCGGCAGCGCCGTCTTGGCTGGCTACACCATCGCCATCCGCATCGTCATCTTCTCGATCCTGCCGGCGTGGGGCCTGAGCAACGCCGCCGCCACCATGGTGGGACAGAACCTGGGCGCCAAGAAGCCGGAGCGGGCCGAGCGTGCGGCCTGGCAGACCGGCGCCATCAACATGCTGCTGATGGGAGGGATCGCGGTCTTCTTCATCGCCTGGCCGGGCTTTTTCATCCGGCTGTTCATCCAGGATCCGGCGGTCGTCGCATCCGGGATCCTCTGCCTGCGCTGGCTGGCCTTCGGATATGTGTCTTACGGCCTGGGAATGGTCGTGGTCCATTCCTTCAACGGCGCCGGCGACACGGCCACCCCCACTTTCATAAACCTCTTCTGTTTCTGGATGCTGGAGATCCCCCTGGCCTATATCCTGGCCCTCCCCCTGGGCTTGGAGGAACAGGGCGTTTACATCGCCATACTGGCGGCCGAGACCATGATGACCGTGGCGGCCGTTGTGCTCTTCCGCCGGGGCCGCTGGAAAACCCGTGAGGTGTAGTTTTTTACCCTCGAGTGTCTTCTGGTCTGCTTACGGCTTCTAAGGAAGAGGTCCGGTTTCCGCCTCGACGCTTGTGATGAGTTCCTCCTTGATCAGCAGGTCGGTCATGGTCTCCAGGTCGTAGGACATGACGCGGTCGTGGGTCAGTGTGGGGATGTGCCGGCGTATGGCCGCATGGGCGGCCTCGACTCCCGTAACCCGGCCGCTCTTCGATGAAATCCAGCCCCTGGGCTGCGCACAGCAGCTCTATGGCCAGCACGTGACGGACGTTCTTGATGATCTCGGCGGCCTTGAAGGCAGCGATGGCGCCCATGCTGACATGGTCTTCCTGGTTGGCCGAGGTGGGGATGGAATCCACGGAAGCCGGGTGGGCCAGGATCTTGTTCTCCGAGACCAGAGAAGCGGCGGTGTACTGGGTGATCATGTACCCGGAATTGAGGCCCCCGTCCTGGGTGAGGAAGGGAGGGAGGTTGGAAAGGGCCGGGTCGACCAGGCGCTCGATCCGTCTTTCCGAGATGTTGGCCAGCTCGGAGACGGCGATCCCCAGGTAGTCAAGCACCAGGGCCACGGGCTGGCCGTGGAAATTGCCGCAGCTGATGCTCTCCTCGGTATCGGAGAAGATAATGGGATTGTCCGTGACCGAGTTGATCTCGGTCTCCAGCACGGCCGTCACATGTGTGAGGGTGTCGCGGGTGGCGCCGTGGACCTGGGGGATGCATCGCAGGGAGTAGGCGTCCTGCACCTTTTCGCAGTCCTTATGGCTCTGCAGGATCCGGCTCCCATCCAGCAGTATACGGAGGTTGTCCGCCACCTGGGCCTGCCCGGGGTGAGGCCGCAGCGCGTGGACCCGGGCGTCGAAGGGGACATCCGTCCCGCGCAGCGCTTCGGTGGAACAGGCCGCCGCGATGTCGGCGGTGCGGCAGAGGATGCGGCTGTCGTAGGCGTTGAGGACCCCTACGGCCGACATCATCTGGGTCCCGTTGATGAGTGCCAGGCCCTCCTTGGCCTCCAGGGTGAGGGGAGCCATGCCATATTCCTTAAGGACCACGGCTGCTTCCCTGACCTTTCCCTTTAAACGGACACGCCCCAGGCCGATGAGGGGCAGCGACATGTGTGCCAGGGGAACCAGGTCTCCGCTGGCACCGACGCTCCCCTTCTGGGGGATCAGGGGGAGGATGTCTTCGTTGAGTAAGGCGACCAGGCGCTCCAGGGTCGGCCACCTGATGCCGGAATAACCCTTGATCAATGCGTTGACACGCAGCAGCATCATGGCCCGGACCTGATCGTCGGCAATGCTGGGGCCTGTGCCCGTGGCGTGAGACATGAGCAGGTTCTTCTGGAGCTCGCGTACGTGCTCCCGCGATATCTTGACGCGCGCAAAATGGCCGAATCCCGTGGTTATTCCGTAGATCGGCCTGTTGTCCCTGATGAAACGGTCCACGACCGCGGCACTCCGCTCCACGCGCTCCCGGCTGTCGGGGTGGATCTCCACCTTCTCGCGCCGCCGTGCCGCCCGCACGACGTCATCGATAGTCAGGGTTTCGCCGTCCAGTCTCAGCATGGTGTTCTCCTCGTGTGGGATCTTCCTTTTCTATAACACAAGCCCCCGGGAGAGGCAAACCCCCATTATGAGGCTCGGACGGACAAGGGTCATGAATGAGGATTTGAATTGCAATTTTGGGGAGATTGGTTTAAGACATAGGCAGGAGGGCGAAACTATGAGATCCAAAATTAATTCCATAGTATTGATCCTGGGGCTGGCACTGGTCTTTCTTCCGCTTCAGTCTCAGGAACCGGCCCCTGTCTCCATCGAAAAGGTGGCGGGCGATGTGTACTGCCTCTACGGACAGGGCGGGAACATCGGCATCTTTGAAGGGGAAAACGTGCTGCTGGTGGTGGATTCCCAGTATGCCCAAAATGCTGCCGACGTGCTGAAGGCCATTAAGGAATTTAGCCCCAAACCCATCAAGTTCCTGGTCAACACCCATTATCACGGCGACCACACAGGCGGGAATCCCATCGTCGGCAAAGGTGCCGAGATCATCAGCCAGGCCGCGTGCAAGGCTTCGTTCCTGAAAGGCCTTAAACCGGAACAGGCGCCCGAGACCATGGGCGTGCCGGAAAAAACCTTTGACACGGATATGACGCTGCAGGTCGGCTCCGAGACCGTCAGCCTGCTCTATCTCGGGCCTGCCCATACGTCCGGAGATGCGATCGTCGTGTTCGAAGAGTCCAAGGTCATCCACACCGGTGACCTGTTTTTCAATGGACTGCCTCCTTACATCGATGTCGCCGACGGGGCCGACACCCACAACTGGTTCCGTACCATCGACACCCTGGCAAAAAAATATCCGGATTTTAAGCTCATCCCCGGACACGGAAAGGTCTCGGACATGAAGGCCTGGCTGGAGTTCTCGGATTACTTGAAGATGCTGCGGGAGAAGGTGGCGGCGGCCATCCAGGCTGGCAAGAGCCGGGAGGAGACCATGGAGTCCGTAGACCTCTCAAACTATACCAACATCCAGGACATGGGAGAGTTCCTCACCAAGAAGAACAACGTGGGCTGGGTCTACGACGAGATGTCCAAGCAGAAATAAAAAGGGAATAAAGGGGACAGGTACATTTAGAGTCCTAAATGTACCTGTCCCCTTTATTTATTGCACCTGTCCCCTCCTTTTGCCTCTTTATTCGTAGATAAAGAGGACCGTGGCGCGGCAGTCCCGATCCGCAGACAGCCTCACCCAGTGAGCGGCAAATCCCACCGGGAACTCATGCGCGCGGACCTCCTGGGGTTCGACCGTCATCTCATCATAGGTCTTCCAGAGCCCTCGTCCGGTGATGTCCACTTCGATCTTAAAGGTGACGGCCTTTTTGGACCGATGTGAGAGCTCGACCCGCTTGCGGTCGTAGCCGGTCATGAGATAGGGGTCCGATGGTTCCCCCGCGCGGACA
>SDBS01004078.1_pt1 | contig 14319 bp, 15 predicted proteins | sample 2277091 | NCBI WGS metagenome assembly SDBS01 (sample SAMN10404972, study PRJNA504765) | marine sediment metagenome | isolation source: marine sediment core GS10_PC15, 163 cmbsf | place: Arctic Ocean: Southern Knipovich Ridge | collected 2010
TTATTCTATCCTGTGTGTATATCAGTGAAAACTAAGTGGAGACAACATTCGCATACTAACGTAATTGTTTCTTCCTGTTTTCTTCTGGCATAAATATCAAATATTAATAATTTATCCCAATTCTTTATAGAAATTTTACAGTATTATTTAATTGCATCTCAAATGATTTAAAGCTTTTAATTGCTTTAAATAAAATTTAGATTTTTGATTGATGAAAAAACAACAAAGAATAAGAAAAAATTACGAGGTATTGTTAATTTCGTCTCAAAACAGTTTGCACAGTTAAACGAAAACGAGAGATTTAAAGAAAAATATATTGATACTGAATTAAAAATTCTATTAAATGCAAAAGATGGAAAATATGCAGCATTAATAGTAATTGATAAAGGCTCTATTCAAGTTGAGGGGATAAAAAACCAACCGAAAGATAATCTTAGAAAAAAAAATGTTGGATGGGATGGTTTTTTACAAACTACGCTAGAAATATTCTTAGAAATGTTAAAAAGTAAGAAAATTTCGATAGGTAAGGTAGCTAGGAGGGTATTAACAAGAAAAATAAAAATTAGGGGCATTAAGAAAGTTTTAGTTTTACTTCAACTATTGAAATTATAAATTAAGATTAAAAATATGAGCTAGAGATAGCATTCTTTCTCTTAAATTTTCTTCTTTTGTTTTGTCTTTTAATGATTTTAATATAACATCTTTATCTTTTTCAGATATTTGTTCCTTGAATAATTCAAGAAATTCTATTAGAAAAATTATTTTTTTATGCGGAGATTTTTGAATTTTGTTAAGGTAAGCATCAATTATGTAATCAAACGAATATTTTTCTTCCTTGTCATCAGTTGAAACTATTTTTTCCTTCGTTCCTATAATTTCTTGTAACATTGCATTTTTATTTATGATATCTCGTGTAATTTCTTTCAAGATATCTTCTCTTGATAAGATTGAGAGATTTGAAATGTATTCTTCCATATCTGAATCCTTTTTTTCAATTTCTTTAATCATCTCAAGAATTTTTTCTTTTTTTCCTCTTTCCATATTAATATTTTGTCTAAATTTGTATTAAAGTTTTGTCTAAATTTTTAAATTTAACTGAAAATAATTATGAATTAAGAAATGGCTAGTAAAGAAGAAAAACTAAGAAAACTCCAAGAGCTCATCGGTTATAAGTTTAAGAATGAAGAACTTTTAATTCAAGCCTTGACTACACCACAATTAGGAAATGAAATAGGAAAACCTAATTATGATTTTTTAGAAACGTTAGGAGACGCTATTATTAAATTAATTTTTATTTTAAAATTATATCAAATTGGTATAGAAGATTCTGGAACAATTACAAAAATAAAAGCTACGCTTGAAAGTGATAAAGCTCTAAACGAAATCGCACAGAAAATCAAATTGGAGAATTATATTTTTAAAACTGAAACACAAATAATAAAAGGCACAAGGATTCTTGCTGATGTCTTTGAGGCAGTATGTGGAGCCTTATTTCTTGATTCTGATTGTAAACTATATACAGTTAAAGAGAAAATAATTGATCGTTTTTATGAAGATTTAGATTTTATTATAAAAGATGATATAATGTTTAACAAGAACTCATTATTAGAATACTTGCAGGAAAAATTTAAAACAAGTATTTTAATTAAATTAAAGTATGAAAAAAGTGGTTTTGAGCATGATCCAATTTGGATTGCTAAAAATCCTAAGATCTTAGAAAAACACAAAAATATTAGACTTATTGAAATACCACATAATTTAAAATCAGGAAAATTTGTAAAAAAAAAAGACGCTGAAAAAGACATATATTTCAAAATTCTTGAATATTTAAGAAAAAAAGAAAAATAAGAACAACAATGTTCGATAATTTAAGATTATTAGAGAATGAGGAAATACTATTGGAAACAAAAACTATAGGATTTTCATATCAAAACAAGAGTAAAGCATCTAAAAAAGTTTATTTTCACAATAAAATATAATAAAATGATAAATCGATATTTTGAATGAAAAAAAAATAGAGAAAAAAGAATTCTTAATAATTTATAAAGAAAGGGTATTTTAAAAACGACCTCAACAGAAAATTATTCTAAATGAGGGATATTTAATATGTCTAAAATAGAACAAAAAGCTATTGAAATTGATAATATTTCAAAAACCTATATATCTGGGGAAGTTAAAGTTGAAGCATTAAAAAATTTAAATGAAGATTTTTTAATCGGAGAAAGAATTGTAGTTTTAGGTCCGTCTGGATCAGGGAAGACTACTTTACTTAACCTATTAGGAGGTATTACATCTCCAGATAAAAAAACAGGGCGTTTAACTGTTTTTGGAAAAGAAATTCACAATTTTAGTCAAAAAAACCTTACTGGTTATCGTCGTGATATGATCGGCTTTATTTTTCAATTTTTTAATCTATTTCCTGCATTAAATGCATTAGATAATATAATTATTGGAATAGATATTCTCAGGAAAAAGTTAAAAAAAAAAATAGATACATATAAGATTGCAAAGGACTATTTAACAAAAGTAGGACTTGAAGATCGTTTATATCACTATCCCTCTCAGCTTAGCGGTGGAGAACAACAACGAGTAGCAATAGCTAGAGCATTAGCTAAAATACCCTTTGTAGGACGAAATTTCATTCTTTTATGCGATGAGCCAACCGGCAACTTAGATACAAACACGGGAGAGAAAATTATAAAATTGATGCAAGAGATGAATGAAAAGGAAGGTATTACGGTAATAATGGTTACACATAATTTAAGCATATCAAAAATGTTTGCTACTAGAACTATACGTTTAGAAAATGGTATGCTTATTAAATAGAATACGTCCCATACTACAAAAATGGAAAAACTAATAAAAATGGGAATATTATAAAAAAATGGATATCATTCTAAAAAAATCAATAAAAGATTTTAAAAATCTAGGTTGGCGTAGCTATTTAATTATTTTAACTATTATTTTTACTTTAGGTGGGGGCTTAGGATTATATTATGGCTTTCATGTGGCTATGCCTATGTTAAATAGGTATTTTGATGAGGCTAATCATGCAGATTATACTTATCAGTTAGCAGAAGGGAGTTGGATTAATCAATCTCAATTAGATGGTTTACAGGATCTTGAGGAAGTAGATGAATATACTGGAAGGTTAATATGGACAACAAACCTAGTTTTATCTAATCAAAGTGAGCGAAAGTTTATTTCACTGATTGGTTTAGAATATAATAAAACTGATTTAGAAAAACCAAAAGTTTATGATTACAAGATAGAATCCGGAGAAAATTATGATCCTGAGTTCAACAATCTAAGCGTTGTTATAGATAAAAGATTTGCTGATATAAACGATTTAAATATCGGGGATATTATAGAAATAAATGGCCTACACAATGCTGAAATAGAAATATTAGGTTTATGTAACACTCCAGAATTTGGAATAATGTCGAGTAGCCCCAAATATTCAATGCCACTCGAAGGTTCAATGGTAGTTAGTTATCTTTCAAAAGACACTCTTAAAAATTTTATTTCTAGTTATTATGACTGGTATAATTCAACTACAGTAGAAGATTTAACTTTATCAATTTTATATTTTCAAAAAATAGATTATAACAATATTGTAATTACGTTTAGAGGCAATAGCTCAGAAGGGAATCTTGCTGTAATGGATTATTTTGATAGTTTGGAAGTAAACATTGAATGGGCTGAAAGATTTGAAGATTTATATGCTTTCAACTATATAGAAATAGTATTAGAGGACACTAAAGAAATTATGAATATCTTGTTATTGTTTACAGGTTTATTAGGAGGTATTATTATTTATGTAATTTTCAATAGATATGTTTATGGACAAAGACAGCAAATTGGAATCCTATTTGGACTTGGTTATACAAGGAAAGATATTATAAAATATTTTCTATTTAACGTTCTAGTAATAGCTATAGTATCAATTCCATTTGGGATAATTGTAGGATATACACTAGGTTATATAATGGTAGATGAAACCCTTTCAGAAATTGTTTATCTTTCCCGTTTTGAACTTCCTTTTTTTTTCCTCCCAAGGGTAATATATATTGGATTTATTATTGGTTCATTTGTTATTTTTTTAAGCACTTTTTTTTCAATTTGGAAGATCAGTAAGAATACTATTGCAGAATTAATTTATGAACAAGCAGAGGTAACACATATCATAAAAAAATCGAAAAAAAGTTACAAATCACGATTTGTTACAATTAAATTAGTAATTCGGAATCTATTTAGAAATAAGAAAAGGATACTCTTCACGATAGCAGCAATGACCTTCTCTTTATTAATTGTTTCATCTACTGAAAATTTGCTTGATACTATGTATTATAATGTAAATCGAACATTTAAGAATTCAAAATCTAAAATTAAAGCCAATGAGATATGGGATTTAAATGTAATCTTTCAAACTCCCGTTAATATGTCAAATCCAGATAATCATGTAAAAAGTATAGAAAATATTGTTGATGTGAAGAAAAACGAAGTTTATACAAGAGGATTAGTAACTGCAGAAGGGAAAGAAAACCAAAGTCTTATAATACAAGGACAGAATTTAATGGATACTAGTGTTCATTATTTCACTTGGCATGGATCTAGTAATAGAAATTCAATTCCTGAAAATGATGATGAGATCATTATTTCATCTGTACAAGCATTAAAACTTGATAAACAGATTGGAGATATGTTAACTATTCAAAATACTTGGGGAGAACATCTGACATTTCAAATAGTTGGAATTCATGGAGATTTAGTAATGACTTCTTATATAACATTAGAAGCTGGAAAAAGGGTTCTTTATAATAATACAAATGTCGTTGATGGGCTTTACATTATTCTTGAATCAGGAGGGGATAAGGATAATTTAATAGAACAAATTTATGAACTAGGAAATATTGAGGTCATATTTGATATAGAAGAAATGAATCAACAAGCTATGGAGTTTATAGATAATTTTTCTATGGTGTTGCACGTTATTGCGGGTTATACATTAATTATCTCATTTTTTATTGTATTTTATAACTCTGTTATGAATATTTATGATAAAAACTATGAATATGGTATACTCCGTTCGCTAGGTTATCCTAAAAAAAAAGTGTTTTTAATGATTTTATCAGAAAATTTTCTTCAAGGTTTATTTCCTATTATTTTAGCATTTATCTTCACATATCCATTGACTTTGGAGATGTCAGAAGTGTATCAAAACGAATTTCCTCTTCAAACAATTTTCGGTACTACAGCGATTATGGTGTTGACTATTCCTCCACTTATCCTTTATGTTTTCGGTTCATTTATTGGATTAAGAACGGTCTATAAGCAGAATTTATATGAACAAGTACAAACAAAATTTGTTAGCTAAAAATTCTAAGATTTATGGAGAAAATGGATATTTTCAATAACAAATCTTTTAAATCTACTTCATTATTTTCCATTTTAATATGCAAAACATTTAAAAGATTTTAAAAAAATTAATTTTTCTTAAGAAATTTTATTAATTTCTTTAAAGCTTGGCCTCTATGAGAAACTTCATTTTTTTCCTCTGTTGAAAGCTCAGCAAAAGTCTTATCCGGAATTATATCAGGAATAAAAATAGGATCAAAACCAAAACCACCTTTTCCTATAATTTTTTTCGATACTCTTCCTTTTACATTGCCATCAAATAAAAACAATTTTTCTAAAGGTTTAAAGTATAAAGCTAGAATCGCAGAAAAATTAGCTCTTGATTGATCATAATCATTGATTAACTTAAGCATCCCTTTATTTCCAATGGTTTTTAAAATATATGAAGAATATACTCCAGGAAATCCGTTAAGAGGCTCATCTACAAAAAATCCAGAATCCTCTACAAAAAATGAACCGCTTATTTCTTTTTTTACACTCTCTAATTTATAAATCGCTACATCCTTTATTTTATCTGCTTGAATTTCAATTGTTTTTAGATTCTTATGTTTTAAAATATAATCAATGTTTTCTCTTTTAAAAAATTCTAAAACTTCATTGAATTTATGGATATTTCCAGTTACAAAAAAAATCATCTTTTCCTTATCTTTCATAATTATAATAAAATCATATTTATAACTCAAAAAGGTTTTATAAAAACTAATAAATATTCAAAAATCTATAATTTGTCTATAGATTAAATATAAATTTCACTATGTTTCTGAAGAAGCTAACACTTCTCTATTCTAAAAATATATTGAGCCTATTAGTTGGATTTTATATTAAAACCTCCATTAGTGGTTTAACTATGTTTAACTTTAAATCACTACTTTTAAATAATTTAATTAATCTATACTAAATAAATACCAAGGACAAAAATCTAAAACAACTTGATATTCTGAATTAATTATGACTCAATTAAAGAACTATAAGAGTAGAAAAAGTTTTGGAAATTACTTTGATGTTAGTTTAGCCTTTATCAATTTCCTAGTTATAATATTTCCATTAGTCCTTTTTAACAAAAATATTTTTATTTCTATTATTGGCATCATCCTCTCCGGTGTTTTAATTGAAAAAACGATTTATAATTTCATGAAGAATAATCCTTTTTATATTGATTATTGTTATGGACTTCTCATTTGCGGTTTTCTTTCTCTTTTTCCTTCAACTGCAATATTTCCGATAATAGGATTTCTATTTCTTCCAGAAATTGGTTATTGTATTTATAATATGTTAACATCTAAGGGGGAAAATTCTGGAGTGAGTAATATACCAAGAAACTTCATTCTTGGTAGGTCAGGTGGCTAAGGACTAAATGTGAGAAAAATAGACCAATCGTGGCATAATACCCCACCAGAATTAGTTTCAAATAGAAAAAAGCTTGAAATACAATACAATCGTAAAAAATCTATTCTTTATACATTTGTTTTAAGTATTAGTCTAATTATCTTGTTTCTGATTTATGTGCGATACTAATCAATAAAATAGATTTAAATTAAAGTAGTTTAGTTTTAAACAAAACTTTTATTCATTTTTAAAATTATCTTTCAATTTGGTTTATCTTCAATTTTGTATTTTAATTATTTAATAAATACTTTTGAAGTTAAAAACACGATTTTATTATAAAACTGTTATATAAAATTCCAAAATTTTATTTTTGAAAGTTCATTTAAGATAACATTAGATTATTGAAAACTCTATTTTTCAAGTGATTTTATGGCTAGAATGCATTCAAGAAAGCATGGAAAAAGTGGATCAACACGTCCTGCAAGATTGGAAAAACCAGTATGGATTGAATTGTCCGTAGAGGAAGTGGAGAGCGAAATTGTTAAATTAGCAAGAAGAGGAAGCTCAAAATCGATGATCGGAGTTAAAATGAGAGATTCTAGGGGCGTCCCATTAGTAAAAGTTGTAACGGGGAAAAAAATAAGCGAAATACTTGAAGCTAATGATATTAAAACTCCTCTTCCAGAAGATCTTTCAAATTTAGTTAGGAAGGCTTTAAATATTAGAAACCACCTTGAAACAAATCATAAAGACTTAGAAGCTAAAAAAGGCCTTAATAGAACTGAATCAAAAATCTATCGTCTACTTAAATATTACAAAAAGAAGAAAAGATTAGCACCAGACTTTAAATATGATCCCGAGAAAATCAGGACGCTAGTAGCACAATAGGAGGACAAACTCATGAGTCAAAAAGCAAAAAAAAAAAAAATAAAAAGTAAAAAAACCTCATTTAGAGACAAATATTGGTATCAAGTTATAACTCCAAAAATTTTTAATTTGAAACCTATTGGAGAAGTAATGGGGGTTGAAAGTAATTTAGTAGGAAGAACATGTGAAGCGTTGTTATATGATTTTACTAATAAATACTCTGATGTTAATCTGAAATTAAGGTTTAGGATAGCAGATGTTAATGAAGAAGCAAAAAAGTGCAATTCAATATTTCTAGGGCACCAATATACAAACGATTTTATCAGATCACTGATTGGAAGGGGGAGTACCAAAATACAAACTATAATCAATTTAACAACTAAAGATAATTTTATATTTCGAGTAACAATAATTTGTACAACAATAAAAAGGGCTCGAAGTAGTCAGCAGATTTTAATTAGAAAGATAATGAGGGAAATATTAAGAGAATTTGCTAAGAGTTTAAATCATGAAAAGTTTATTGCAGGAATGGTTTATAAAGAATTTCAAAATCAAATTAAAAGAGTGGCAAAAACAATATATCCTCTATCAAGTTCTGTGGTTGTTAAGAGTAAACTTATTTCGATTCCCGAAGGAGTACAAGATAAAGAAATTCCTGCTGATGAGTTTGAAATAATTGAAGTAGATATAAAAAGATCTATAAAATCGGAAATTAGAAGATCCGAAAGAATTAATGTGAAAAAATTAGCGAATAAAAATAAGAGAAGGCCTCCTGAGAAACAAGAAATACCCAAAACTTTAGAAGTAAGTGAAGACAAAGATTCGAAAGAGCAAAGTTCTGATTAAAAAATCCTACTTTTATAGAGTTTAACAGTTTTAAATGGAATATTTAAAGATTATTGCTCGTTTTTTGATAACATGCTCTGAATCATGATAATAAAGCGTAATTGCTGTTTTCTTTAAAAAATTAAGCCCTGATTTAAATTGAATGAAGCAGTGGACCATTATCTTTTTCCTGTTCCTATAACTAATGTTAATACTTTTTTAAGCGATACCTGATATTTCATTTATATTAGATAGGAAACGAGTTCTTTTATAACATCTATAAGATGTTGTTTTAAGTGTTTAAATGGTTTTAAATTTCCTAGAAATTCTTCTTGAAAAATAGGTTCTAAATTCAATTTTGCTTTTAGTTGTTGGAAAAAGTCTCTAAGTTTATAAAAATCACCTGAAGCGAAGAAATCTAATGTATATGCCTTAACATTCCCAAAAAAAATAATTTTTTCAGTCTCTTTATTTCCATTGTCAAAAATATGAATTTCCTTTATTTTTGTTTTCGCTCGAATTTGAGTATTCATAGAAATAGTTGCTAATTTTCCAGAAAGATCAGAAACGAATAGTTCAACATTTTCATTAGTTTTTTCTCTATCTAATAAAAGATTTTTATCAAATAGATGTGATATAATCGGTAATCCTTGAACAGAGATTCCATTGTACAATATTGAAATTTCGGAATCATCCCTACTTTTTTCAAAGATAATCTCATCTTCTAATGATTCTAAATATCTTTCTTTTAAATAATCAGTTATTAATTTTATGATATTATAAAATGTGGGTTCTTCTGATGCAGATTTTAATTCCTCAAGCTTGTGAAACTGTAAATTAACTTGTTTGCTAAATTCATCTAGCAATTTAGGAGCTTCTATTGAGTCTACATTAAACTTACCAATAATACAAAAGAACAAATTTTTGTTGTTTTTTGTAAGAACTTGTTTAACAATAATTCTTCTTCTAGGTCTTTTCTTCTTTTTCAAACATATTTTTTCTAATCGCCAAGTGTTTTTAGGATTTATACTTCTCAATAATTTATCTACAAATAAAACAATTTCAAAAGCATTGTATCTCTTTTTTTTTGAGCAAAAAAGAATATCATCTTCTAAAATAATTGAAAAAGCAGATATCATTGAGAAAGAATTTTAAAGAAGTATAAGATCAATTAATAAGCTTTAATAATTGTATAAATTTCCTACCATATTAATTTTTTTTTATTTTGTAAGAATGATTTACCGTAACACTTTAAGATAAGAATTCAATATTTATTTTTATAGTATAAATTTAAAACAGGTAGACCTTTCCGAATTTCAAAATATTAACTTAAATTTTATTAGAATAGCTTACTTGAAAAAATTAAATAGTCCCAACATATCTGAAAATGGATGAACTCGAACCATTAGAACGGAAAAAAATTATTAAAGCAGCAGAAATACTTTTTAAAGCAAAACATGCTATAGCGTTAACTGGGGCAGGAATCTCAACAGAATCAGGTATCCCTGATTTTAGAGGGGAGGATGGTATTTGGAAGAAATACCCAATTGAAACATTTGGTTCATTGAAAAGTTTTCTAAACGATCCAACAAAATTTTGGCAAATGGCTGAAGAAATTGCACCTACTTTATTTAATTCTGAACCAAATCCTAGTCATTATGCTACAGCAAAACTTGAGAAAATGAATATCTTAAAAGCAATTATTACTCAAAATATTGACGAACTTCATCAAAAAGCTGGTTCTGTTATTGTATACGAAGTCCATGGCAATATAAATAGATTAACCTGTTTAGGATGTCGTGCGAGTTATAATAAAGAACAAGTTTTACGTAGGTTAAAGAAGGAAAAAACTCTGCTTTCTTTATGTGATTATTGTGGAGCTCCATTAAAACCTTCTATAGTTTTGTTTGGAGAAAATCTCCCAAATTTTGAAAAATATATGTCAATAGATTTAGCTAAAAAATCAGATGTCGTGCTAATTGCTGGATCCTCTCTGACAGTAGCACCAATTTGTGATTTACCTCAATACACTTTGAATGAGAAGGGTAAATTAATAATTGTAAACGATGAACCTACATATCTTGATGAACGAGCTGAAGTGGTGATTAATGGAAAAACTGGAATAATTTTACCATTAATAGTAGAGGAAATAAAGAAAATAAGAGCGAAACAGGGAACTTAGATTCATGTTTGGATGAAGGATTGACTAAATTCTACATTTCTTACCCATGATAACTGAAAATATTATTATTAAAGACTGGAGAAAAATCGATTTATCTTTTGGATTAATATATCCAAATATTTATAGGATTGGGATGTCCTCCTATTCCATTAGACTTCTCTATTACTTAATAAATTCTTATGAAAATATTGCATGTGAACGGATTTTTTTACCTGAAAATATAAAACTAAGATTTCCTGCTTCCCAAGATTTTTCTTCGATAAATAATTTGCGATCCATTGAAAATAAAGTATTGCCAATTGATTTTGATATTTTAGGGTTCTCGTTTCACTTTGAAAATGATTTCAAAAATATTCTTTGGATATTAGAGAAAGCAGATATTCCTCTAACCTCTCAAGAACGCCAAGCCTCGATAATTCAAAGAAAAAAGCATTTTCCGATAATCATTGGAGGAGGTCCAGTTGTTACTTCAAACCCAATACCATTAGGTAATATATTCGATGTTTTATTTATTGGTGATTCAGAGCCGAATTTAAAACTGTTTTTTACTATTTTCCTTGATTTAAAATATAACAAGATTACTTATAACGAATTTTTAGAAAAAGCTATGAAAATAGAAGGAATCTTTATTCCCATGCTAAGAAATAAGGTCTATAGAGCAGTACTAAAAAACTTAAATGATTCACCAAACCCTACTTTTCAATTAATGTCTAAAAATTCAAAAGAAAGTAATATTTTCGGGGAAAATTTTTTTGTTGAAGTAAATCGTGGTTGTCCATATCAATGCAAATTTTGTATATCATCGTTTCATAATTCTCCATTTAGAAATAGAACCTTTGAAAATATTAGAAAAATTATCGAAGAAGGAATAAAATATTCCAATTTCGAAACCATAAGCCTAATAGGATCCTGTGTATCTTCTCATCCTAAATTTAAGCAAATCTGTGAATTCATAATTAATGCAGGAAAAAGACTAACAATTCCTTCAATTCGCGTTGAGCATTTAAATAAAGAATTAATCAAAATATTAGAAAAAGGAAATATCAAAACGATTACAATTGCTCCAGAAACGGGTTCAGAAAACTTAAGATATGCACTTGGTAAAAATGTATCAAATGAAGAAATTCTTTCGATTATAACTGAAATTAGAGATTCACGTATAAAGAATATAAAACTCTATTTCTTAATAGGTTTACCAAATGAAACTGATGTTAACATCCATGATATCATCAATTTTTTAGAAAGAATTAATAATTTAGGCTTTGAAAAAAACACTCTTAGAATTAATGTAAATCCATTCATTCCAAAATTAAATACTCCATATGAGAAAGAAATTGATTTCTATTTAGAAAAAAATCTTAATGATTTAAGAAAAAAGTATCAATTATTAGAAAGAGAATTTAAAAAATTTCCTTCAATAAAACTCAAATTCAAAAATTATAAAGTGATCATCAAGAACGCAAGACTTCAAACAATGATTTCTTTAGGAGATCAACAGATTTCAGACCTTCTTTTAAATTATTATAATAATGGGGCTAATTTTGTTGCCCTCCAAAAAGTCGAGAAAGATATGAAGTTTTCAATGAATGAATATTTGTTAAAAATAAAAAACTGTTATAACCCTTGGACTGTGAATAATTAAAATTAAAAAAAAAAAAAAATTAGTCAATTTCTTTAAAAACTTTCTTCACAGCACCACAAACGGGGCATTTTTCAGGTAGGTTTCCTTCATGTGTGTATCCACAGACAGGACATACAAAAATATTATTCTTATCCAAATCGTTACCATTCTCAACTGCTTTAAAAGCAGCAGTATATAACTTATGATGCACTTTTTCTACTTCATTGGCATAATTAAAGGTCCTTTCAGCTTCTTTATTAGTTTCATTCTTGGCATCCATCAGAAATTCAGGGTACATCTTATTAAATTCATAGTGTTCACCTTCAATTGCTGCTTGTACATTTTCTTTTGTTGACTTAATGCCCCCAAGAACTCTAAAATGATTATGAGCATGAACCGTTTCTGCTGCTGCTGCTGCTCGGAATACTTTTGCGATTTGAGAAAATCCCTCCTTTTCAGCTTTTTCAGCAAAAGCTAAGTATTTGCGATTTGCTTGTGATTCTCCGGCAAATGCTGCCTTTAAATTTTCTTCTGTTTTTGACATTACACATTCACATTAATTGAATTTTTTATTTTAGGATTATACTCAAGAGTTTTTTAAATTAGTTTTTATAAATCATAAATTTTAAATAAATTACCTGATGCACTATAAATTTTTATAAATATTCGTATTTAAATTATTTTACTCTGAGTCGATTTGTATAATAGATTGCGCAATTTTATTTAAGTAACATTCGGCTACTCCAAATTTTACATGTGAATTAAAAACAAGAATGATAAAGTATTTATTTTGAATATATTCTGAGAAGATAAATCTTTTATCTTTAAAGGTGTAAAAAAGCTTTAAGATTGAATTATTATAGATTTTAACACGAAAATCGACTTCCTTTAAAAAAATTTTCAAATCTATTTTGTTAAAAGAGGTGTATATAACTTTTCCTTTATCGTTTAAAAGAATTGTTCCATTAAGTTCGTCCATTTGTTTTAATTCTTTCATGTATTCTATAATTTTTTCTTTTGACTTTATAATAAACTCATTACTTAAAATATCATCCACTATATTATCAACAACTTCAATTAATTCACTTTCAAACGCAATTTCAGCATCAATGTCAATTTTTTTTTTATTAATATAAATTGTAAGCCGTGTATTAATCTTTGAAATAATATCTTCTAAAAACATTTCATTCTCAATTGAATCGCACAATATATTATAATTTATAATCCCTCTTTCAAAAATAACAAATTTTACATCTCCCATTTCGATAGTTCGAAATTTTTTTCCAATCATTTCTTTAGAAAAAGACATTAAAGCTGTAATAAATGGAGATACTAAATTTTCCTCTATTTTAAAGTAATCTGTAAAATCTTTTACATAAAAACAGATACCAGATCGATTAAAGATGAATAGCTTGTGAATATTTAAATTCTCATTAAATCTCTTGATCTTAGAATATGCTGGTGATAGATTCTGTATCCCCATGTATAACTATTAAAATAAAACTATAAAAAGCACAAGTTACTTTAAAGAATTTTATTACACATTTTTACAACCAATATTTAAACACATTTGAAGTTAAATTTCATTGTTAGTATTTGAAGCCTATTCTTAACTTATATTTATTGGTTCCATTATTTTTAATCTTTATTATATTTAACCAATTTATTTTATTAAATAATATTTTATTTACAATCTATTAGAGCTTCCTAATTTTTTGATTTATATTAAATTTGGGGCAAAATTTTAGTAAAAAATAAATTTATAAAATTTGGATTTAGAGCCAGATTATTCATCGTTTATGGTGATTCGATCTTAAAGTTTAAATGTAAGAAATACAGAATAATATTTAAATTAGAATTTTTATTTAAATCATTTTTAAATCATTATTGGAGGAATAAAAAAAATGGCTAAAAAAGCTTCTGTTGATGCTCTTTTTGTAAAAAGCAAAGTTCGAGAATATATTAAAGGTCAAGAATGCAACACAAGTGGAGATCTTATTGACGGTCCTGCACTTAATAATGCTATCATTGATGTTCTCGATAAAGCAATTGCAAGAGCTAAAGCAAATAATAGGAAAAC
>SDBS01004079.1_pt1 | contig 14318 bp, 12 predicted proteins | sample 2277091 | NCBI WGS metagenome assembly SDBS01 (sample SAMN10404972, study PRJNA504765) | marine sediment metagenome | isolation source: marine sediment core GS10_PC15, 163 cmbsf | place: Arctic Ocean: Southern Knipovich Ridge | collected 2010
AAGGGAAGGAGCCTTAGGCTTACATCTTGAAAGATTTCTACCATGATACCGCCCAAGCCAAAGAGAATGACCGGTCCGAATTGGGGATCTCTGTTCATCCCGACGATAACTTCTAATCCAGGAGGTGCCATCTTGCTCACCAGCACATCTCCAACCTTGGCTTGAGGCTCTGTGCTGCGAACCGATGACATTATGTCTTCATAGGCCTTTTCCACCGCCTCCGGAGAATCCAGATTAAGGCGGACGCCGCCGACATCGCTCTTGTGGAGGATATCCGGAGAACTGATTTTGACAGCCACCGGGAATCCCTGTTCTCGAGCAATCTTGACGGCACTGTCAGGGCTGTCCGCCTGCCCGAAGCCGGTACAGGGCAGTCCCTGTTCGGCAATAAGTGTTAGTGCCTGGTACGGCATAAGTTGACGTCCGGCCGCAGCGACAGTCAGCGTAGGGCTTTGCGGCGGAGCCAGATCTTTTCGTTCAAGAACCCGTGCCAGAGCTTTAACCCCGCGCTCGGGGGTGGGAAAAACCGGGATCCCTTTAAGGTGCATGAGTTCACTTTCGTGACGTTCGACATCGGCCCCACCATAATAGATAATCAGCTCATTGGCATTAGGAGTCACAACACGGGAGGCATCTTCCACCGGATCTCCAAAAATCACACCCAGAGTGTCGTAGTGCTTTCGCGTTACTTTAATTACATCACCAAACATCTGGGCCGTGGCGTCACCTGTAAGATCAATGGGATTGGCTTTGATGGCATGGGCTGGAATAAGTGGGGTGATTGCCTGCACTACCTTCTCCGGCAGCGGGGATACGTCTAAACCTTCCTGCTCAGCCTGATCCGTTGCCAGAATGGCGGCCCCTCCGGATGTGGTTATAAAAAGAATACGATTACCCTTCGGTGGTTTCAGATAAGCCAGGGCCTTAGCATAGTCATAAAATTCCTCTGCCGTGTAGGCCCTACAAATGTTATATTTTGAAAAAAGCGCTTCATAGATGGCATCGGCACCGGCCAAAGCCTTGGTGTGGGACTCTGCCGCCACTTTTCCTTTGGGAGTACGACCGGATTTGAGAACTACCAGTGGTTTTTGAAGCTGCTGCACCGTCTGAATGAACCGCTCAGGTCGTTTGATCCCTTCAATGTAAGCAGCAATCACCTCTGTGTTCGGGTCTTGGTTGAAATAGGCAATCAGATCCGCCTCATCCACATCAGCCCGGTTGCCCATACTGACAAAACTGGCAGTCCCCAGCTTATCCTCGGACAACCAATCCATCATTGCGGCGCCTACCGTACCGCTCTGGGAAAGGAGTGCGATCTTGCCCTGATAGGTAAGCAACGGCCAGGAGGCACACAGGGGATGATGGGGATTGTTAACACCCTGGCAGTTGGGCCCGATAACGCGAACGTTGAATTTTTGTGCCGCTTCTATGATCTGCTGCTGGAGTGCTTCTCCTTCGTCGCCGGCCTCACTAAAACCACCGGTAATGATCACTGCGCCTTTCACACCTGCTTCACCGCATTCCTGAACCGCCTGTGGGACAAATCGGGCAGGAATAATGATAACAGCCAGATCCGGTGCTTCTGCAACATCCTTGACGCTCTTGTGACAGGGAAGCTCGAGAATGGTGTCGGCCTTAGGATTAATAGGATAAACAGCACCCTTAAATCCGCTGTCTATGACGTTTTTCAGAATTTCATGGCCCATTTTCTCAGGGCTGGTTGAGGCACCGATAATTGCCACGCTTTTCGGTTTGAGAATCGCATCCAATTGGCTAACAGGATCTGCTACCGCCATGGCGTACCTCCTTAGTATTTGCAATTTAAAGTTGTCAGGTGTCGGGTGTCAGGGGTCACCAACAATTAATAAATAATTGTTAATTATTAGTTATTAATTATTTTTTCCTGCGTCTTTGAGAAGTCTTCACACTTGCACTTATAATTCTGCAGAGTTCACCACACTCTTTCTGCAATTCAATACAATCTTCTAGTGACAGCATTTTGCTTCTTATGATAATTTGCAGCCAAACTACTGTTTCATTCAGCTCTTTCAAAGAGATTTTTAACTTATGAATAAAGTCTTTCGAACTTTCAGATGAACGAGCCTCAGCATAATTAGGCGCAGGAGAAGTCCCACTACGTAATATTTGACCAGCGATGTGTTTACCAGTTGAGGATTTCGGCAATTTTGTGGTAAGTTGAATAACGCTCACTGCAAAATCAATAAGCCTTTCCTGAATATCATCGCCTTTCGCCATAGATAATTATCAATAATCAATTGTTAATAATTTATTGTTAAGTTAACGCTTATGTCCAAGTCCCGATCCCTGAAACTTGCCCTCCGATCCCCGATCCTATGTTGCTGCTTTTTTCGCCACCCTGCTGTTAAACTTTTCAGCATTGATGATAAAACGCTGGTGGGTAGCCTCACCGATCTTGTCCTTCTCGTCAAAGCCTTCCACCTCAAAGGTCAGTTTGGCGTCATCCACTTCTGTCAGCTTTGCGCTGAACCGGACATTCATTCCCAAAGGCGTAGCTGCCATGTGTTTGAATTTCATTCCGATCCCCACGGTTTGCTCACCGTCGCCAAGGTAAGGGAGAACCAGGTCCGCACAAACCTCTTCAATATGCCCAACCATTGCTCGCGTTGCATAAACATTGGGCACATGGGGATAGACCTTTTGAGCCGACATCTCTTCGGTGGTTTCTCGCTCTATTTCATGAGTCATTCCAACCTTCAGTGCTTCAGTCATACTTTACCCTCCGCAAATAGTTAAACGTTAACAAATTAATTTCTAAACGAAAATCATAAAATGAAAACATCTCAACTTTTTTGCGGTAAGTCAATAAGCTTTTTTTAAACAATGCCCCGCTTTAAAACCGGATCACCTTTTCAAGGTCATGATTGTATTTGTCTGAATAAAGATGACAGTGGGCATCGATCACAGCACTTCAACTCCTGATTCCGCTACGACGCCAAAGAGGCTTTCCCGCACAGGGCACGGGCAGAAGTATAGCCGTGCATATTAGTGGTATTTGGCTGTCGGTTAAACATGCGACGAAATCTTTCAACAAAGGCTTTAGAAGTTGTTTCAGTCACTGCCACCTCCACACCTTGATGGGTCTCCTGGCCATGTTTGGCAAACCTGCCGGACAGGGGATTGATCTCGCCAATCTTGATGGTTGCGGCAGGGCTCGATTCGCACCATAGAACAAGCAGCAGAAAGCAGGTAACAATACAGCAACGCTTGAAAAACGCTGAGAAAAAGTTTCTATATATTTCAAGTATTTTTACCATGGCAAAAGCCTGATTCCCAGACAGATCAAAATTGTCGTCACCGTCATTCCAGCGAAAAGCTGTGTCCCAGCGAAGAAAGGGGCGGGCATCCAGTTTTCTAATGAATTCCTTCATATAAATCTTTCCAGTGGGGGGTTCTTATCTTCTATTAATCGCAACTTCCATGATCTTCGCCATTTTTTGATTCGCTTTTCTCTGGTAATTGCGGATTCAGCGTTGTCGTGGACTTCATAATAAACGAGTACCTTTACGTCATATTTTTTGGTAAATCCTTCGATCATATTCTGTTTATGTTGCCATATCCTTTGTGCCAAATTGGAAGTTATTCCGGTGTACAATGTGCCATTACGCTTACTTGCCAATATATAAACATAAAACTGTTTATCCATAGCAATATCTTATCTGGATTCCCGCCTCCGCGGGCATGACTGGCGCTTAAGAATTGATGTCATTCCCGCGAAGGCGGGAATCCAGAGGTTATGGTCTAAGATTATTGAGATGTTACAATTTTAAATGCTCTTCATGTTCAAAATATACTTTTTCAGGAAAGCGTCATCTTAGATCCCACACTGTTGAGGACAAAACCCGAGGAAAATTCTTCTGATATTCGCTGAATAGCCTTCCAGCCGGTACAATGCATCGGCAACATTACATCAGGATCAAACTTTTTCAATTCCTTGAACGTCTCATCATGGATCTTCTCAAAAAATGGTCCGGAGAGATGAAATCCTCCCACAATCGCATGGACGTTCTGTTCACCGGTCGTTTTTTTAGCAAACATAACCGTATTGACAATACCCGCATGGGCGCAACCAGAGATGATCACCAACCCCTTTCCTGTGAGATTGATAACAATCGCCTGGTCATCAATAATAGGATCTTGCACTATTTTTCCGTCTTTCTCCACAAGAGCATTGGGCATTCCCTTTTCAAATTTCGTGATCCGTTCCACCTCGCCGGTTACCATGATTTTGTCATCAGCAATAAGGGTCGGTGTTTTGCTTTCCACTATTTCAATGTTTTTCTGCTCCAGATCATCTCTCACCAGGGTTCGAGGCCACAGGCGCCTGCTGCCATCGGGTGTGGCGGTATAACGGGGATAAATAAATGCACCAGGATGAAGCACCAGAGGAATTCGTCCGGGCATTTTATCTAAAATGCCGTTAAGGGAACCTGTGTGATCCATATGCCCGTGACTTATAACGATGGCCTCGATTTCTTTGATGTTTATTTCCAGTTGTTCCATATTGTGAAGCACGCCAACTTTAGTGTAACCCGTGTCAAATAGGATGGTGTTTTTCTTTTCTCCAGTATAAACTGTAACGAGCAGTGACATCCCGTGTTCTGCCAAAAGGGTGTCTGCCAAAACATTATCTCCCTTTGCCAGTGGCGGTCGCGTCATAATATCGGTACTTGGCAAAAGGAGATCCACATAATTATCAATAAGCGTGAGAATTTCAACACGGTCCACTGCCTTTAATGAAACAGGTAAATAATTCATTGTATTTCCTCCTTATATATAAAATCGTGAAGTGATCTTATTTGTATTTTAAATAAGAGACCATGTAAAGGGATTTGTTGATACATGGGAAAGACTGTCTTTTAAGGGGTAAGGAGTCTGATTATCATCGAGACGGGCGTTCTTATTTACACGATTTTTCAAACCTGACAAAGTAGAATTAATCATTTTGCCAGTGATCAATAAAAAATCCCCCCACCCCGAACGGGATGGGGGGAAGTCAGTGCAATAGCACGCCTTGCAAACGACCTAAATATTATTTAGGCGGACGCAGATGACGGCGCAGGAGCTTGCCGGTTGGTGTGCGCGGCAGTTCATCCCTGTACTCAACTGCTCTTGGCAACTTATAGATAGCGATGTGATTTTTCAAGAACTCTTTGACGCCTTCAAAGAACTCGTCGTTGCCCTCAACGCCTTCTTTCAGCACAACAAAAGCTTTGGTGATCTGACCCTTATCCGGATCAGGTATGCCGACCACACCGGCTTCGGCGATGTCAGGATGCTTTTCGAGGGCTTCTTCCACCTCGGCCGGACCGATACGATAGCCGGAGCTCTTGATCATGTCGTCTTCACGGGATACAAAAAAGATGTTGCCGTCTTCTTTCATAAAGACCGCATCACCCATCTGGTTCCAGCCGTTTACCACGCCCTTCTTTTGAGATTTGATGAGGCGTTCATCATCCACGTAAGGCTTCCAGTAGAGGCTTCCCGAGGGACCTTTGAGAACCATACTGCCGACTTGATCCGGTTTGCATTCATTCCATTCAGCATCGACAACCTTACATTCTATGCCGGGCAGGGCTCTACCGATGGAGTCGGGCATCGGCTCATCGTTCATTGTGTTTGATGTAACAAGGTGGAGCATTTCAGTACCGCCAAGACCTTCCCAGATGGGCAGGCCTGTTAGTTCCTGCCAGCCTCTCAGGGTCTCGGAGCCCAGAGCATCACCACCGGAGGTATAGAGACGAATTGAGCTTGTGTCATAATCCTTGAATTTGGGGAACTTCATCAGAGCCCTGTAGCCTGTGGGCAGGCCGGTGAGAATTGTAATTTTGTGTTTCTTAATCAGTTCCAGCATGTCAGGCGGCGTAAATTTGGGGATAAGGGATATGGCGGCGCCCCCTTCAAAAGGCATAAGCGAAAAGGTGCCGAAACCGGCGGCAAAAGAGACCGGAGCGGCGCCACCTAGAACATCACCGGGCTCCATTTTGTAAACATGTTTGTTAACCATCTTGGTTTCTATGACAATCGGACGGACAAAATGGACACATCCTTTGGGCATGCCGGTGGTGCCTGAGGTGTAGAGCATAATGCCGATGTCGTCACCTTTGAGCATGGTGGGCTCCAGCTCTGCGGAACCTGCCTCGAGCATCTCTTCATAGACCATATTGCCGGCCGCCTTAACCTCGTCCGCATTGCCGCCAATTACGATTACCTTGGTGCCGAACTCAAAATTTGGTTTGGCCACCTCAACCGGAGGCATGAGAGGGGCATTGACAATAAAAAGTTTCATCTCGGCATTGTTGGCCACAAAAGCGACTTCTTCGCCGGACCACAATGGTGATGTGGGCACAGGAATGGCGCCGATTTTCTCAACGGCAAAAATGGCTACCATAGCCTGGATAGAGTTTACCAGCCGGATGCCGACGCGATCCTGGAGTTCAACACCGGCTTCTTTAAGCGCGTTGCCGAACTTGTTCACACTTTGCTGGAGTTGAGCATAGGTGACGGTCTGGTCCATAAACTTGATAGCAGCATTGTCACCCCTGCCTTCTCTAACATGTCGGTCGACCAAGAAGTCGGTAAGATTCAACTCATCCGGAGTGTCCGCAAACTCCTCCGGTACTGTGTATTCAGGCCACATATCTTTCGGTGGCAGCATTTTTTCCGGTATTACACCCATAGTAAAAAACCTCCCTTTATTTTTATTTTCAATTTAACATTTGACTTTAACTCAACAACCGGATTCCTATACCTGTTTAGGTCTGCGACATGATTTAATCTTTCCCTGATGTTGAGTTTAACTCAATTCCAACCCCGTTAACCTTAGGATAGATGCCTTTGAGCGGGGTGCTGATAGTTCACCTCCTTTCCAACGAAGTTATAGGACCAATTGTTATTTTTTGACAAGATCAAATGAAATGCAGAGCCTGTTTCATCGGGGTTAATCCTGTCACATTATAATCGAAGAGATACTATCGGAAAAGTTCAAAAGAATTTATATAAGATATCTCAACATAAATTGCAAGGGGAAAAAGATAAGTTGATTTTGATTCCGTTTTATATATTAATCACCTAAACACCGAAATAAAATTACTTCAACAAATCCCGCTTTCCATCAAGGAATACCTTATACTGTATTATGAAATATTATATACACTATATGCTGTGTCTTATCTATTATATGAATTTAACTAAAAACTGGTTATTTTTGCACCATTTGCCCCTATGCCCGAAAATGCTTTACAGCCGCGGGTTTGCAAAGTAATGACTTGTGGGTGTTAAGAGCAATTTTTTTCTCTTAATAAAAATATTTTTAATAAAATTTATTTTTTATTCTTGACAAAACTTTCAAACAATTCTAAAAATGCAGTTACTGAATTAAATTCACTTTTTACTCTTGACAAAATTTCAACCCAAAGATTATATTTGCTGAATATAATTCATTATATATTCATTAACAATCTAACTCAGTTTTTTCAAGCAATTCGTTTAATTTAGACGTACTACCCAAAGGAGATGATATAGCGTTTTTATGTTTTCCGCAAGCAGCGGAGATAAAATCGACCCATCTACTGTTCAAGCAACAGTTTGTAAAGGTAAAAGCACGGTTGCCGGCACGACCATTCTTAGTCAATCGGAGCAGGTTATATTAAAGTTTATTATCAATCAATCGGAGTTGGTCGTGTTAAGGTTGTTGCCGGTAAAACCGAATCCCAATCAGAAAGGAGGTGGTAAAAAGTCAGTCAGGAGGAATTATTGCCGTTCCTCTAATACGGAGAACGACTCTGGATAAATTCTTAAGTGGAATTTAAACTATTTTGGAGGTAAAATATGGCAGAAAAAAAGGATATTGAAATAAACAGCCGGCTCGACACCATTGGTCTTATGGACATGGACGTCAGGCCCTACCCGGTCACACCGCCGCCATCCTATGAAGAGGTAAAACCGGTATACGAAAAACGGAAGGCGCTGGAATTCTGTGATTGGGCTGAGGACAGCTTCAAATTCGATAAAAGATACGGAAAAGATGAATCTTTGACTGGACTCAGGGTACTGGATATCGGCCTCTGGCGGCTGAACCACAAGTTTGTGACCTCTATGTTCGGCGAATGCGGTGCCGAGTGCGTTTCCATAGAACCGCCCGGCGGCGATCCTTTGAGAAAACTGACGCCCTTTGGCCGTGAAGAGTACCTGCTGGAAAATCAGGAAAGCGGCGAAAAGTGCGGCATGGAGTTTGTCTGCGAGACGGTGAACACGCACTGCGTCACCCTGGATGTCGAAACCGCGGACGGCCAGGAAATTTTCAAGAAAATGGCGGCCAACGTCGATGTTTTGATCGACGGGATGCCCCCCGGCTACATGGACAATCTGGGTATCGGGTACCGGCAGCTCAAGGAAGCCAACCCCAAGATGATCTACGTCTGGGTCGGCCTGCTCGGTCAGTGGGGCGCCTGGAAGGACAAGCTGTCCAAGTTCGGTCAGTGGGAATTAGAGCCCTTTGGCAGTTGCGCCAATTCCTGGGTGCACAACACCGGTTTGGCCCAGGACCTGCTCCCCAGGGGCAAGGGCGGCGACCCGACCCGTTCGGGTCTCTGGTTGGCTGACTATATTTGCGGTGCGCAGGCATTCCTAAACACCTGCGCGGCCCTGTACTGGCGAGACGAACTGGGCGGCGAAGGCCAGATGATTGAGGTCACCGGTTCTGAAGCGCTGATGGACATCATCGACTTTGATATCACCTGGTACGGTTTCAATGCCAGTATCAAAGGCCGATCCGGCGGCTGGGACCCCAACCTGAACCAGTATGCCTGGAACCCTTGCAAGGACGGCTACATGATGATCGGCGGGCAAACCGACAAGCTCTGGTACAACATCGGCTTTTGCCTTGAGAACGATGACGACCAGTTCGGCCGGTTGATCCACGAAGACCCCTTCCTCAAGGAGATGGGGGCCCGGAACGCGCTGCACGCCCTCACCAAGACCTATACCCTGACCACACGGTGGCTGAGGGATACAAACAGGGTCGAGGCCGAAACCAAACTGATGGCCTACCAGCTTGCGGCCGGACCGCTACTGTACATCGACGAGGTCGCTGAGTTCCCCCACTTCAAGTACCGTCCCTGGCAGTACGTACATGAGACCGACTACGGCCCGCTGCTGATTGCTTCGAGTCCGGCGTCCTATCAACTGCGTGCGCCGACTAGGTGCAAGTGGATCGGCAGAGATATCGGGTTTGACAACTACGAAATCTACCAGAAATGGCTTGGACTCAGCCCGATCAAGGTCAATGAATTTAAAGAGAAGGGGGTGATATAATGGCAAAAGACCCAAGAGTAACACGCATAGAAGACCTGCCAGGCCCCAAAAGTCAGGGCGAAATGGAAGAATTCAAGATGCCCTACGAGGAGTACTGCAAGAATCTCTTTGACGTGGGCAATGAACACACCAAGCCCAGTGCACTTAAGGGGATCCGGTGGCTGAGCTGCACCATGTATATCTTCACGCCCCACTCCGTGGTCAACCTGGCCGAACTGGGCGCCGAGGTCATCAAGATCGAGATGCCGAGGATGGGTGACGCCATGCGGCACACATCCCCGTTTAACGAGTGCTACCTGTATCCGCTGCACGACACGCGTCCCATGACCGGTACCGGCCTCGGGTTCACCAACGCCAACTCCAACAAGTACTTTCTGACCATGGATTACCACCTGCCCGAGATGGTGGAGGTCTTTTACTCGTTGGTGAAGAAATCCGACGGGCTGACCGAGCTGTACCGGCCGGGAACATTGGACAAGTGGAAAATGGGCTACCGGCAACTTTCCGAAATCAACCCCCGGTTCATCTATGTCTGGGGCGGTGGTTTCGGCTACGGTCCCAAAATCTTCGGCGGTTCCTACGACATCCTGGGCCAGGCCCACGCCGGACTCGCCTCCATAACCGGTATGCACGAGTACATGGGCGGCCATGCCACCAAGTGCACCAACTGGGTCATTGACTGGCAATCCGGCAACCTGATCACCTGCTCCATCCTGGCGGCCATTCACCATCGCCGCAAGACCGGGTTGGGCACCATGATCGAATTCTCCCAGGTACAGGTTCCGACCCGGATGCTCGGACATACCTTACCCATGTACGGCAAGTTCGGTATCGTCCGCCAGCGCTGGGGCAACTGGGACACCCAACTGGCAGTGCACGGCATCATCCTGTGCGGCAAATCCGATTTTCCGGATTACGACAACCCGCAGGACAAGTTCTGTGCGCGCTATGTCATGGTCAGCGCCTTCCAGGATGCAGACTTCAAAGAGCTGTGCGCCATTACCGGCATGAATGACCTGTACGATAAATATAAGTCTCACAATGAACGGTGCGAAGGCGAAGCTCAGGTCGAAATTTACACCGCTCTGGAAAAATGGGCCGAAGACAAATCCAGGTCCGAAGTTGCCAAGATCCTGCAAGATGCCGGCATTCTGGCCGAACCGGTTCGAAACGACCGCGAGGTTTACGAAAGCCCGCACTTCAGGGAGAGAGGCACGGTCAGGTGGCTGGACGATCCCCTGTTCGGCGATATGCTGCTTCACAGCGGCTACTCCTGCGGATTGATGGAAAAAACCCCGCGAAGGATCAACTGGCATTGGCGACCGGTGGGTGCCGATAACAAGAAGATCTATCGCGACATGCTCGGCGTACCGCTCACCCAGATCCAAGAGTGGTATGACAAGGCTTGGATATAAAAAAGGAGGTGGTATAGTGTGTGATATAATCTGGTGCAAAGAAGAAGTAGAAGGTAAAACGTGTGACACCATTAACTACCTCGACCCATACTGTTTCTGGGACTGGGAAGGCACGATCAACTGTGCCGAGTGCGGTACGGTGTACTACATCCATATGATCAAAGGATTTATGTACAAAGGGCCTGATGTAAGGCCCGGTGAGACGCCGGACACCAGCCCGCTGTATGCGGACAAGCCCTACGAGGGTTATGCCAATTACAGAGATGGTATCGAGGGCCGAACCAGGCCTTACGAGTGCAAGCCCAGGTCCTGGTTGACGGGCGTGGCCGACATGGTCAAGTTCAGCATCCGGGGTCGACCGGTGCGCGGATGGCGTCCACAACCGCCGTCTGCCGGTTTGGCCGGAAGCTTCGGCTTCTTCTGGGATATTCAGAAGCTGTCGCCCGAGGTGTGGGAAGAGTATCAACAGAAACTCGCTGCAGGCGAAGTGAGGGATTTCTAACTGTGAAAGGAGTGTCCTATGGCAGAGTTAACACCTGAAGAATTTCTGGATACCGTATTGATTCCGGAAAAATCGAGTGACCATATATGCTGGGGCTGCACAGGCTTGAAGCCGGTTCTCAAGGACTCCAAGTTTCCGCCCGCAGACATTATCGGCTGGTGCACAAAGATCCACTGGCCCCATTACTGGTGCTTAGCAGATTTCAACGTGGTTAAAAAATGCTATGTGTTTGAAGACAAGAAGAAAAAGTAGCATGGAAGAAAACGTAATCAAGGAACTCGATACCCTCAAGGGGATGTTGCACAACTGGAAAAAGGGTTATTTAAGTTGGGCATCCCCTGACGGGGATAACGAATATGTGCTGCTGGAATTTCGTGAAGAACTCGAGCAGCAACTTTATCCTTATGTCATGAGATTGCGTGAGACGGAACATCTCAACGCATCCGAGGTCAAAGAGTTCATGGATTACTGCTACAGCCAAGTTGAAGATCTTCGCGACCAGTTGAGTAAAGTGGAGACCAACCAAAGTAAAAAGGAGGTTTGATATGCCTGAAAAATGTCGTGTGGTGGTCTGCGGCTTTGACCCCATGCTCGTAAAAGCATATGCCGCTGCCAATATGAGGGCCTGCTGGTGGCACATATCCGACGAGCTGTTCGAGGAATTTGACATGAAGCCGGGAATGAAGGTTACCGGCCAAGTGCTCAAAATCTACTCCGGCACAGATGGTAAAGAGTGCGCTGCTCCCAATGAAGCGTTTAAGTGGGAGTGCGCCAAGGAGACCGGCATTGTGGTCTTGCTGCCGTCCGATTTCATCGTAAAGCACAAGCTCACGGAATTTCATTTCCTTGAAATGTTGATTGAGACGATTGACGGCAAAAAGGTCTATCCCGGTGAAGAAAAGATCAGCAAGAAAATGTGGCCGGAAGATATGATGAATCTGGACTATACCTTGGACTATGTGGCCGGATAACAAGATGAAGCTGGACCATAGTCTGAAATTCATCTAGTGGCCATCATAAATCTATAACATTAATACCCTCTTCTCTGCTTGCAGGGGAGAGGCATAATTGAGACAAAAATCCCCCTTTTCGGTTTGACTGGAGAGGGGGATTTTTTTGTAAAGTAAATAAGCTTGTTATTTTTGCCTTTATATACTATTAGGTCGGGGTTCAGGTGTCAGGGATCAAGGATCGGGACTCGAACATAATCATTAACTTAACAATTAATTATTAACAATTGTTTATTGATAATTATCTATGGCGAAAGGCGATGATATTCAGGAAAGGCTTATTGATTTTGCAGTGAGCGTTATTCAACTTACCACAAAATTACCGAAATCCTCAACTGGCAAACACATCGCTGGTCAAATATTACGAAGTGGGACTTCGCCTGCGCCTAATTATGCTGAGGCTCGTTCAGCAGAAAGTTCGAAAGACTTTATACATAAGTTAAAGATCGCTTTAAAAGAGCTGAATGAAACAGCAGTTTGGCTGCTAATTATCATACGAAGCAAAATGCTGCCACTTGAAGAGTGTATTGAATTGCAAAAAGAGTGTGATGAACTCTGCAGAATTATAAGTACAAGTGTGAAGACTTCTCAAAGACGCAGGAAAAAATAATTAATAACTAATAATTAACAATTAATTATTAATTGTTGGCGACCCCTGATCCCTGTTAAATTAACATTTAAAACGTTTGTAAAGGAAATCAAATGACCAAGAAGACAAAAGATGAAGACAAGCAGGAGCCAATGCCGCTGATAAAGGATGAAGAGCTGCCCGAGGAAGAGCCGGATCACCCGGGATGGTTGTCTATTGCCGAGATTTTAAAAATATCGGGTCCTGTTTTTGAAAACAGTAAGTTTCTGATCGGATATCACAATTCAAGCAACGTCTACGTGCTTGCAGGTGATTACCTGACCATCGTGGACCCGGGAAATGATTATACTATTTTTGGTGAGCTTGAAAAATTGGGGTACAATGTTCTGGACATCAAGAAGATCGTTCTCACCCACGGACACCGCGACCACTGCATGGGCGTGTTCGAATTTTTGAGACTACCCCCGATCTGGGAAAAAAAAGGAATTGAGATCATCAACCATGCAGCCGGTCCCCTGGAGTTAAAAAAATGGATCACAGAAGCCGGATTCTCCGTGACTGAATTAAAGGGCGGAGAAACTCTTGAATTGAGCGGCTTTGAATGGGAGGTGATCCACACGCCCGGGCATACTATTGACGGCATATGCCTGTATCACGAACCGACCAAGACGGCCATTACCGGCGACACCGTACTGCCCAACACCATGGCAGACGCCGACAAAACTGCCGGAGGAAGGCTGGACCATTACCTGTACGGGCTCAATCAGCTCATGAAAAAAGAGATTGAAAATATACTCCCCGGCCATGACGTCCCCGTGGCGAGCACCGGCCGTCACACCGTCGAGCAAACCTACGAAGGCGTGATGATGAAAGTCATCGACGTCAGTCCAGAAGACCAAATATCCTGGATGGAGGGTGCCTCGAAGCTAGCCGAAAGGGGGCTTTTGGAAGAGGTTGTTTTTTGCTGCGACAAAGAGCTGGCCCTCAGACCGGGAAAATTGTCTGCCCTGCAATTGAAGGCCTTTGCCCTGAATGATATGGGACGCTGTCAAGAGGCGATTGAGCTTTTGGATCAGATTCTGGAACAACATAGCGATAATGTTCACGCCCTGACAGCCAAGGGCCATGCCTTGCTGGGTCTACAAAAATACGAAGAAAGTCTGCCGTACTTTGACGATGCGTTGGCCATAAACCCGGAGATCAAGGAAGCCCAGATATTCAAGGGCATGGCCTTGACCTTTTTGGGCAAACATGACGAGGCCATGAAAATAGAAGCTTTCAAGACAGAGTTTGCCGAAAAATTCAAGCAAGAAGTTGACAAACATCAGCAAGAAAAAACACAGGATTAGAGATGATTAGCAAAATAATTTAGGACAAAATAATTGTTTTATTTTGTTGAAAAAAACATCAAGACATTAAAGACACTCTTGCATTTTTACGCTACAAAA
>SDBS01004080.1_pt1 | contig 14317 bp, 11 predicted proteins | sample 2277091 | NCBI WGS metagenome assembly SDBS01 (sample SAMN10404972, study PRJNA504765) | marine sediment metagenome | isolation source: marine sediment core GS10_PC15, 163 cmbsf | place: Arctic Ocean: Southern Knipovich Ridge | collected 2010
GGATGGTGTCATCTCCGGCGATGGTCCCGAGTATCTCGGGCCACTCCTCCCAGTCGATCCCCAGGGCCACGGCCTGGGCTCCTCCTGTCTTTGTGTGGACCACAACGAGGTTACCCGTCCCCTCCGCCGAAAGGAAAAGAGCCGGAAGGAGGGACTCCAGAGGCGGGGTGTTCTCCCACTCTTCTGGAAGGGTGTAGTGGGAGCCCCCCCCTGCTTCCGGAACCTTCACCAGACGAAGATCTTTCAGGTCCCGTGAGAGAGTGGCCTGGGTGACCTCGATCCCTCGCTCCGCAAGGTACTCCTTCAGCGCCATCTGGGAGCTCACACGGTGCTGCCGAATGATCTCGAGGATTGCTCCTTGACGATCTCGTTTGGAAACACTCCCAGATTTCATGACGCCCCCTTCTTCAAATGAGAAAACCATATCGCAGAAAGATGGGGGGAGAAAAAGAGGGGAGCGGCCAAGCCACTCCCCTCTTTTCTCCTGGGGGGAACCGCCTCAAGGGCACCCCGTCGACCTGCTAAAACTCATACTGCATCCGGAACATCAGGAGGCGGCCCAGCTCAGGCGCCCCGATGAATTCCTGGTGAAGGTCGTTGAAGAGATTCGTTCCCGTAACGCTGAGCGTGGCCCCGGAGAAGATCGGCAGCTTGTAGCTCAGATTGGCGTCGAACACCGTGTAGGTATCCACGTCCCCGACAAAGACCCCTGAGTTCATGGGGAAGCCGTCGCTGTAGCGAATGCGCCCCTCCATGGACAGCCCCAGGGAAGCATCGCTCCACCGGCCTGAGAAAGAGCCCTTCTTGGTGGGCGCGTTCAGGGCGATATCACTCGAGCTGGAGCAGCTTCCGTCGTTGTTGAAGTCGAAGCACTCCTGGCTGACGTAGGAAGCAGAGGCCCTGAAGGAGAGCTTGCGGCGAGGACCTGGTGAGAACTCGACCTTCAAGATCGTTGACGGAAGACCCGAGTATCGGATTGGGCCAGGAGATATGCTGAAGATCACCAGCTTCATTGAGGCGACCCCTTCGGTGGCCACCCTCCGCGTGCAGACCGATGGAACCATCTTCTACGGTCGATTTGATCTGGGCTCGGTGCCGGCGGAAGGTCTCTCCCCTTCAGAGCTGGCGGCAAACCTGACCGGTCGACTGCGGCCATACGTCCCCGACGCCCATGTGACTGTCGAGATCGAGGAGTACAACGCCTGGCACGCCACGATCACGGGCGAAATTCAGGCCCAGCCCCGACCCGAGACCGGTACGCACAGGTACTCGATAGAGGGAAGAACGACTCTCTTTCAGTTCATTTTCGAGCACGGAGGACCCACACCGAGTGCGGACCTCGCGGACGTGAGGCTCTTGCGAGACGGCACGGAGCTGCGCCTGGACATCAGTGCGGCGCGAGCTGGGATATCCCCTGAGGAGGACCTGCTCCTCGATGAGGGGGATGTGCTGACTCTCCCTTCCGTAGTAGAGGGATCGAGCCGGTTCTTTGTCTTGGGTGAGGTCAGGGCTCCCGGATCCTTTCGACTGACTCAGGGGGCCAATGTCATGGATGCCATCTCGCAGGCGGGTAGCTTCACCCAGTTCGCGGATGCCCAGGGCGTTTTCATAGGGAGAGAGGACCCACAGAATCCGCGTACGATACCCGTGAACGTAGGCGTGATTGTCTCCGGTGAGGTTTCCGCTGACAGCTTCACTCTGCGTGCTGGCGACTATGTAGTCGTGCCGAGAAGACCGCCCACTTTCTGGGAGCGGGCCCGGAATTATATCTTCCTCACCACCTTGATCCTCAACATCATCATTATCCTGAACCTGCGATGAAATTCAGAGCACGGCGGACCTGATGCAATACGAACTGAACCTGCGTGACTACCTGAGGATCTTCCAGAAGCGCAGGTGGACGATCATCTTGGTCCCGATCTTGGCGGGTTTGCTCGGCTACTTGTTCGCGCCGGTCCCGGGTGCCCTCAGCCAGGCGCACGGACGGGTCAGGATCGCGAAGCGAGTCATGCCGTCACAGGTCCTCCTCGAGGCCTACTACTACTGGGAGGAGGGAAGTGCGCTGGCGACGCATGCTGCGGTCATCACCAGCAGAGAGGTGCTGAAGGAGACAGCCAGTAGCCTGGGGTACCTCCCGCCGGGCGTCTCCGATGAAGAGTTGATCAGCAGGCAGGACTACATCGGGCTGATCGGGGAGATGAGCCAGTCCTTCGTGGCCCTGCCAGTAGCGGGCACGAGCATCATCGAGGTCACCTGCACGAGACCGCGAGCAGATGAGGCCATCCGCTGGCTCAACGCGCTCCTCGACACCTACGCCGAGAGGCACACCTACGAGATCAATCGAGAGGCGATCGAGAGCCTCAGGTACATCGAGGGTCAGCTGGAGCGGTACACGATCGCTCTCCAGGATGCCGAGGAACAGCTCACCGAATTCAAGCTCCAGAACGCCGAAGCAATCAGTCTCCGGGGGGACGAAATGGGGATCACCCAGGAGGCGCTGGAGGATGCGGAGTTCGCCAACCGCGTGGTGTCGCTGCAAATCGAGATCCTCGACCATGCCGCGACGACCGGGGCGGTCCCGAGCCTCGATCTGCTGACGCGCAGTTCCCCCGGTGATCAGCAAGTCCAACTGAGCATGAATGAGCTCGATGCCCTGCAAACCCGTCGTCGGCAGCTTCTCTCCTATCAGACATTGCGCTCTCCCGAGGTCAAGGCCGTCGAGGAGCAGATCCAGGGTGTGGTCGAGATCTTGAGAGAGCGCCTGTCGGCAGATCGGGATTTTCTGGATATCGAGCGACAGCGGCTGGAGGAGAAGTTCAGGTCCCTACCCCGCAATGATGTGATCCTCGCCCGCCTGGAGCGCGATGTCGAGCTTCATGAACGAACCTACTCTCTCCTTCGCGAGGAGCACCAGCGCGCGGGCATGCGGGAAGCCGAGAGAGTTCAGGAAGTGACCATCATCGAGCGGGCCGTGACTGCCCATGGAATCACGGACACCAGCCGGGTAGCCAGAGGCATTGTCGCCGCCCTGATCGGGCTCCTGCTCGGTATCGTGTTCGCACTGGTGCTCGAGACGCTCGACACTTCCATCGGCGCGATCGAGGATATCGAAACGCTGCTCCAGCTACCCGTTATCGGGATCATCCCGCCGATCGATTTCGAGGACTGCAAAGAGGTCATCAAGAAAGTATCGCCCCAGGTCATGAGTCATCCGGGAATCGAGAGGATGACTTCACTCGTTTCTCACTATGATCCCCGTTCTCCCGTCTCCGAGGCATATCGATCACTGAGGACAACCGTCGAGCAGATGAGGGAAGAGGTCGGGGGTCAGGTCATAATGGTGACCAGCTCCGTGCTCGAAGAGGGCAAGACGACGACCGCCGCCAACCTCGCCCTTGTCTATGCGCAGATGGGCCGCAAGATGCTCTTGCTCACGGCCGACCTGCGCAGGCCGGACATGCACAAGATTTTCGGGTTGCAGCAGGACCCGGGGCTGGCGGATATCTTGACGGGAAGCTCGTCTTGGCGTGACGTGGTGCGCAGCCTCTCCGACATCCTCCTCGGTGAGCTCAGCATGGACATCGTCATGCTCACCCCCGGGATGGACAACCTGCACATTATTCCCGCGGGCACGAACCCCCTGAACCCGGCGGAGCTTTTGAGTAGCGAGGCCACAGGCGAGCTGTTCCGGGAGCTGCGAGAAGAGTTCGACGTGATCATTGTCGATACGCCTCCGGTAATCCCGGTCACCGACGCGGTGATCGTGGCCGAGCATGCCGATGGCATCGTCCTCGTGTACGAGGTCGGGAAGGTCGGCAGGGACGTGCTCAAGCGAGCCGTCAGCCACCTCGACGCCTCGACGCCCAAGGTCTGGGGCATCGTCATGAACGATGTCAAAGCGGAGGCCGATGTCACCCTCCGGGACGCCGACTACCGGTACTACAGATACCGCTACGAGCACGCTCCACGGAGCAAGGGCAGCCGATTCAAGCGCCGGCTGGACGAGACGGTGAATAGATGGTTCGGCGGGCGCGGTAGTTAGCTAGCACCATGACGGGGCCACCTGCTTTGACCACCCGCATTCCGAAGCCTGGGGGGCCAGTTTCGCTACCTCGATCCCGCTTCCGGGGAATCGAGGTCGCCGGGCTGGCCCTCATGGCCACCCTGCTAGCTTTGGCGGTGGCGAACTTCGAGCTCAACTGGGTATTCCTCGGCACCGGCGCCCTACTCCTGTTCATCGTCGCTTTCCTGTCGCCGAACGCCGCCCTGTACATCCTCGTCTTATCGATGTTGCTCTCACCCGAGATCATTGTCGGGCAGATCGCCGGGCAGGGAACTTATGGGCGCGGCCTCACCTTACGTCTCGAGGACATTCTGATCGTTCTCATCGCGCTGGCCTGGCTGGCGCACATGGCTGTCTACAAGGACACCCCGGTGTTGCGATCGACGCCCCTGAACGCGCCGATTCTCGCCTACCTCGCGGTGTGCGCCGTGTCCACGGGATTCGGCATCATGGCCGGTCGAGTCGTGCCTGCGACTGGGTTCATGTTCGTGTTCAAGTACTTCGAGTTCGCCGTGATCTTCTTCTTGGTCGTTAACCTCGTTCGTGACCGGGAAATGATCAAACGCCTTCTGGTTGCGGCGCTCGTGACCGCGACAATCATTGCGCTCGTCGCCATTCTGCAGATACCGTCAGGCCAGCGGGTCACGGCGCCCTTCGAGGGAGAGGTCGGCGAACCCAACACGCTCGGCGGATATCTGGTTCTCATGCTGGCCGTCACGTTGGGACTGATCTCAGGCACCAAGAGGCTCTCCTATCGAATTCTCCTCGGGCTCCTAGCGCTCACGTTGCTCACGCCGATCGCATATACGCTCTCGCGGACCTCCTGGCTCGCCCTGGCAGCGATGCTGTTCACCATCATTGTCTTCAGTCGTCACAAGGTCCTGTTCCTGAGCATGGCGGCAACCGCGATGCTGGTGTTGCTGATCGCGCCGCCCGAGGAGATCGTGGAGAGGGTCCGCTTCACGGTCTCTGCGCCTGTCCACACTGGGAGCATCGAAATCTTCGGCTTTGTGGTCGAACCGTCCGCAGCGGCCAGGTTGATGGCCTGGATCAACCTGGCGAGCGACATCGCCGTGCACCCGCTCTTGGGGCACGGAGTGACCGGATATCATTTCCTCGATTCCCAGTACCCTCGGACCATCCTCGAGACGGGCTTGCTGGGTCTCGCCATGCTTGCTTGGATCATCTGGCGTGTCTATCTGCTCGCCAAGGAAGTCTACAGGCGCGACCGCGGCCCTCTCGGATCTGCTCTGGGGCTGGGCCTCCTCGCCGGTCTGGCCGGAATCGTGGTCCACGGCGTGGGCGCGAACACCTTCATTATCGTTCGCATCATGGAGCCGTTCTGGCTCATCGTGGGCCTCGCGGTGGTGCTGAGCATGGAGCTACTGAAGCCTGACGAGGCCGCGACCGGAGGTCAGAAGGGAGCGGAGGAGTCGGATCACGAGTAATCGCCGGGCCCGCACCCCATGGCTCCCGTGCCATGGGGCCTTGAACGGCACAAAGGAGCATTGCCGGACCGTGAGGATCGACATTCTCATTTATGCATATGAGCCCACTCTCGGAGAGATGGGCGGTGTCCGCAAGCTCCTCGAGCTCGGCAAGAGCTTTGCGCGCCTTGGCCACCAGGTAACCGTTTTCGTACCCGATTTCATCGATATCGATGAGCCTGAGTTGAAGATCGTTACCTACCCGACTATCTCCGCCCCGCTCCTGAGACCAGTCTCTGCCTACCTGAGGATGAGCAGGGCTGTGCGGAGAAACGCGAGAGAGACGCCGCCCGATATCGTCTATGCGAGGACCAGCCGCGACATCCTCTCCTCTTTGACAGCTCGGTGGCTGTGTGCTCGCTTCATCTTCGAGGTCAATGGCGATGCGTTCGGAGAGCAAGGCTGGAGGCACGGCGTGCTCAGGGCGCTCACGATCCTCTTCGCCGACTCGGTCAACTGCCGGCTGGCAAGCAAGGTGGTTGCCATCACGCCGGGTCTCGCGCAGATGGTCGAACGCCGCTACGGCGTAGCCCCCGAGAAGGTGTGCTGCATTCCTAGCGGCACTTCGGTGGAGCACGTGCGGCCCTTGGACCATCGCACTAGCCGGGAGAGGCTCGGCCTCGACCCGGACAAACCGTTTGTGGTTTTTCTCGGCGTGCTCTACGAGCATCAGGGGGTGCACACGCTTCTGTCGGCAATGGTGGAGGTTCTGCAAGAGGAACCCAATGTCTCTCTGCTGGTGGTGGGAGATGGGCCGGCCCGACCGTCTCTGGAGAAACAGGCCCTCGCGCTGGGTCTCGGAGACGCGGTGCTCTTTACAGGATCTGTGCCGTACGCAGAGATTCCAGACTACCTCGGCGCAGCAACCTGCTGCGTCGCACCCTTCACCGCCTCCAGGGGAGAGACTTCTCCTCTCAAGCTCTTCGACTACATGGCCGCGGGGAAAGCCACGGTGGCCACGGCCATCCCAGCGGTGGAGGAGCTGGTGAAGAGCTCTCAGGCCATCGTCACGGTTCCCCCTGACGATGCCGCTCGCATGGCGGAGGAAATCCTCGGCCTCATCCGTGAGCCATTACGCCGTGAAGCCCTCGGGAGCAACGGTCGCACCTACGTGGAACAACACCATAGCTGGGTCCGGATTGCTGAACGGATCGTGTCCGAGTGCATCGAGCAGGAAACTGGTATGAATCATCCCAAATGAAGTTTCTCGTGCTGGCCAAGAAGACCCTGGCTCATGGCTTGGGTGGGATGGAGGTTCACCTCGACCATCTCTGTAAGGAGCTCGTGGCCGGCGGTCACGATGTGCGACTGATTACCACATCGCTTCCGGCCGGAGTGCTCTCGGACCCCAGGAACGGATTGGAAACTCTCTATCTACCCGGCACGCCACCCGGGCAGTACTCGAAGGCCTGGTGGGAAAGCAGCCGCGAGGCACTCGAGAGATTGCACGCCAAGGACCCGGCCGACTTCTTGCTCAGCGAGAGCCTCTCGGCCGCCTCAGTTGCCACCCTCGAGGCCAGGCCCCCCCTGTATGCCTTCTTGTACGGTCTCGCCAGAGACCATCTCGTTAGTGAGTGGTACGAGGGAGTGGGCCTGGCGCATGTCATCAAGTACGCGATGGTCAAAGCGCCAGAGACCCTGTATTACTCGACATGTCACGAGTACCTTTTCCTGCGCCGAATCGACGGGGCCATTGCGACCTACGATCACCTCGTGCCACGACTGCAGAGAAAGTGCCGTCGAGTGCTCGTCTCCTACAATGGCATCGACGCAACTAGCTTCACGCCTAATCTCCAGCGTGGGCTGCAAATCCGTCAGCGTCACCGCATACCCGAACGGGCCCTCGTGGCGACCCTGGCCGCGACGCTGAACCGCCAGAAGGGCATCCGTCTGGGCCTCGAGGCCGTGGCGCCTCTGACACAGAGGATCCCCGAGCTCCACGTGCTTGTGGTTGGCGAGGGGCCAATGGAGGATGAGCTGCGTGCGATGGTGGCTCGTGACCAGAGGCTGTCGGCACGCGTCGAGTTCGCTGGGGCCGTTACCCACGACGAGATGCCCGCCTACATGAACGCATCCGACCTGTTCCTGCATCCATCCAGCCGAGTCGAAGGATTGCCGACGGTGATCGCGGAGGCCATGGCATCCGGATTGCCCGTCGTGGCTACCGACACCGGAGGCACGTTGGACGCGGTCATCGAGGGTGAGACCGGGCTCCTGGTTCCAAGAAACGACGTGGGCCGACTCACCTCGGCCATCGAGGCGGTTCTCACCGACCCGCAACTCGCATCAAGGCTGGGTGCCGCTGCTCTGCGTCGCGCCCGCGAGCGCTTTGCCTGGGCAATCATCGTGAAGAAACTCTTGCATGATCTGCGCCACGATTCGGAGCTTTTCTGAAGCAATACGTCCAGGAACAGGTACATGACGATCGCGAAAACCCCTCGCGCGCGCGCGACGTCATTGTGATCTAACCGGGATATGAACACGACGTCTCGAGACTTCACTTCCCGCACACGAACATCAAATTGTATGCGAATCGTTCGCCCCTCACTCTAGGCATTAGTTTTTCAATAGTCGGATATACCTTTGGATAGATGTTTCTGATAATCGGAAGCGCGAAACAATACCTGAAATACCTCCACCCGACCATCTCAACTATGTCCAGACCGCTCGTTTCAATCAACTCGACGATCTCTCGATAGAAATAGCAGGTATCAATAGGCTGATCTGTGATCAGGGGGTGTTCATAGGGCAAGAAGGTTTTCTGGATTCGATCGATGGGTATATATGGTGCTATGTAAGAGAATGGGGCAAACGCACTGCCGTTCGGAATAGTGAGAACAATTCTGCCGTCTGGTTTTGTCACCCTTCGCAATTCCCTCAGGAAGCTCTGGGGATCTTTTAGGTGTTCGATGACCTCAGTGCTGAACGATACATCAAACGCCTTGTCTTCAAATGGTATTTTCTCTTGGATATTCGAATACCGAATGTCGACCCCATCAATTACGGTGGCTCGATCGAGTCTTTCCTGAACCATGTCCACGCCGAAGAGGCCGCAGTCCCAGCGCTCTCCTATGTGTTTGAGCAACTCACCGTGACCGCAACCGGCATCCAAGACCTTCTTTCCCGAAAGATCCCCGGCCAACGCCACCACTCTGGAGTTGAATTCATCTCCCAAGCCTCCGCGATGGCTCAGTTGTTCATATCTTCTTGTTATCTCTTCATCTGATAGATGGTGCCCGGTTTTGAGCATTCTGAGAGTCTTCTAGACCGCCATGTTCATGGTCTTCCGTCAGTTCCGAGGTTCGTAGATTCTGCTGCGAGCTGTTCGGAGGCCAATGAGAAGCGCCTTTTGCTGATTTTCTATTGCTTTGAGTTGCGCGGTGCCGCTACGGAAGCGCTGAGCCGCTGTTGCCCATCGGTCCACTTTGTCGGCGTCGGCGTTGCGGATGATACGGGAACGTCTGTTGCCATCTTCAAGGAACACAACCTGAAGCTGCGGATGTCCTTCTCCCGCTGCGCAGTGGCAGTTAGCCTTTCCACAGCGTCGTTTAACTACCGAAAGACTTCCTGAGAGCAGCGGCTCACTTGCCAGCAGGTCATCGAGGGTCTGCTCGCGTTGTTTTTCCAGACGGCGGAACTCGCGGATGATTTCCGCGCCGGTGTTGTTCTTCATGACTGCCATGAATATACTGGTCGAATGTATGGCAGACAAGGGCCCTTTCTCCATTCCGCCCACCCTGCCGAGGAGCCGGCCCGGCATCGCCTCCACTCGCGGCGGCAGAACCTTGCCCTTGCACACGGTGGGCTCCTGGAGTTCGCCGTCCAACTTACCGGAGCGTTAATGCAGTGATGATGCGAGTGAGCAGGACCACTGCTTCTTGCAGCCCGTCGGTAGGTACGGGTTCTCCCGAATGATCACGCACCGGGATACGGACCCAGGAATTCCGATTTTCGCTGTCGACGTTACTCTCAGTTATGCCACCCTCGTTCTGAATTCTTTACTCGCCTCCGTTACCGGCATAATCCTCGCGAGAAGCCTGGGCCCATCAGGGAAGGGCATCTTCTCTCTCTGCATAACCATTCCCTCTATGGCGACAGCTTTGCTCAGCCTAGGGCTCAATTCCTCTAATGTCTACCTGATCGCCAAGAGAAAGTACCCGATCGGCCTGATCGCAGGAAACGCCTTCCTCTATTCAGTATGCGTCGGCTGTTTCGCAGCGCTGATCCTCCGGTTTCTCACTCCGTTGTACGCAGAGCACTTCTTCGGGGATATATCCCCTGTCCTTCTTTATGCGGCGCTCCCAATAATCCCCCTCGTCCTTCTCTTCGAGAACATATCTTATATATTCATCGGGTACCGCAACATGTTTCAGCATGCTGTTATTTCGGTTTCCCGCACACTTGTTTATTGCCTTCTCCTCATAGTCTTCCTCACACTCTCGGGACTGATGATCAGAGAGGCGCTAACCGCATACATCTCCGGGCTGCTCTTCAGCATCGGCCTGGGTACATACATGCTGTTCAGGAACGGCTATCTGAAGGGACTCGCGATCGACAACACGGCCTTCCTGGATGCTCTGCAATTTGGTCTCAAGCAACATCTCGGCACAATCGCCCTGATGTTCACTAGCCGGCTCGATCTGCTCATCATCGCAGCATTGCTAGACACGACAGCTGTGGGTTTATACTCGGTATCCGTAATGCTGGGCGAAGTCGTATGGTATGTTCCGCGATCTTTGGGAACCGTCCTATTCCCGAAAATAGCCTCAGCCGACAAGGAGACCGCTGATAGCGTCACTCCCTTTATTTGCCGCAGCACAATTGTTTTAACATTACCTGTCATCGTGCTTTTGTTCGTTGTTTCTGGGAAGCTCATTCCATGGATCTTTACACCAGAGTTCGAGCCTTCAGTACTGACCTTAAAACTGCTGCTTCCAGGCATTCTTCTGCATAGCATCGGCAAAATTATTGCTAGTGATATAGTCGGACGGGGCTATCCACACTACAACAGCATAGCGGCATCCGTCGCTCTGGCGGTCACAGTCATATTGGATCTGCTGCTGATACCAACGTGGGGTATCAACGGTGCCGCCGTAGCCACAACGATCGCCTATATTGTCCACACCATGCTGATTGCCCTGCTTTTCAAGCGCATGTCCGGTATAGGTATGCTGCAGCTGGTGAGGTTTCAGAGAGGTGACTTTATCGCCTACTATGAGGTTATGAGGTCTATCCGCAGAGGAGCGTTTAGGCGCCAATAGGTAGATTCACCACCTGCCCGAACCGCTGGCGGTTCCATCAATGGATGATCGATAGCGTGCACGTGAAGGACATCCAGAACGTTTTGGACAGAGTAAAGGGGACCATATATCCCTCTCTGGGCGACCTGTCTGGTTACGACGTCTATCATCATGAGCAATCAATCTTCTCTGAAACCTGGAAACTCGGCCTTCACTACGGTCGTTCCACTAGGAATGTAGTTCTGAAGGCTTCGCGCAGAGATCCTGCCCCGGGGTGTGAAGGCAAGCGCGCTGTCGAGGTGGAATACCAGATCCTGCAGACCCTTCATTCCAGGTTCTTGGGGATTGACTGCATGAACGTGGTCACTCCCTTGGCATGTCTTCCCGATGACGACATCCTTCTGTTGGAGCACTTTCCCGGAAAGAAACTGAATACAGTCATCGTCGACCACCTTCGGTGGATGCCGTCACGAGGGACAATAAAGGACATCGAAGACTACTTCGCACTGTGCGGGACATGGCTGAGGTTATTTCAGCAGTTCACCAAGAAAGACGAGCATATAGCCTTTAAGGGGTCTTTGTATCTCGAGAATATCGAACACCTTCTCGGGACTGTCGAAGAGCGCGGAATAGGAAGACGCCTACAGGAACGAATTCTAACATTCGCTGGCACCCGATGTGACAGGATCGGCGAACGCCTGCTGGAGCTACGTGGGTACCATAGTGATTTCACACCATGGAATATTCTGGCCAGCGACGGGCATATTGCCGTTATGGATTTTGGTCAATTCTCGTATGGTATTTGCTATGATGATCTTACGCTCTTCCTGGTCACCCTTGAGGGATACAAGAGCGTTGTCGGAATTAGTGCAAAGAACATCAGTCGCATGAGATCGGCATTTCTCGAAGGATATGGCGCCAGTACAATTGATCCTGATCTCTTCGATCTCCTCTTCTTGAAGAACGCGCTTTGGGTCATTTCTATGATGGGCATATCGACGCACGAGAAGACCGGTCTTATTGACAGGATCTACAGAGATTACAGAACACGAAAGCAATTCGGTGTCCACCTAAGGCAACTTGAGCGCCTCACCTCCTGAGCAGTCCCTAAGCGCAGGTTGAGAGGATCGGTGGTTGACATGGCTGTAGTTGACTATCAGTCAATTGAGTATTCGTCGTATTGGAGGACCAATCCAGAGAGGATAGCACTCGCGCGATTGGAGAACTTCATTCTGCGGAACTTCACCAATGGCATAACCAAAGGACGGTGGGCGATCGATTTGGGTGGGGGGTACGGGAGGCTGACGGATCACTATTTCCCGTGCGCGGAGAATGTCGTTCTTTTTGACTACTCAAGAAAACTGCTGCGCGAAGCCAAACAGTTGTACATAAACCGTGAGCATGAACCGATCTATGTATTGGGTGACGTCAACAGGCTCCCGTTCAGAGATAGAGTGTTTTCCCTGGCTGCCATGATACGTGTGTTTCATCACTTGCCGGACATGGAGAAGCCGCTGAATGAGATCAGGCGCACCCTCAAGAACGACCACCGCTTCCTGTTTACGTATTACAACAATAGGAAGCTGTCGTCTATCTTGCGGTTCCTGCTGGGCAAACAGGAGCTCAGCCCATTCGCGGTCGTTCATCAGAATGTTGATGATCATTACTACTGTACGCATCCCAGGTATGTGGATGACCTGCTGAAGCGGAAGTCTTTTGAGAAGGAAAAGGAGTTCAACGTGGGGCTTCCCTTCGAGATATTCGGACATCTGCGTGTTTATCCCGTGGGGCTGGAAAGGGTGCTGATGGGGGTGATGAATCCCCTGAAGTTGTCTCAGTTCGTATATTCTCGGTGGGTGCTCAGGGAGGCTGTCGTGAGCGACGAGTGTTCCCAAACAGAAGAGACCCGAGACATATTCGCTTGTCCCGAATGTCGAAATACGAGGATGGAGTTCGAGGAAACGACCATTAAGTGTAGTCAATGCGGTAACTCATATGTGATCAGGGACGGCATTTACGATTTCCGAACGGGAACTGTTCCCGGGGATGGTTAGTAAACACGAGTGCCCGGGCCGCGTTCGGATGGCACGGCTCGCTTTTTCGGGAAAGGTCTAGCGGGGTAATCAGCGGGCGTGAGACTTGTCGGTCGACGCAGGTCGAAATAGGCAGCGCGGGAAGCTAGGGGTGTGGTGTAGCCAGTGTGTGGAATCGTAGGCAGGCTGAATCTCAACGGAGATCCAGTCGAGGCAGAGACGATCGAGGCGATGGCGGGCACTCTCGCGCACAGGGGGCCCGACGATCAGGGTGTCTTTGTCGACGGAGGCGTCGGCCTCGGCTCGAGGCGGTTGGCCATTATCGACACCTCTGACGCAGGCCACCAGCCGTTATCGAACGAAGAAGGCGACATCTGGGTCGCTTTCAACGGGGAGGTATACAACTTCGTCGAGTTGCGAACGGAGCTCGAAGGAAAGGGGCACCGGTTTCGCTCCCGCACCGACACAGAGGTTCTCGTGCACCTCTATGAGGAAGAGGGGCCGGCGTTCATCGAGCGGCTGCGCGGCATGTTTGCGCTCGGGCTCTGGGATCGCGGCGCTCGCCGCTTGCTGCTCGCCAGGGATCGCATGGGCGAAAAGCCGCTTTTCTACAGGTTCGACGGCAAGGTGCTGCACTTCGCCTCCGAGATCAAGGCGATACTGGAGGACACCGGCCCGGGGGATCTAGACTGGCTCGCCCTGCATCATTATCTGGCGCATCGCTACGTCCCTTGCCCACGCACGATCTACGCGGGGATCAAGGAACTGCCTCCCGCCCACATTCTTGTTCTCGAGGACGATCAGATCGCGATCTCGCCCTACTGGCAACTGGAGGCGATGCCATCCTCCGATCTCTCGGTCACCAACGACCTGATCGACGAACTGCTCGAGGCCCTTCGCGATGCTGTCCGCGTCAGGCTGGTCAGCGATGTCCCACTCGGGGTCTTCCTGAGCGGCGGTCTCGATTCGAGCGCAGTCGTTGCGATCATGTCCGGCCTTATGGACACGCCCGTCAAAACCTTCGCCGTCGGTTTTGATGACGACACCGAGGACCTCACCCGCGCCGCACGCGTGGCTGAGCTATTCGCGACCGATCATCATGAGATTGTCGTCAGGCCGGATGCCGCCGAGCTTCTGCCACGGCTCGTCCAGCATCTCGACGAGCCGTTCGCAGACCCCTCCATTATCCCCACTTACTATATGGCGGACTTCGCGAGCCAGCACGTCACCGTCGCTTTGAATGGCGACGGCGCCGATGAGACGTTCGCGGGGTACAGCAAATACTGGCAGGATCGCGCAGCGCGCTGGCTATCCAAGCTTCCTAGACCGCTACGCTCCGGTCTGCTCCCGGCCACCATTGCTGGGTTGCGGGGCGTAGCTCCGGGGAGCTCGCGGTTCGCCAGCATGCAGGAGGTCGTCCACGGATCTTCGATGGATGCGGCGGAGCGTTACAGCTATTTGTCGGAAACGATGTCGGCGGCAACTCGCCGAGAT
>SDBS01004081.1_pt1 | contig 14317 bp, 22 predicted proteins | sample 2277091 | NCBI WGS metagenome assembly SDBS01 (sample SAMN10404972, study PRJNA504765) | marine sediment metagenome | isolation source: marine sediment core GS10_PC15, 163 cmbsf | place: Arctic Ocean: Southern Knipovich Ridge | collected 2010
AGAAGGAAAACTAATTCCAGCCGCCTCTAACTGCCCCAAATAAGTTTGTGGTGTCGAATAGGCGTCCTCTAGCGCACTTAAACCATCGACCTGTGGCGTAGCCAAACCCGGTTCAATAGACGGCGTAATTCCAGTGCCCAAACCTGATAGTAATGGCGAACCTAGCATTAAGTTCGCTGCCGCTTCCCGCGCTCGTGGAGACGATTCTTTGCCCGAAATAAAAACCTTTTCGCCGCCATGAATCAAGTTAGGGTCAGCAAATTGCGGATTCTGGGCGATAAGGTCCAGAACATTCATACCGGCCCGTTTGGCGATAGCCGATAAAGTATCATCAGGTCTTACAGTTATAATTGCCATATTATTTACCTATAAGTCTTCCACTTACTCTCTTCTGTTATAGTCCACCCTGGTTGTGTTGGATACTGCCACGAAGCCTTACTTACATTGAAGAAGTTTGAGAATTGTTCTGGTCTAAATGCCGCTTGGTAGCCTGGATAAGCAAACGCACCGCCAACAGTTATAGCCGCCGTTTCCACAAGCATTTTCCTATTTTCTTCTTCGTTCGGATTAATAATATTTTTGAATGTGCCCAGTCTGCCAGAAGCAAATTTGCGCTGACTATCTACATCGGGAAATAGCCCTGGTGTCAGCGCCAATCCTGCGTGCGTTAATTCATGTCTAATCCAATCTGCCGGTATATTGCTTGGAATATTTAAACGTTTCTCAAAAGGACTATAATAGATTCTACCCCCTTGTTCTTCTATCGATCCAGAAGCGGTTTGTGCTTTTATCTTCAATCCTGCATCTAGCAGTTGCTTTTTGGCTTCCGGCGTAAGTAAATCCAGAATAGCGTTCTCTGACTGTCGCCAGCGCATCCAATCTCTTTGTGGGTCGCCGCCCCGTCTTATGGTTCTCTGTACGTTTTGTCCGCTCTGTGATTGAATAACCTGAACATCATACCTTTGTTTAGTCTCTTTTATTTTCTGTTCAATCTTACGCGTATATACAGACTTATGACGCGACGGGCGCGCCATTCGCAGAGAATTCATTTTTGAGCGGTTTGCTACATTAGCGAACAGTGCCAATTTCTTCCTCTTCTGAAATCAACGGTGGATTAACGGCGGCCTGTTGTTGGGGAGACGGTGGATTAACGGCGGTTTGTTGAAAGCGCTCTGCTAAGAACGAACGTCTCCACTCATCAAATACTGCCTGCATTTTGAGTTCTGCTTCTAATTGAGCCATATCCATTTCGCGCTGTGTTATTGTCACGATGTACCTACTCCACCGGAGTCATCGCTCTTAAAGATAAGAGTTCTGACTCGGAGAAACGCTTCTCGGCCCACATCCATCCTATATCGGTATATAAGCCGCCCGCGTCCCATATATCATCTGTAACTTCTGCGCCAAGACTAACGATAGTTTCATATGCACTTTCTAGTTCTTGTAAATTTTGATTCGCATTTCTTTGTGGCCCAAACTTCTTTTCATAATTATCTATTTCTTCTAACTTAACCGTAATTTTGTACATTCGGGGGAAATAGGGACTACTTTTTGGCAATTCACGCCATTTCTTTATTCTAGGTTCATATACCTGTCTAGCATCATCGCAATTCGTAAATTTTGTCATTTCTCTACCTTATATCCCAATGCCGATAAAACATCTATCATGTCTTGTACTCCGATACCTTGTGGATGATTACCACGTAGTCGCAATTCTAGGTTTTCTATGCGATTATCTGTTTTTATTCCGTTTTTATGGTGTAATGTGGCCCCATTTTTTCTGGCTTTTACTGTCCATTCTGCTCTATTATAATATTCCCAGAAAATATACCAATGTTCAAAAATAACACCAGAATTATTTGCTAATGGATGATGTTTACTTTTGGCTTGCACATATCCACTTGGATGTATATACCACGAATGATCCCCATTTTCAATTCGTTCTAGAGATTTCTTATATATTTTATGTCCAGTGTCAATGCGACATTCTTGTGCATAACATCCACAACTTATAGTTTGTCTTGCTCGTAATACACTACCTGCTACTATTGTAGTTTTGCCGCATTTGCACTGACAAAGCCATTGTACTAGTGCATCGCCACCAGGAGAAATATAATGTGGTGCTTGTCGCAAAACAACTAAACGACCGTATACATTATTCGTTTCATCTTTAAACGCTACTTTCTCTTTTTGGTTTGTAATCGGCCCACTAAATTGTGCATATCGCTTACCTCTTGCTATAGCACTGATAAGAGCAGGCGAGCATTTATAATCCTTTGCTATATCTTTTAGTATTTCTCCATGACTTCGTCGCGTCCTAATTCGAATTATATCGACTTCTATAAATCCTGTCGGATTGGGTGTATCACAACCACATGATTTTTTATGTCCGCGTCTTAGATTACATCCAGTTACAATAACTTTATTGCCACAGTCACACATACATAACCAAGCCGCTGGTTTAGATGTTTTACCGTAAGATAAATTACCCTTGCGCTCTATAACCACCAACTTTCCATATCGTTTACCTTGCTCATCAATTGCCTTTCTCATATTACACCTCCTACTTATATTATAGCGCAATAGAAGGTGTTTTGTCAAGTGATCTACGTGGTTGGTAATGACGAACTCCCCGCCGCTCCCCACGCTTCTAGAAGTTCTCTGTATTGTCCTCGTTTATATTTGTCGGAATTAATTGCGGCAGACACTAAGAACTCATAAACACGTCGTCCATGGTCCGCGTCCGTAGTTCCATGCTCGTGGGTTGAGATGGCGGCTAAAGTAACACGATCTGTCCCAAATTGTGTCCATACTGGACTTGGCAAATCTAATACCCCACTGTTTGATGCTGTGCTAGTATTACCACTACTTCGATGCAATCTTCTAATATATTGTATCCACCCAGCCGCTGTTTCGGTATCTTCCCCACCGCCGATTATGTATGGAAGTTCCACATCCAAATGAACCGTTGCACGACTAGACCATATAGAAGCAAAAACTGCTGATGTCTGACTTTCTATGGGACGAAAATAAAACTCATCGATTACCGCTTTTACTCTAGCTACCGATGTGTAGCCTTTTGAACCACTTCCATAAGTCATTGATTTCTACTTATCCGTTCTAATAAATCAATAATCTTATCCAATTTCTTTGTGATCTCGTCATCTTGCTTTATATCCGTTCCGCCGACTGTTACAGGACAATCAAATGTTGGATTATACGGGGGAGACGGAGTACATGCATGATAATTATTATGTGTAATATACATACCACAAAAAGGACAAGTATACCCACCAGTAAAACAATTTGTGCCTGTCACATAGCCGCTGTTAAGTTGTTCTAACATCTCATTTCCTCCATTAACCTAATACCGGTCCACCGCGTTGGTCTTGTCCGCTGGCCGTTTCTCTTGTTGCTCCTTCGGGTGCCGCTGTCGCCGGCGGAATTCCGCCTTGATTGGGGTCAAACCCCGCGCCGCCTATGCCAGGTAATCCCCCTTCTTGTGGGACTTGTCCACCACCGCCCTGTGCTTCTAAACCAGCCTGTACTTGTTCCTGTACCTGTTGCACAGCCGCTTCCTGAGCCGCCTGAATAGCCTGCTCAATAGCTTGTGATGCTTCGAACTGAATCTGCTGCACCACGCCCTGCAAATAAGCCATATCCATCTGTTCAAATGTCCATTCTTTAATCTTGCGTTCTGGGTCAGTGTAACCCAGCATTTCGTAAATGTCACGGGACGGCAATTTCAAGTTCTGTTGTGCCTGTACTGCTGTCATCATTCGCTGTTGGCTATCAATTGGAATATCAGCTTCCAGTTTTACGCCAAGATAAATACGATCCTTATTTATTTCGTCTGCTTCGATATTGAATCTTTCTGTATTGACTTCGTTTGTGTCTTTATCTCTGCCATACCCGCTAAGACCTTTACCAGACTCTTTTGCCCAATATAGCATCATTCCATACGCTTCTTCGAACCAACGCTCCGCTAAGAACTTGTACGGCATCAACGAACCCATAGCTTGCTGAATGCGCAGGTTGAAACCGGCGAACGGTTCGTTGGGTGCCATTTCTGCCGTTACAAGCACGGATGGAATAGTTGCCTTTCCTACGTCACTAACCAAACGGTCCAATCCTTCACGAAGCGCTGGGTCAAGTCCTTTCTGCGGCATATCTTTAATATCATGCCCAGCAGGTACATCCCAAGTGCCGCCCGGTTCTCCGTAGGTTGCTTCAACCGAATCCGGCATAATACCCATTCGGGCTATATCAGGACGCGCCTGTTCGGCAATGGCTTCGGATAACATCAACGTGCCCATGATATTTGAGTTATTCCACTGGTCAGACTGAAGAACACCATACAGCAAAGGAAACCGCGATTTATCGGGTGCCGCCTGAAGTTGCGTTCCCCCGATTACGGCTGCCCACGGTAAGAAGTCCATTGTCCACTCTTCGTTCAGAAGTTCAATAACATTGGCCGGTACTTCGCCCTTTTCGTCGTGTTCAATAGTACCACCAACATTGATACGGCCTATTGATTCTCCTGGGTAACAGAATACAACACGCCGGTTATAATCTACATAATCGAACAATATCCACTTGTCGGCGGCCTCGTTGTCTTCTATCAGTTTACCCAATTCGGCATTATTCCAAAAGGATTGAATATCTTGCGCGTTTTTTATAGAAGCGTACATTACCGCTTCGAGCATATAGTCAGAATATCTTGTATAAACCGACTGTGGATTTCGTAATAGAATGGCAAAATCACCATATCGAAGCGCCGCCTTTTGGCGATTTGGATTACCTCCCAATTTTTTAATAGTTTTAATTTGTGTGGGCAAGTGTACAACTTGTCCTACAATTTCATCATACATCAGGGCAGACCGAATAACGTCTTGGCGCAGAATAGCCCGCCGGCGTGTCGCACGATCCATTTGCCACTTGAGAACAGTTTCCCATCGATTTGCTTGTTTTTTAGCTTCCATGTGATCCCCTGCTTCGTATGCTTCGAACGCATATGGATCAATGGTAATATCTTCATCTAGTCCAGACAGAACTCTTACACCCGCCTTGATGGCATCATGCGGGGCTGTAATTTTGAAGGCCCGTATCCATTCGGCATCCATACCAGCAGGAAGGTCCCATTCCAATCTACTCATCTTGTCCAACTTCCTTTGCATAACACGAAGTTGCCCAAAATTTTCAATCATTTCATTCGCGATTTCTACAGTATATTCGATGGAATATTTGTTGTCTTCGGCCATTTCTTATCACATCCTCACTAGCAGTCCATAAGGGTTAGGTTTCTTTTCTTTTGGTGTTTGACGACCCCGCTGATTAAGCGGCACCATTAAATCGTCATAAATCGCCCAGTAAACAGCGTCCAGTACGTCCAGACCGGGGCCTCTTTTATCAATGTTTGGATAGTTGTTTAGCGTCTCTCTGAGTATATTCAGTCCAGTAGTATTTCCATCAGACACCTTAAGCCGCCTCGTTCTAAGTACCGGCTCAAGACCTCTTTCCAAACGAACGAGTTTATTACGTCCGCCGGTTTTTTCCGCCTTTAGTCTTGTACCTGGGTTTCGTGCCGCTATGGCATAGAATTCTGCGCCCTTGCCGTCTATTTCTATATTGGTATATTCGTAGTTTGGGTTCTGGTTTTGGGCATCTATTATCCAACCTTCTATTTCACTTTGCCGCGCCTGCTTCACAATAACATCATCCACAACCCAGTCCGCAGTATCTGGGTTATAGGCTATAGTAGCCAAAGCCGCATGAGAACGGTGCTTTAGATTGGTAGCACCTTCGATAGAAGCATAATCCAGCCCGCCCCGTTTCTTCCATCTTATATTGATGTGCTCTGCCGGATATGTCTGATAGTCAAATACACGGCTCATCATCAAAGATAGGTCACACATATATTCTTTGGCAAAGCCCGGACCGCCCGTAATGTCGCCTTCTTCCAGCAACTTGATAGCTTCTTCTGGGAAGAACTCCGACCACTGTGCAGACCCATCAGATTTTCTAATGGGCGTTACTATACTATTGAACAGTGCTTTCTGTGCCATCAACGTGTGAAGCAAGTCATTAGATGCAACAGGCGTTCCAATTAGTAATGTCCAAGGGCTACGTGTTCGGGTGGGCGACAATGCATCGTTCCAATATTGTAGAACCTTGTGGATTTCGACGGGCGATTCAGAGTTTTCGTCTTGGTGCAAGTCGTCCATCAAAAGGATACCGTTTACTCGCTTACCACGGATACTCTTTGATGTAATAGGCATTACCATCAAAGTTTTGGATGCACCACGACCCGCCATCATCTGTGCCCATCGTCCAATAGGTACTCTAGTGTCTAAGACATTATAACCGGACTGTTGGTTCCAGCTACCGCCAATGTCGGGAATTACATGGGGGAAAAATAAAGACCACGCCATATTCACTTCGATTATATCGGCAATAACTTGTCCGGTGTCTTTTGCAGCGCCATGTGTAGCGCGCACAATCATATTTGTCTTTATGGGTTCCTGACCAATCCTGAACGCCATAAATGCACTTGCCACAACTGACTTTGACGCCCCACGAAAAGCCATAATAACCGTGCCCATGCCCTTATCGTATGCGTCATATGCAGCTTGAATCCAATTCATACCATGCTTGGTTAGTACCAGCGGTTCGCCATCTACGCCCTTCGCAATCATGCTGAAGAATACCGAAAATCCTTCTGGAGTATCTTCTATATCGCTAAAAATACCGGGCGTAAGTCCGGCAAAATCAAACTCTTCTGTGCCAGGTTCGCACAGTATGTCAATCATCTTTTTTGTCTAAAAGGCGTTGTACAGCGGGGGAGTTACTCAATATCTTTATCTCCGACGCGCTAATCTCAATCTTCTGTTCTCTCTGGTCAATCTCTACTTTCGTCTTATGCTGTGTCATGCCCAATACGTCAAATAATGTTTTGACAATTCGTTGATAGTCTTTTCTTTTAACATTCATACCCTGTTCTGCAAAACGTGCCATCATAGCCGACAACGCCTCATCAGAGGTCAAAATCTGATCGATAGACTCGCCTATTCCAACAGCAAAGCCCTCCGCTAAAGCGAGTTGCCTATTTTCTTGTCGGATTCGGGCAAGGTCTGCGCCAGTATCCGTCGTAATCAGCGGAGCCGCTTGTGGAGGTCGTACCAGCCATGTTCCAGGCTTCTTATCATATATATTATTGGCGGCCCATGTTACGGAGCCGTCTTCGTTCTCCTGAGCATCACCGGATGCCAGAAGACCTTCCAACTCTTCGTCGGTGTATGACATAGTCCTATTTCTATTATACAGCAGAGGGATAAAAAATAGCCAAATACGAAACGATTTAGCTTGTATTTTCGGTTTTTTTGTGCAGAAAAATGCCTAAACCAGCCAAAAACTCCATGGCAGCATAATACCCCATATCGGTTCGTTCGTCTAATAGCCGAGACAGTTTGCGCACATCAGCCCGCTGACTAGACGGCAATTGCATCAAAGTAGCTTCCATACCACGAACAGTGAACGTCCTACTACTTACAGGGCCACCCGTACTAAGCCGTGACATAATCATCGAACCAGCGCTCAAGTGCATCGGTTTCCGCCTTAAACTCTATATTGAGATGACGCTTCTGCATCTGCGCCATCCCCTCGTTCATGCCATGGATAAACCAAGTATGGTAACCTTCCCATGCTCCGATGACATTTTCTTCTACTGGATCAACGCCCAGCGGTAAATTCTGTTCTTCCGCTTCTTTCATAGATGGACTTTTATATCCATAAGCCATATAACCAGGATACTGAAGCAGCCTTTGTCCACCATGCAACATTCCGACATCTTGTGCATATGCAATAAACGTATCGTGAGGAAAGTATACTTCGATGCCCATAGCAGCCACTAAACCAAGCCACCATTCCATACCGGGGCGTTGTCGAAAGTATTCTGTCTCCAACTGTTCTAACTCACACCCGTAGATTTCTACACGCTCCCAGTCCATAATACCCATTTTCTTTTCATAAGCTACTTGGGCAAGCATATAGGAGAATGTATTGGTATAGTAGGTTTGAACATATCCAGCACCACGAGGTAGTAAGTCTCCGATAAACATTTCAGAGATTTCACGAATCTTGAAACCTTCACTATTAGGAATATCCTTATAATGACGTTGCATAAAAATACGTGGAATATTATTATCTTGCAACCAGGTCCAGTGGTCTCCAGAGTATCTAGTCAAACGGCGGGTAAATCGCCATCGGTGGTGCATCTGCCACCAGCGGTCTACTTTACCGGCTTCTACATGCTTCTTTACAAAGTGAATATCATGTGAATCATTCAGCAACCAACGTTCGTTGATACCAGGCTCGTACCACGGCATCTTCGGAGCAGTACGTCCGTGAGTACCCATCATACATACAGTATTCTTCCAAGTACCGTCTTCTCTTTTTCGTTGCCGAAGCCGTTCTTCTATTACTACCGGATGAGCCGCCCGTTTAGGTATACTCTTCATTCCTCCTTCTGAAGAAGAAGGAGGCTTAGGTATTTCAGAAGAAGATGCTATAGTTCCATCATCTTTGATAAATATTTGGGTTTGCGACCGACAAAATGGACAACTCAAAGGATGCGGCCCAGGCTCCATAATCGGCATTTCTATTGTAATTTGCTGTGTGGGCGGTGCCTCTGGGTGCCCAGGCGCGGCTATTTGTATATTTGGATGTTTCGCCCTTATATGGGCAGCTAAAGCATTTTTAGACTTTAGATTGTCTCGAGTACAATGTGGACAATTCATTATAGACTCAACATCTGAAACGGCGCCATGGGGTCAGAACGTGCTGGTAAGATACGCCGTATCGCAACAAAGGTGATATTTTTATAATACAGGAACCAATCATCCGTATCCATAGCTTTGTAAAGAGCACTAACTACGTCTGCATATTCTTCTTCATAATTATCGCAGCCGATGTAATTTGTAACTCTACCACGAAGATTTTCGAAATCTTGCCACGGCCCTTTGCCTAAATGTACACCATCGATATAAGCCGTAACAAAAGTATGATTTTCTAGTTCTTCGGGCCACGGGTTGCTTTTCTTCTGAATGAGTGTCAATTCTACATCAAACGCTTCTGCATTTGCCAGAAGTTCCTCTGGGGAAGCAGAAACAAGATTTAGGTCCAAACCTTCCCCAGCAACTACTTGTTTGGCACGTTCTTCTGCGTCGTAAGGGTCAATGCAGTATACTTTCCCTTTGTGACTTAACTCTTTCTTCATTAGCGCCACTACAAGGGCAGAAGCTCCGAACAAAGAACCGATATCTACATGATCTCCGTCCGGTGCCGCCTCTACCATAGCCGCTAAGAATGGCAAAGATATACCGTGGTCAGCAGCCCGCCCTTTAATTTCTTTTGTAACCTTGATGGCTATTTCGATTGATTTCTTGGATATTCTCATTTAGCCTCCTAAAAGGTACCCTATTAGACCCAACACAACTAAAGCAACAAAACCAAATATAATTTGAGCAAGAAAGTATTTGGCCTTTTCTGACATTATAATGCACTCCTTGCGTCTTCAATCGCCTGTAAAACTACTCGCTTGCGTTCGGCACCGTCCCAATAAGAGTTATGCGGGCTTAGTGTGATGTTGTCCAAACCGCGCAACATATGGTTTTTGGGCAACGGTTCTTCTTCGAATACGTCCAGAGCCGCCCCAGCAATTACATTCCTAAACAAAGCCGAATACAAAGCGTCTGTATCCACTAAGCCGCCACGAGCCGTATTGATTAGATAAGCAGTTTCTTTCATCAGCGCCAACTCCCGCTTCCCGATAAAGTGGTGCGTATCTTCACAGTATTTCATATGCAATGTTACAAAGTCACTTCGTTCAAGAAGATCGTCTAACGGCGTGCTGTCGATACCGTCATTTAGCGGACTGTGTGTAAGTACCGTGCCGCCGAATCCCTGTGCCCGCCAATATACCTGCTTTCCTATATTACCAAAACCGATAATCCCGATTGTTGCTTCTTTCAACGAAATGCCAGGGAATCGTTCACGTTCCCACTTCCCATCGTGCATGGACTTATTCAGCGAAACTAATCGACGGGCGAATGCAAGTATAAACGCCATAGTAGAATCTGCAACAGCATCAGAATAAGCCGCATCTTGTCGTAAGACTGTAATACCAAGTTTCTCTGCATATTCCCTGTCAATGTTATCCCATCCATTACCCGCCCGCGAAAGCACGCTTACCCACGGGGCTATGTTGGATAATACCGCTTCTGTATACGCCTCGTCGCCGCATACAATAGCAGACGGCTTGTATTCATTGATAAGATTATACAAATCAGCAATTGTAATCTTTTCGGCGCCTTTCCATACAATCAAATCATCTGCATCAGGCGCAACGTCCCACCCTGCCGTTAGAAGTATTTTATTCATCACTATCTAAATCTAATTTGAATTTATAATTCTTATTTAATATTCCATATCCTCCGTACCATTTCCAACCTACTTTCCATTCTTTTTTCAAAATTTTAGTGTGCCACCACTTTTTAATTTTCCATTTTATTCTATGTCGCCAATTTCTTTTTGTTCGAAATATCATTATTTCTTTCATTTCAAACTCTCCGGTATAGGTGCTACACCACGTTTTACGGCATCTTCCGCCCGAACCCAATCCCAGCGGGTATTGATATCAAGCGCCGGCAGTCCTTCTACTACATACGGAATAACTGCCGAACCCGCAATCGTCTTGGAAGTCAACGTCATATTAGCATGCGCCATTTCCATCCCCGCCGTCTGGATATATACTTGAAAACTATTTTGCGTAGGATTGCTGTGCCACGGATTTGCTTCTGGTCCCATAGGCAATAACGGTAACAGTCTATTCTGCCGTTTTACCCACATCTTTGCTGGATGCTCTGTAACAGGTGTAACTGTTCGTAATGAATCTGCATTTAAACCATTGAACAAGTTCCAGGCGGCGGTAATATCCTCGTCTGTTCGAAAGGGCGAAGTTACACGAAGAATAGAATAGGAAGTGACATCTTCTAGTTCTTTCAGCGCCCATAGTGTCCATTCAATGTCGGGCGAACTGTCACGCACCGTATAGGCAGGCCGTTCGAGAATATTTGCCTCATACGCCTTTGCCATATCAATATGATCCTTACTTCTCGTAACGGCGCTTACATCGTCAAAAACGCCACTATCGATTGCCCATCGTATCGTATATGACATTAATGGGTTCCTACCAAGTTTAGCTCGTTCCTTATCTTTGTCGTTTATTAGCCCAACTCGTTTCCCGCCCGCTCTTAAAGGAATCAGCGCAACGTTCATTCAAAGTCCTCCAACGATAGCGGTTCTTCTTTCTCCAGCACCCGCGTCGTAACTTTCCCAATCAAATCGTCATAATGCCAGCCCATCAGTCCTTCCATAGGCGACTTGATTACAAGATGCTCTGGCTTTATTACTAATCCTTCTGGTAAATCCAGGGCGGGATACACAGCCGCCCCCATTTTGTAGATTGGCTTTAGTTCTACCTCCATAGGCTGTTCTCTATAATCGACCGCTTTATGAGCGGCGTGTAAATTATTAATATAACTACGCAGCCCGAAATATTCTAACGAAAAGGCGTGGTCAGTCCCTCTGTTTGTATGACTCATTGTGATATGCTTTTCAAATACCCGCGCTCCCAAAGTATACGCCGCCACTGCCATAGCAATACCGTCGTCGTGGTCGCTGAAACCAATTACGTGTTGCGGATATTCTCGCTTAAGGATAGAAATACGATCAAGTGACAAATCCGCCGGCTTGGCTGGATAAGACGCTGTACAGTGTAACATAATAAGTTTAGAACCTCTGCCACGAAGCACAGCAACCGCTTTTTCTATTGTGTCGTAATCAGCGCCGCCAAATGACGCTATAATAGGCTTATTCAAGGACGCTAGTTTTCTAAGTAGAAGTGGATTAGTTACGCTGCCCGACGCCACCTTATAAAAAGGAATTTCCACCGCTTCTAAAAAATCTACGCTGGGCAAGTCAAAGGCGGTTGCTATCATGGTGATGCCCACGTAGTCAGCGTAATCTTTCAGTTCAAGATACTGCCCAAGGGAAAACTCGAAATAGTCCCGATGGGCGCCGTAGGTGTCTGCCCACGCGGCCTCGCTGTGATAGGGGCTGTTGTAGAAGTCTTTTGTGAATAATGTGACATTGTCCCGTTTTTGGAACTTTACCGCATTAGCGCCAGCGTCTCGTGCCATCTCTATCAGGCGTTTGGCTTCTTCGATATCGCCCATGTGGTTGCACCCCGCCTCGCTGATGATATAAGGGGGTTTATCTCCACCAACAGATATTCCGTCAAGTACTACTTCTCTCATATCTTCTCCCGTCCGCAGACAGAACAACGCCAGCCTTTTGTGCCTGTGCCCTTCACACCACCGCCCGCCATCCTATCATGGACACGGCGCCCGACGCCATGCGTCTTATCTGACCAAGGGTGGTAACAATCACAGGGTTTCACTTTAGCGCCCCGTGTTTTCTCATCCGGCAATATAGTCTCGTTTGTCATAGTGTAAATACATTCCATAGTTGTTTACACTTACGCAGTCTTGGTTTCATTCCTGCTCACAAACATAACTTTCATCACCTGCTTCAAACTCTACGGTTACATTAACAGTGCCCAGACTGCCTTTTCGAATGCTATAATGCTGTCCGAAGGCATATGCAATACTTTCGTTGTTGTCTCCGTCCCATCCCGCAGCCCGCATTTCTTCTTCTACACATAATATCTGATATTTGCGCCCATCTTTATCTTCGTATTTTATTCTCATTTTCTCTTTTCCCGTATCTTATCCATCACCAAATCATGAACTATATCGAGAGCAAATTCAAGCGCCAAGAAGGACACAACACCTATAATCATAATCCAGCCACTTTGACTTTCTATAAGAAGCACAAGGAAATCAGCCATCTAGCAACTTTTCCCTTACCCATTTGTTCTGCATTAGCGCCGCCACAATACCACTTGCCAAACACGAAACTGTTGGCTCCGCCAGATTAGTTTGATATTCTTTATCTATAGCATGAATTACTTCGTGTAGTAGCGCTACCCGCTGTCGTTCCATCGTGGCTGTTTTGTCTATTCGTATAAGCTGGGTTGTATACGTAATATCTCCCCAGCAGTCGTAAGGCTCCTCATCTTCTTTTTCCATTATTATGGGTTTAGTCGTATAAATCACATCAAATGTTATTGCCCCAATTTTGAGTTTAGCCATAATTATGTTCCACCCAATTTTCTAATTTTTCGTCGGTTACGCCCATCAAGTCGCCAAACCGTTCTACTGTATACACATACATTGCGATACTTTTAGGCATCCAAGGTTCCGACACCCGTTCATCGTAAGCATAAGTCTGATCCCACAGCAAATAAGAACTTTCTGGGATAATCGTCTTTATGCCACGAGCATTAGCCTGCCCCAACCAATAGAAGAAACTTGGACGTTCCATATAAACTTCAACAGGATTCATAAGATTAACGCCCCGATACTCAATTTCCTTAAATCCTTCGTAAATTGCAAACGCCGTCATAAAAGCATGGGAGCAGCCGAACCATCGCTGTACAGAACTATCGCCCCATTGGAGATTCTTCTTCATCAATTTCTTACCAATTTCATCGATTGGGAATTCTATCGCCGCTGGGTATTTCTTCATTACTTCCTGCATATAAACAGGAAAAAGGTGCTTTTCTTTAAGCCACTCAATTTGCTTAGTTTGCCATCGTCGTTGGCGCCGTTCATCTGTATGTAAGTCAAACCAGCGTGTTACTTTATCCATACGCATAGCACTATCTTCATAAGCATTATTCAACTGCCAGAATTCCGCCTTTTCGTCCCAGGGTACTTCTAGCAAGTCCCAATGGCCCGTACCAAGAATAAATACTTTCTTAGTCATCTTCCTTTATTACTCCCTCTTCCACCAAAATTTGACACATTTCATAACTAAGCGAATTTATATCATATGAAAGGTGTTCGTGACCAAAATCCCAAATCGCCGCCGAAATGGTTCGAAACCGTTTATACCATTCGTATAATTTAACCAATTCTTCTTTGTTCACTAATAATCCCTCCATATTCTTATGGAAATTCTGTGCCCATCTCTTGCCCTCCATTGTCAGTGTAGGCTCGAAGAGCATCCTCCGCCTTTTTATATCCCGCGTCATTAAAGTATCGCTCAACAGTTTCCTTGAACGCCTCGTGTTCTAGCAGGGCGGCGAGGAGGCGGGCTTCGTACTCTGCAACCAATCCGCTAAGAAACTTTATTC
>SDBS01004082.1_pt1 | contig 14317 bp, 32 predicted proteins | sample 2277091 | NCBI WGS metagenome assembly SDBS01 (sample SAMN10404972, study PRJNA504765) | marine sediment metagenome | isolation source: marine sediment core GS10_PC15, 163 cmbsf | place: Arctic Ocean: Southern Knipovich Ridge | collected 2010
CTCATGAACCGTCGCGATTTCTTTCGCGGGATCTTGGCGACTACTGCACTCATCCCGACCGTCTCCACCAAGACGATCGTCGACATGGCAGCCAACACGTGGCGCCCCGGACCGGCGGAAATCGGGTTTTACGGTGCCACCCCCGTCCCCGGCGAGTTCTACGGGATCCGCTACGACGAAGGCGCCTTCCGTTGGGTTTTCCCTGAGCATCTGGGGCTCGCGGGGCTTGCCGGCGCCGCCGCGGAGGCGACGTGAGCGCTCCGGTCGGCAACCACACGCCCCGCAAGACGGCCGTCGGGCGCTTGCTCACCCGCGCGCGGGCCAAGCTCGGGCTGCGCCAGGAGGAGGCGGCCGAGGCCGCGGGCATCAGCCGAGGCCACTACTCCAACCTCGAAAACGGCAACGGGTCAATCATTGCTGCCAAGCTGTGGCTGCTGTGTCGGGCACTGCGCCTGGACCCGGGTGTGCTCCTGCGCGCGTTCGACAGCGACTCCCGAAAGTTTGGTGGAACGTGAACCGCTCTCAGCTTCCCCCTTGTGGGCAGTCGCTCGCGGGCGGTGCACGCAAGTGCACCATGCCAGCGGCTTTTGTTGACCGGTTCAGCATCCCGAGTGCCCGCAGTCCCTACTTCTACTGCAACCTTCACCGTGCATACGCGGACACACCACTCTGGTGCGGCCCGCGGTCACCGAACTCTGAGACGACGTAAAAAATGCCTAAGACAGATTCCCCTGTGCCCCTGCGGGTACGTAGGCGTTCTCTCCAACGGGGCGTAGGAAGCGGCAGTGCTGTCGTGGGGAAACAAGCATCGTGCGGGTGTGAGGCCTGCCTTTTTTCGGAGGCTCCAGTGAGTGTGTTCAAACGGTTTTTGGCCAAGGTTCCCCAGTGACGTGAGCATGCGTTGGGAACAGCACCACCTCGATTTGGCCAGGCGCTTGGGGCTCACCCGTACAGCGCGGCTGATTGTACGAGCGATGGGACCATGGATCGTGCCGACAGCCAGCGCTGAGTTTGCGCTGAGAGCTGCCGGAATGTTGGAGACTCCGTGAGCGCGTTCAAACGGTTTTTGGTCAAGGTTCAACTCGTCGAGCTTGTCGAGCTTGATGACGATGTAGCCGAGGTCCCCAGTGGGGACACAAGTATGTGGCTGCTTTCGGCCAAGGATCGGGACGAGGCGTTCGACCGTGCCATGAAGTATTTTTTACAGGGGGCGCCCAAGGCCATCCTCAATGGTGATCCTGGGCTCAATGTCGTGCCGCCAGGCTCGGAGAAGGACGTGAACGATGACGCGTGAAAAGCCTTTGCTTCGCCTTGTGCCGGAGGTTCCATGACTGACGACGAGCAGTACATTTCCGAGATGCGAACCGAGGTTCGCAGCGTAGCCCTGAAGTACCTGCGTCAGCTGGAAGCGGTGCTCGCGTCCGGCAAGGCCTGCGGGGTGGTCCTGCTCGCCGTGGATGTTGACGGCTATGTCAAGTCGTGGCGCGCGACTCCAGTCACCCGCGCCGCATACGGGGATGCAGTCAACGCTCTCGATGCTCTGTCGGCGACGTTGCACGAAGGCTGGTGCCGGGTCGCGTTGACTGACGCTGACCCGGACCGCTCGCCGCTGGAAGTTGTCGACTCGTCACTCGATCCGGAGCCGACATGAGCGGAGACGAAATCGTCTACCACCCTGTCACGCTGAAACGCGGCCGGGTAGCACACTACGAAGAGTTGCGCGACGTTGCCCTCGTCGATTGGGACGACGGCTCGAAGACTTCGTGCCCTGCATCGAAGCTGCTGCGCGCATACCAGCCGCCGGAGAAAACATGAACGAGACGATTCCAGGGGTGTGGTGCCGCAAATGCAAGGCGCCGATCGTGCGCACCGAGACCGGGGCCGGCTGCCCGACACCCGGATGCGGGGCCGCACGCATTGGGCCGGCTGACATTGAGGTTCAGGGCAACAAGGTGACTAGCCGAGCCAAGGGCTCGCGAAAGGAGAAGTCGTGAGTTACCGATACCGATTCGTTGTCGAGTTCGAGAGCCCAGACGAGTGCGGGATCGGGGTCGTTCCGGGAACCGCGGAGGAAGGCGAGTCGCCGACCGGTACCGAGATTGCCGTCGTTTTGCACAAGCTGGCGGCCCTCTACGCCAACTGGCCCGGGACGATCGTCCCGGTCCGCTATCGAAAGCCAGAGGGTTCGTGACCGCACCTGAAGCACTCCCGTTGCCACCGATGCTTGCCCACAACATCGAGATCGCGCGGGTCTGGTTGTGCGGCGACGAAGACCAGGGGCGTAGCTTGCGAGTGACCCTGCGGTCCAGCATCTTTTCCGATTCTGAGCGTCCCGAGCACGGAGCGGTTACGTGGGGGATGGCACTCGCCGACATTGCCCGTCACGTAGCGACTGCGATCGCCAACCAGCACGACGACGTTGATTACGGGCTCGCGTTGGCCAACGTCGCCAAGGTGTTCGACGCCGAGATCGGCAACCCCACCTCCGACTTGCGCACGACGGAGCGGGTCGATGACTCCTCTGACCCGGAGGCTCTGTGAGCGACCTCGACAAGTTCGGTCTGACAGCCGATGAACGCAATGCTCTCCTGGAGTGGCTTCCGTGGGCGGAGCGTATCGAGGGCGGCCTACTCACCAACGGCCAGACGTCGATCGTGCGTGGCCGAGCCCTTGTCAAACTGCTGCAGTGGTTACGGATCCAACACGGAAAGGTACACGCGACGTGTGTCCACCAGCCCACCGGAGGAAGTCCCGCACAGCTACTCTGGGACCCAGAAGCGAAGCCTGACGGCGAACAGATCGGGATCGCCGTGTGCGTCCGGTGCGGGACTATCTTCGCGGGGTTGTTCGTGCATCGGGAGATCGCGACATCTGCGGAGGGAAGGTTGCGGTACGTGGGTCCCTTCACTGGGTCCGTGAAGACGGGGGATTCGTGAACATACGTCGTGCATCGAGTCTGATGCGCCGCGTCTGGCCCCTCGTGTGGCCGGTCAGCGTGCGCTCCCGCGTGCTCCCGTTCCCCGTCTCCGGACAGACCCGCACCGTGTCCCGCATGATCAGGGGGCCGAGGGGCGGCAGAGGTCGGTGTGGCCCTACCCACCTCATCCTCCTCGATCCGGAACACGCAGATGCAGAGACCCTCGTCCACGAGTGGGCCCATGCCGCCTACCACGAGGTCGAGGACGACTTTTCCGATGCTGATGTCGGCTCCCTGGACTACGAGCTGCACGGCCACGGCGACAACTACTGGCTTACCTACGGGCAGATCTACCGAGCGCTCACGCGGTACACGTGGTCGCTCTCTACGGAGAAGACGTGATCGCACAACCATATTTCGCAATCGCATTTGCGCTCCTGCTCGTTCCTCTGGCGCTTACGGCTGTTTCCGTCGTGCGCCGGGATGTTTCCGGAGCCCGCGAACAGACGCGACGCGATAGGCGACAACGGAAGCACGACGACCTGTGGTTCCTCCTCGTCGGGGCGATCAGCATCGCGGGGTGCAGCATCACCGCATGGCTCGGCTACTGGTGGGTTGCCGCCGCTGCGACGATGCCTGCTGTAGCGCAACTCGTGATCTTGCGCCGTCGTCGGTCGAAAGCCCAGTCTACGGAGGCCTCGTGACCGAGACGCCTGAGTCCTGGTGTTACTACGACGAAGGTGTCACTCCGTCGGGCGAAGTTTGTCGCGACCGAGACGTCGGTCCTCCGCACCACGTCGATTGCGAGTGTTGCGGGTGTCCTGCATGCGCGCCCGAGGATTGGAAAGGCCGTCGCGCTCCTCAGTATTACACTGAGGTCGCTCGATCGAAAACTCGCCGCGAACGTCTCTTTGGGCCGGGGGCGTACTACGAAGGTGGGGGCACCGTTCCGCTGCGGGTACTGGCGGCCACGTGGCTTGCGTTTCGCCTTGAGCGGGGCGCTCACTGTCTGCGTATGTGGGGACACTCCCAGGAACCCAAACGAAAGAAGACGAAGTGAACGACTACTACGACCACATAAACCCGCATACGGGAGCACCCCTTGCTCCGTCGAGTGAAGACCTCGGCGTGAACGACCACAGCCTGGAGCGCGCGACAGAATGTGCCTACCCTTGGTTCGACGCGAGCGTTCCGTTTGGGCTCGTGCGTCACGTGCGTGTTCCGATTGACGAAGTCGAGTCTCCAGCGGCCCTAACCTTGGTAGGCGAAGTGATCGACGTGCAGGTGCGCGTCGCGGGTCGCATAGACAGCGACGAGCTTCACGAGGTCATCCAAGTGTTTCGCGCTGAGGTGCCGTTTATCGTCTTCGTCAGCACGGGCGCCGACAGCAACAAGACAGTGCTGACCCTTTCGGTTGATGCGGACGGCCGTGTGGAGGCCGGAGTCGTGGAGGCCAAAACGTGAGCAGCATTGAAGTAGACGGCCTCAAGTCCGTACACTACCGGGCCATCGCGAAGGCCTGCGTGTACTGCCACAAGCGGCCCAAGGTGCTGAGGGCTACGATCATGCAGAGCGGAGAAGTGCTCGTGGCTGCACTGTGCAAGCACCACGCAAAAGGGGAGATTGACTCCGAGACCGGCGGCATGCGCAACCCCGAGGGCACCTCCGACTTCTACGTGGAGGCCAAATGAGCAGCCCGACCCACGAAGATGATGGTGGGGAAGAGGACGAGCCGCTGCGTTGCCCGATCTGCAACAAAGAAGTGCTCTGGTTCGGCAACGGTCCCTTTCCGGGACCGTGTCCCTCGTGTTGCTACGAGGCGCCGCGTCAGCCAGTCACCGACATCGTACGCTTTGGCGAATATGTTCGAAGTACCCACGCGTTGCTGGAGGTTCGCGAGCGACTGGAACCGATGTTTCGTCTGTGCTATCAGCCGCCGCAGCTTGGTGGTCTGCTTCGGTGTACATACGCGGTCGTGGTGCAGATCGAAGGCCGTTGGCTTCGCCTCACGTTTTGTGAATACCTACCCGTCGATGATTGGGGCAATGCCGATCGTACTTGCAGCGTGGCCGACCGACTGCATCAGTTGAAACGCGAAGCGTTAGCACAGGACCCCAGCACGGACATCGTGCTTGGTTGCGGCGGTGAGCTGCCGAAGGGCGGATGACGATGAAGCACGACCACGAGCAGGAGCCACGCGGCGCTGTCTTCAGCCCGTGTCAGACGTGGCGGTACGAGCTGTCGAACACCTGGGATCGCGCGGATCTGACTCTCGGCTTCATCGGCTGCAATCCGAGCAAGGCGAGCGCGACTGCATGGGACCCTACGGCGCGTAAGTTTGACGGGTTCACCCGGAGGCTCGGGTTCGGGGGCTGGTATGCCGCGAATCTCTTCGCGCTGGTGAGCACCAACCCGAAAGGCCTGAGCACCTTTGAGGGCGACCCTGTCGGGCCTGAGACGGACGAGCGGCTGCGCGCTACGGCGAACCGCTGCGACATGGTGATCGTGTGTTGGGGGCGCCCCGGCGGTGTCTACACGGCTCGCGTCGAACACGTCGTTGGAATGCTGGAGCACCTGTCGCTGTGGTGCTTCGGCAAGACCAAGGACGGTCACCCCCGACACCCGTCACGCATCGCATACAGCACGCCGCTTGTGCCGTACGACTAAAAAGTGCCAGGCAGAATGAACTCACCCATGCGAGGCGAGCGCGCCAGAAAGTGAGAGGGAAGCACGTCATAGTCTGAGAGACACCCAGAGAAACAGAGCGTGGTCATGTACAGAGAGCACCCCAAAATACCAGAGCGCGCCATGCCAGTGGAGACACCCAGTGATCGGGAGCGCGCCATGTGAGCAGAGCTACCCCCGTAGATGAAGAGCGCGCCATTCAAGAAGAGTCACCCATTCCGGGCGAGCGCGCCATGGGTAGTGAGTCAACCAAATCGGAGGAGCGCGCCAAGGCGTCGGAGTCACCCGTGAAGTAGGAGCGCGCCATGTGGCCGAAGATACCCAAGAATGAGGAGCGCGCCATGAGAGCCGAGACACCCATCGTGGTAGAGCGCGCCAGGGCAGCGAAGTCACCCAAGTCGCATGAGCGTGCCACGCTGACCGAGAAACCCAGAAGACGAAAGCGCGCCACACCACGCGAGAGCACACCCAGAAGGATGGAGCGTGCCCCGACGGAGGAGAACAACCAAAGAGACCGAGCGTGCCACGCGTGGAGAGTCACCCAACGGACGGAAGCGAGCCGCTTGAAAACGAGGAACCCACGATGAACAAGAACGAACCCAAGATACCTTTCCCACCAGAGCCGCGTCCAGGATGGGACGAATACTTCGCCGGGTTTGCCTTTGTCGCGGCGACGCGATCAACCTGTCCTCGGCGTGCTGTGGGGGCGGTGATTGTGCAAGATTTCCGGATCATCGCGACCGGGTACAACGGTGCGCCGGCTCGACTGGAGCACTGCCCGTCCAACTCACCGGAGGGGCACGCCAGCTGCATGGAGAACGGTCACTGTGTCCGCACGATCCACGCGGAGATGAACGCCATTATCGCCTGCGCGGCTGCAGGGGTGTCGACCACGGAGGCCACGCTCTACGCAACGACGTGTCCATGTCCTCGGTGTATGGGGGCGATCGTCAACGCCGGTATCCGACAGGTGAAGTTTGTCGAGCCGTACGAAGCTGAGTCACACCGGACCGACGCGATGAGGGCTGCGTTTGTGATTGCCGAGCAAGCGAAGATTAGTGTGACGAAGCTTCACCGAACGTCGCGGATCTTGGGCATCCATTGAGCGCGCCATATCACGCGAGAGCACCACCACCCAGGAGCGTGCCATCAACGGAGAAGCAATCCATAGGTTGAGAGCGTGCCTTAGCGGACGAGTAACCCACCATCCAGGAGCGCGCCACGGCCAAGAAGTTCACCCAAATGTCAGGAGCGTGCCATCAGGGTGGAGTCACCCATCAGCTAGGAGCGAGCCCAGCGAAAGGAGTTACCCGTAGTAGCCGAGCGTGCCATGCGTGAAGAGTCACCTATACGAGGTGAGCGTGCCAATCCGTAGAAGCCAACCACATGACCAGAGCGCGCCATAGAAGTCGAGAAACCCACGCGTGAGGAGCGTGCCACAGGATGCGAGAAACCCAACAGAGCGGAGCGTGCCATCGAAGTCGAGACACCCGCGCCGGACGAGCGCGCCGACGGGAACGAGAACACCATGCACGACGAGCGCGCCAAGTGAATGAAGTCAACCAGAACTTGCGAGCGCGTCATGTTCGGGAGTCAAACCTTCGAGCAGGAGCGGGCCAACTAGCAAGAGCTGACCATAGCCCTAAGAGCGCGCCAGGCTACGCGAGGAACCCACTGAGTAGGAGCGCGTCAAAAAACGTGAGACCACCATCTGCGCTGAGCGTGCCATCGAAGTCAAGTCACCCACGCCGCACGAGCGTGCCAGGAAACACGAGCCAACCACATGTCCAGAGCGGGCCACGCGAGATGAGAACACCAGGACGGATGAGCGAGCCGAAGGTCCAAAGTCATCCAAGAGGATTGAGCGCGGCCACAAAGCTGAAGTCACCCAAGAAAATCGAGCGAGCCAAGAAAGCAAGGAAGCATCATGACCGACAACAACACCGTAGACGAAATCGATCCCAAAGTTCTGGCAGCCCAACAAAAAGCACGAGAGTTGGGGCCTACGCTCACCTTCGACGACTGGCTCGCCATCCAAGAGGAGGTTGGTCAGCGTGTCCCAGGTCGCCGCACGGTCGAGATCTCCAGCGGTGATCTGCTCACGGCACTGGAGTGCCAGGAAATGGTGACCCACCGTCGTGAAGTCGCTAGAAGTCTGACGGAACCAGAAGCCGATGTCTTGCACCTCGTGATGACCTGTGACGACGTGCGCGTCGACGACGACAATCTCGATGTCGTGTCCAAACTCCGCTCCCGTGGTCTACTGGATGTTGGTCGTTCCAAAACCCTTCGCGCAACGCTGTGGGGACGCGGTCTGTATCACGGCATCTGTTACGACCGTAAGCAGCGTCTCCGCGAGGCGGTGCGTTTCTTCTACGACCTGCAGAAGCTCAGGATCCAGCAGGGCAACCGAGCGGGGTCCGAGACGATCATGATCGACGACAAGGACCGGGAGTTCCACGACACGCGGTCGACGACGTTGTCACAGTTGGAAAAGAACGAGCTGAAGAACATCAAGCGCCTGTGTCGCACGGAGGCGATGTGGACGTGGCTGGAGAAGCAGAGAGGTATCGGGCCGACGATGGCGGGCGTCTTGCTGTCGGAGATCGACATCCGGCGTTGCGGAACGGTTTCGGCGCTGTGGAAGTTCTGCGGGCTCGACGTCCAGGGAGGTAGTGCACCGCGGCGGACCAAGGGGCAGAAGCTGACGTACAACTCGTGGCTCCGGACCAAGGTGGTGGGCGTGGCGGCCGACTGCATGATCAAGGCGGGGAGCGACTGGCGCGAGCACTACGACAACTACAAGCTGCGCAAGCAGAGCATGTCGCTGGAGACGTGCATGGGTTGTGGGGGCACCAAGAAGGCCCTCAAGGGCGACAACAAGGGCAAGAAGTGCAAGAACTGCAAGGGCACGGGTGGTCCGGCGCCGTGGGGCGAGAGTGACGGTCATCGGCACCGCGCGGCGTTGCGGTACATGATGAAGAAGTTCTTGCAGGCGATGTGGATCGAGTGGCGGACGCAGGAAGGTCTGCCGGTTCCGGAGCCGTACGCGGTGGCGGTGCTTGGCCGTGCTCACGGCGATCACGGGGGGATGGGCGCTCAGCTTCAGCCACAAGTCTAGAGACACCCAGCAAGTAGGAGCGCGCCACGCAGCGGGAGACACCCAGGTCATATGAGCGCGCCAAGTGAAGTGAGTAAACCAAACGACGTGAGCGCGTCACTGGATGCGAGAAACCCGAAGAACATGAGCGTGCCAGGATCTGAGAGACACCCACTAGGTACGAGCGCGTCATAGACGTTGAGACCACCATCAAGAGGGAGCGCGCCAATGGGAACGAGCAACACCATGCACTACGAGCGCGTCACGGTGCAGAAGACACCCAACCCACGAGAGCGCGTCATGAAGAACGAGTCACCCAAAGTATTCGAGCGCGCCACGAAGAACGAGTCACCCATACTATGCGAGCGCGCCAACTGGTGGGAGACACCCGTACTGCGAGAGCGTGCCATGACAAAGTAACCAAACCAACTTGGGATGAGCGTGCCGCAAGGTCGAGACACCCATTGAAGAAGAGCGCGCCACAGCGGGAGTAGTCAAACCCATACGAGAGGAGCGCGCCACGCCGCACAAGAAACCCATGCCCTGTGAGCGCGCCAGGTTACTGAAGTCACCCACGTGATGCGAGCGCGCCCAACTTCCACCAAGCACGAAAGAAGACACTCCATGCCCACAATGTCCCAGTTCATTCGACAGCAAACCAGCGAAGACACTGGCGTTGTCGAAGCCGCTGTTCAAGTCGTCAAGGCCAAGGAGGCCAACAACTACGATGATCTGCTCGCCGCCCTGGACGACCTGGAGGGCGCCGTCATGGAGTGGCGGAAAGCCGGCAACGGATGAGCCGCGCGCTTTACGACCGGCACTGGCGCTTGCTGCAGTGGCTGGCCCACAACGCGCCGGCTCGTGTAACCGCGGACTCGCGTCCCGTGATCGATCTCTTTGTCCTGTACCACTACGTCAGCCTGTCTTCCGACGGTAAGGTCGTCACGATCACGGACAAGGGCCGCGTGGCGCTTCGCGATCGGTACGCCTTCGACTTTTTCTACCGTTGTCCCTTCTGCAACAACCCGTCGTCCGCTCCGATGCGGGGCGTTCTGCATCGAACAGAGCTGCTCAACGTCGAGGAGGACGGCTTCCTCGAAGTAGGCTGCCGCGACTGCAAACGATCGCACATCAGTTGTCACCCTGACCTCTACGGGAAGCTTCCCGTCAGCAAACCCGCACTGGAGCGAGAGCGACTGCTCTCGAAAGGAAAACTCGCATGACCAGTCAACGACACACCTTCGAACAGCTGTTACTGCTCGATCCATTGTGTGAAGAACGAGAGGGAGCGTGGCGTGCTGACTTCACGGAACTAGTGAAAGGGGACCGGTCCATGGCGTTCCAGACTGCGTGCGTGTGGATGGATCGATCCGGGTTTTCAGAGAGTTCTCGTTCCGACGTCGAAGCTATGGGCGATGCAGATCTGATCGACGTTGCAGTTAGGATCCGTCACCTAGCATTCAACACCCGGGTCTCTTTCGGTCAGTCGCCTCACGATGCTGCACATGAGGCGTACGAAAATATCTCTCACGCTCTGTGGCAACTCCGAGTTGTTGGGGCAGATGCACCCTCAGAACTTCTTGAAGCTGAGAAGTGCCTCAAGGCGCTTCTCTCTATGCTCAATCGTGCCTGCGATCACCTGGACGAGTAAAAAGGAACCGAAGCAATGACCATCCTACGACACACCATCGAGCAGCAGTACCTCTTCACCCTTGCCGACCTCCTCGAAGACTCGCCGCGCCAAACCAACCGCACCGGCGTGGACACGTGGGAGCAACCCGGCATCACGCTCAAGGCTGATCTGTCCGCAGGCTTCCCCGTGCTCACTACCAAGAGGGTGATGTTCAACCACGTGGTCTCGGAGTTGCTGTGGTTCATCCGCGGCGATACCAACATCAAGTACTTGCACAAGCACGACAACCACATCTGGGACGAGTGGGCCGACGAGAACGGTGACCTCGGGCCTGTCTACGGTGCGCAGTGGAGAAAGTTCGGTGCAGCGTCGTACGGTGCGATGCGATCAGTCGCGCGGAGGGCCTTGGCGTTCGGCGCCCCCTCTCTCATTGCCGAGGCCGACGCGTTACCACCATCCCACGTCGACCAGCTTGCCAACGCGATCGACAAGCTCAAGAACAAGCCCGACGACCGACGCATCATTGTGAGCGCCTGGAACCCGCTGGAGATCAGCATGATGCGACTGCCCCCGTGTCACCTTCTCTTCCAGTTCCTCGTCTCCGGCGGCAAGCTCCACACGATTGTGTACCAGCGCAGTGCCGACTGGTTCCTCGGGGTGCCGTTCAACATCGCGTCGTACGCTCTGCTGACCCACATCGTCGGTTGGGAGATAGGTTTGGCACCTGGGTCGTTGACGATGATGTTTGGCTCCGCGCATCTGTACGTCAACCACGAGGCGCAGGCACGTGAGCAGCTCAAGCGAACACCTCGTCATACGCCAGTGTTGATGTGCAACCCACAGCCATGGGACCAGTACGATCCCACAGACCTCTGGCTGGAGAGCTACGATCCCCATCCGTTCATCAAAGCGGCCGTCGCGGTGTGACGGCGTAGCGGTCGCATGAGCCTCACGGTCTACATCACCAACCCGTTGCGGGGGGTGATTCGGCAGCTCACCTGTCCGACGTGCGGGGGTGAGCTACCGTCGCTGTTCCCTGCAGTCGAGGTGCGTTTTGTGGAAGGTAACGACCATGACAACACCCTGTGTTTTGATGCGCAGCTCGACACGCTTCTGTGCTGTACTTCTCACTGCGAGCGGCGGTTGATGACTCAGCGCCGCATCAGTCCCGTAACCGTCGACGTCAAGATCGACGACGGCACCCGAAAGAAGGCCCGATGACTAGAGTCGCGGACTTGCTTCGTCAGAAGCGGCAGGCGCAGATCGCCGAGATGGAAGGGCGCTCGTCGTCGGATGAAGACGCCGAAGCCGACCGCGATCTTCGGGCCCTCGACACGGAGCTGGACGGCTTGAAGCGGCGACGTCCTGTGTGGACACCCAAGCGTGCACCTGTGCTTCGTGGTCACCTACGTTTTACGAAGCATGCGAACAGGCGGATGGCACAGCGTGGAATGAGCGCCAAGATCGTGTACGCGATCTGGCGCGTCGGTACTCCTGTACCTCAGCCCGATGGCAGTGAGGTGTTTGTGGTCACGCGCGCAGCGTTGGCAGAAGCGACACGCGGCGACGCCGGGCGTCTGGAGCGGTGGCGTGGTGCGGCGATCATCGTGCAGCCCGCAGTGACGGATAGGGCTTCGGTGCTGATCACCGTGCTTGCGGACGGTGAGGACACGACGTTCATCGGATGCGGGACGATGGGGAAGTAATGACACATCGACTCGTCGTCGGGTTCACCGGGACGCAGAGGGGCATGACCGGGCACCAGGCGATGAGTGTACGGAACCTGTTTGCAACGCTGGGTGTTACGCGGATCGTGCACGGCGGTTGTGTGGGGGCCGACTTCCAGGTGGACACGATTGCACAGGAGTTGTGGATCCCGACGGAGGTGTGGCCGAGCACCCTCGCGGCGAAGCAGGAGGAGTTTCCGGACGCGCTTGTTGTGCAGCCACCCAAGCCCCCTCTCGAACGTAACCACAACATCGTGGACAGTTGCGCTCTGCTCATCGGTGCGCCGCGACAGCACGCCGAACAACAACGCAGCGGGACCTGGTACACGATCCGCTACGCCAGGAAGCGCATGCGTCGGCACATCATCATCGGCCCTGACGGCCGACCCATCACGTTTTGAACCTCGAAAGGAAAGACAAGCATGGCCAAACGAACTCGAACCGATCGCTGGGAATACAAAGACGCTTTTGTACTTTGGGGCAGTAAGCCGGGAGATCCGATCCTTAGGGTTGGGGTACGCGGGAATAACCGTCCTGGTGACAGCACGTGGACAGACCTGACAATCCGAGGTGCAGATGATTTTGCAAGTACCGTATTCGTAACGGCTGGATACGAAGTTTGCAGCGGGGCATTTCGTGATCTTTCGTTCTTCCAGAGGCAAGCAAAAGTGAAGGGCCGGGCAATACATTGCATGCTTTACCAAGCCGTGTCCTCTCATGAGAACCATCGGCGACTGCACACGTACTTCTGTATTTGGCAGCACGATGCACCGGTCCGCGTGCGAGCGACTCAGGAACTGCCGCTGACGAAAGCTATCGAGCTTGCACGCTGGCTCGCGCCACGACTTGGATGGGAACTGACTGGGGGTGTGTAGCCCTCGAAAGAAGAACGATGACCACCCACTACCACGAGATCACCTCATTTGCCCCCGACATGGTTCTGCTCGCACTGCGAGAGACGCTCAAGTCGATCCCCAAGCAGCAGCGGTCTAGCGAGCTGCTGGAGTTCGGGAAGTGGCTCAAAGAGCGGATCGAAGACGGGGACCCACTCACCACGCTCAAGCAGGCGCGCACCTTCGTTCGCGAGCATGCAGGCGACGGAGTGCGCTGTCCATGTTGCACGCAGAACGCCAAGATCTATAGGCGCCCTCTCACCTCGGAGATGGCGGACTTCCTCGTGCGCCTCGTGATGCGGTTTATGGAGGTGCATGACTGGATCTCGGCGGCCGATATCCCCACCCGCGGAGGCGACTACGCCAAGCTCGTGCACTGGGGGCTGATCGAGTTCGAAGACGGCGCCCCGGGTACGGGACGTCGGGCAGCGGGCAAGATTCGCCCCACCAAGACAGGGGCTGAGTTTGCGCTCGATCGGCAGTCGATCCGCTCTCACGTTGTCCTGTTTGCCAACCGGAGGCTGCGCCTTGAGGGGGAGCCGGTCGGAATCAGAGATATCCCGCACTTCGACTACTCGGAGGTCATGCGGTCGTGCGCGTCAACGATTTCAGAGGAGGCATTGCAGTGAAGACAAACGTAATCGTGTTCGTGGTGCTGAGTTTTTCGGGGTGCTTCGTCGACCCAGTTCCTGTCGAGTCGGGTACAGACGGATCATCGTCGGGGAGTTCGAGTGCGGGGGGGAGTGCAGCCGTGACAACGAACGTGGACACGTCAGGGTTTGGGATGTCGTCGGATACGGCCGCGTCCACGGCCTCCGTGTCCTCCTCGGAGGACGAGGGCAGTGGTGACACGACCAGCAGCACCAGCGACGGTGACAGCTCAACAGGAGACTCAGACAGCAGTGCCTACGCCGGTTGCTCGCAGACTGACCAGTCTGCGTGCACACCCCTGAACCCGACGTGCATCTGGACCGACGGTATCGCGGAGGCAATCGCGCCTTCCGGGTTCTGTGCACAGCCGTGCACTGAACCGGCCGATTGTCCACCTGCTCCCGACGGCTCGGACGCCATCGTCAACTGCACCTACTACGGGCTCGACCTCCACTGCGTTCTCCTGTGCGGCGACCAGCACGGTGATCCACCCCCCATGTGCCCACCGTCGATGACCTGCCTCGAACAGATGGTGCTCCCCGAGGTCGCCGGCACGTACATGGGCGTGTGTGTGGCAGCACCGTAGAAAGGCTGAACGAAATGACTGACCGACTCGATCGAATCTGCGCGCTTGCCAAAGCTGTTTGCGATGGCACCGAACCCGACACACGTCCGGCAGTGCTGCAGGCCATCACGGACCATGCGCCCACG
>SDBS01004083.1_pt1 | contig 14317 bp, 14 predicted proteins | sample 2277091 | NCBI WGS metagenome assembly SDBS01 (sample SAMN10404972, study PRJNA504765) | marine sediment metagenome | isolation source: marine sediment core GS10_PC15, 163 cmbsf | place: Arctic Ocean: Southern Knipovich Ridge | collected 2010
GGTATAAACTCCGTCACCAATCATCCCGTAACCAGACGCTGAAACGATAGATCCCCAAAGGAACAAGACAATAAAAAATGGAATGCGCAACTGCTTTTTTAACATTGGTACCTCCTGGGTTGCATAAATCTTTAAGATCTTGTTAATCTAACGTTTTTTTAGCAATCCAAACCTTTTTTTATCATGAAACATTTAAAATTTTTTCTTCTTCTCACGCTGCTACTGGGAGCTTTTCGCGTACATGCCGAACTGGTTTTACCCGATGAGTTTTATGTCAGACAGCGCTGGCTCTCCTGGACCTTAACAATGGATATTGAATCCAAAGACATGAAGTTCGGAACGGTTCATCGAAAGTTCTGGAGTTTGAGAAGAGAGTATGAGTTTTATGATACTGATGAAGTGATTCAGGCGGTCGCCAAGATGCGCTGGTTCAGTTTCGGAGCGGTCTTTGATGTGGCCGACAGCGAGGGTATCCCGTTGGGCAAGATCGATGAGTATTTGCTCACCTTTTTTCCAAAGTTTGACATTGTCTCTCCTGATGATGAGGTTTTATCCATTGCTAAACTTAACTTTTGGGGGACCAAGTATACGCTAAGAGATCCCGTTACCAAAGAAGAGATGGCCATCTTATCGCGTCGATTCATTCGTATCGTAGACAATTGGACGGTGAGGATCACCGACCCTGAGCTATTTGCCAGCAAGAATATCGATCCTAGGCTCTTCATTACGGTCATGGCCCTCCAGACCGATAGAGATGAATGGTCAGGCGAAGCTGCTGTGATTGTCCTTGATTGTGAGAAGACACAACCTGAATTCTTAGCCTCAAGCCTGCAACCAACTGAAGAAGATTTTGAAACGATTGTGGGTCTTGTTGAGACGGAAGTTGGTGAGTGTGAGGATGCGACAAAATATCTTGAAAAACTCAGCTCTTTAGAAGAAGATGACGCTCTAACCCTCGGTCAAAGAAAGGCGCTCTACTACCTCCGACATGATCATGTAAGTAGAGAGAAGGAAGAACTATGCGAGAAGAGAAACGATATGAAATAGAGGTGCACGTAGCGCCTCTCACTTTTAGAAAAGTTGGAGAAGCGATAGAGATACTGATCGCGAAAAGAGGGGCTCATCGGGAGTTCTATCCCAACAAGTGGGAGTGTGGAGGTGGGCAGGTCTTGCCGAAGGAAAACTTCGAAGAGGCCGCTAAAAGACAGCAGAGGGAGGAATTCAAGATCGATATTGAGGTCATTGCCCCAATAGCTGTCTACGACATCCATGCGCCTAATCTCTCCCAAAAAAAGGTCCCCGGAATCCAATTTGTCTGTCAATGGCTTGCAGGAGAGCCCGAGATTAGCGAAGAGCACATCGAGTTTAAATGGCTACCTATCAAACAACTAGACGGCATCGACTTCATCCCTGGGATCGGGAAAACCATCCAGAGAGGGGCTAAACTCTTCCAATCCTGCGCTAAATAGAGCAACTTTGATCAACTGACAGTTTGTGAGACATCTTCTGTCGGATTTTGAAGCAAGGATCCTGCGATGCCAGTTAGGAAGATCAGGGGGATACCATAGACAGCCCAGTACCAGGTATATCCTCCAGCCTCTCCAAAGATCCAGTAGGCTCCTACTCCACAAGCACATCCCATGATAATGCTAATTAGCACTCCTAATCTGGAGGCTTTTTTCCAATAAAATCCTGCGAGCAGACCAAATGAGAGGGCAGCGACGGGGATATTGGCCAGGATGAGCTTGTCGAAGACTTTGTCGACGAGGGTATTGGCGAGCAGGAAGGAAATCCCAGCAAAAAAGAGAGTGGCCATCATAGACCGTCTGTAATCGGTCTGCTTGGAGGGACTTTTGAGAAAATCCCCTATCCACATGGCTGACATGGCACTCCAAACGCCGGTGAGTGTCGTCGCTGAGGTGGTAAAGAAGAGGGCGTAGGCAAACCCTTTGAATCCGCGAGGCAGAACGGTATGTATTAGGGTAGGAAAAGCCTGTTCCCAGGAGGGAGCATCAAATCCTCGATAGCGAAAGAGCGCAGTAGCAAAGATGGCTGAGCCATAGAGTAGGAAGACGAGTAGAGCGGCAGCGATCACGGCCCAGTAGGCCACTCTCTTAGATGCGGCGGCAAAGATCTTCTGACCATACCAGGGGGCGAGGATGTAGGTAAACATGGTGAGAATAATCAGCGAAAAGATAAAGCGAAGGGGAAGAATAGTCTGACTCTGTTCGATAGCCACCGATATCTCCGGGAGTGCACTGGACTTCCACATGAAAAAAGCCACGAGGGGAAAGAAGAGAAGCATCAGAACCATGCTGACCATATCGGTACGAATGATGGCAATCAATCCCCCACGCAGGCTCATGGCAAAAATAATAGCCAGGAGCAGAAGAGAGAGCATCCAGGGGCTGACAGTGGGAACGAGAGGCTGAAAGAGGAGGATGAGCGATTTGATATAGGCGGCACTAAATCCGACCATGGCGAGGAGTAGCAGAGTGCTGGCAAAGAGACCAATGTCTCGACCATAACGCTTTGTAAAGAAGCCGGCGACTGAGTGACCATCAAACTCCTTCCACTTTTTGGCTACAGTCACTGCATAGAAGAGCAGGCCAAAGAGAAAAATAAAGGGTAGGGTCAGTGCCCAAAATCCGGCCCCATAACCGAGTGAGGAGAAGGAGATCAATGTCGCACTATTAAACTCGGTCATGACTAGAGTTGCCGTCAGCGCGATGAATTTGGTCTTTCGATCGGCAAAGAGGTAGGCTGACTCAGATTGAATGCGTTTAGATTTGTAGACTCCAACACCCACGAGTAAGAGAATGAGAGTAGAAAATAGGATAAAATCCAACGATATCATTGCTTACTGAGTATAAGGTTTGGAATTGTAACTTTTCTTCTATTTCTCTATATCATGGATGAGGTTTTTTATGAGTCGTTATGAAGTTTCATTAGCTCCATCTGTTTCTATCCCACTTCTTGGCATGGGCACGTGGAAACTCCAAGGAAAGCCGTGCGAAAAAACGGTGCGCACAGCACTTGAGATTGGCTATCGCCATATCGATACCGCCCATTTCTATGAAAACCATCGGGAGATCAGGGAGGCCATACGAGGGTTTCCAAGAGAAAAGCTCTTTCTCACCTCAAAGTTTACGCCCTCACAGCTCGAAAATGAAACCATTGCCAAAAGTTGTGGTCGCGCCCTCAAAGAGCTTGGAATCGACTATCTCGACCTCTATTTAATCCACTGGCCTGACCGGGAGCTGCCGATGAAATCGATAGCTAAAGAGCTGGAACAACTGCAAGCAATGGGCAAAATACGCGCCTGGGGAGTGAGCAATTTCACGATCCGCCATCTGAAGGATATGATAGAGTGGGGCTTCTCCCCTGCCGCTAACCAGGTAGAATTTCACCCCTATCTTCACCAAAAAGAGCTGCTGGACTACTGTAACCAAAAGAACGTTCGGTTGATCGCCTACCGCTCTCTGGGGATGGGTGCCCTTGTTGCCGATCCCATTGTGGAGCAGATCGCAGAAAATCACGGCAAGACAGTAACTCAGGTTCTCTTACGATGGGCAGTAGAAAAGCAGATTCCTGTCATCCCAAAAGCCACTTCAAAAAAGCATCTCGAAGAGAACTTTGCGATTTTTGACTTCAAATTGAAAAAGGGTGATGTCGAGATACTCGACAATCTCACATTTCAGCATCGCTTCTGTCAGAGTCCGAAATTTGATTTTGATTATCAATGATAGGGATTGGGGAGGCTTGGGGCTGAGGCTTTGGAATGCTCTTCATAAACGTAAAGATGCCGGCGAGCATCGCGGCAATCCCGACAAATTCCCAAATCGTTGGCATTTGCAACTGAACGAGGAAGACCAAGCTTAAACTAAAGATCGTCTCAAAAATAATCAGCGTTCCCATCAAAGACATTGGCAGAAAGGTGCTCGCTTGATTCCAGAAATAACACCCTAACCAGGAGCTCACCACCCCAAGGATTATTACACCGCCTAAGAAACGGAGGGTCCCTCCTGAGAGATGAGTGAATCTTGAAAGGTTCAGCTGCTCTTGTGGAGCCCACAACAGTAGGACAACCCCAAAAATGATCACCCAAAAAAGGGTGCCCATGCCGATGAGGGTCGCCCAATCAGTGCGTGCCACATCACTGTTTTTCTTTAAGAATCGGGCATTTTGGACGGCGTACAAGCTCCACCCTAGGACAGCCGAGATAACTGCGAGCAACCCCCAGATATATTGTCTGGCAGTGTAGAGACCACCGAACTTCCAATCAATTTCGCTGACATTTACTAAAATCAGACCAATGCCAATACATACAGCAGGGATAATGAGCGTGCGGAAAGCGATCTCTCGGGCATGCCAGTTGCCGTAAAATGCTACAAGAATAGGGCACATCCCCAAGAGCAAAACAGTGACAGGAGCCGTAGCATAGCGCAAACCAAACACCACAGCAACGTAGTAGAGCATGTTGGAAATCAAGGCAAAGAGAAGAACCGTTCCCCATATTTTGAACGAGTAGCGACGGAGGTGAAAGGTCCCTCTTCGGAAGAATAAGACCGCAGAGAGAATCCCATAGCATAAATAGCGGCCTAGAGTGAGCTCTATGGGAGAAAAGTCACCCAAAAAATGAGGGATCACAAAAATCAATCCCCAGACAAAACAGGCTCCAAGTGCATAAAGTAGACCCATAACCACCTAATACGTTGACCAATTATAAACTTTATCCAGAAAACCTGTGAACTAAAATCGTTGGTTTTTCTATAGTTATTCCACTACAACCCAGCAATAATCATGCCAAAGAGCGCTCCCTCTCTAAATCCAAATAATGTTTACCCTGTTGCCAAAAAAAAAGAGAAGCATCTCCCCTTCTTTGAAGGGGGTGTAGCGGCTGGTTTCCCCTCCCCTGCTGATGACTACCTTGAGAGGGAGCTCGACCTCCATGAGCTTTTGGTAGAGCATCCAGCTGCCACCTTTTTTGTCCGTGTTGAAGGCGATTCGAGGATGGGGGCCGGAATGCAGTCGGGTGACATCTTGATTGTCGACCGCTCCCTAAAGCCTGAGAGCGGCAAAATCGTCGTTGCCCTTCTGGATGGAGAGTTCACGGTGAAGCGTCTTCTCAAGAAGGGGGGAAAGCTTCACCTTCTGCCAGAGAACCCTAGCCACGGCCCGATTGAGGTGAGTGAGGAGGCTGATTTCCAGGTCTGGGGGGTAGTTACCTATGTTATTCATCGGGCTCGTTGATTGTAATAATTTCTATGTCTCTTGTGAGAGGCTCTTCAATCCAAAACTGATTGGAAGGCCAGTGATAGTCCTCTCCAATAACGATGGGTGCATCGTCGCCCGCTCCCAGGAGGCCAAAGCGCTAGGCATTCCTATGGGAGCGCCAGTCTTTCAATGGAGAGAGGTGATCGAAAGGCATCGCGTTTTCGTCTGTTCGTCCAACTTTGCCCTCTATGGCGATCTCTCCCATCGGGTGATGGAGATACTCACCAATTTCAATCCTGAACTGGAAATCTACTCTATCGACGAGGCCTTTCTCCCACTCGATGAGATAGAGGACCCGGTCAAAGAGTGTTGCTCCCTCCGACAAAAGGTACTCCAGTGGACAGGAATTCCGGTCTCGATCGGGATTGCGCCCACCAAAACACTCGCCAAAGTAGCCAATCATATGGCCAAGCAGGACCCCAAACATGGAGGGATCTGCAAGCTCGACCAAGTCGTCGAAGATCTCCCGGTCGAAGAGATCTGGGGAATTGGGCGAAGGCTGACCGACTTTCTTAAAAAACGGGGGATTTTTAGCGCTGGGGACCTCGTCCGGCAAGAGGATTTCTGGATCAGAAAGAACCTCTCAGTCACCGGCCTGCGAACCGTCTGGGAGCTGCGAGGCACTGCCTGTTTCACTGTCGAAGATGCTCCCGCTGCCAAACAGTCCATCATGACCTCGCGTTCCTGGAGAGACCCGCTCCGCACCAAGGAAGAGATCATTGAGGCAATTACGGGGCACGTGGTACGAGGCGCGGAAAAACTACGCGGAGAAGAGAGTTTGGCAAGCTGGCTACAGGTATTCATCATGACAAGCCCTCACAATAATAATTACTACGGAAATCGGGTTCAGATTGTCTTTCCGCAGCCGACCGACTATACTCCGACGTTGATTCACTATGCCAAACAGGCGCTCGAGGAGATTTTTCACCCGGGCCACGCCTACAAAAGAGGAGGGGTTTTGCTAGGAGAACTCGTCGACATCAGCGCCTTCCAACCCGACCTATTCACCGAACAAAATATGGAAAAAGAAAAGGCTGTGATGAACCTTGTCGATAGTACCAATCACAAATTCGGCTACTCTATTCTCCAATTTGCTGCTGAAGGATGCCATTCAGCTAAGAAAAGTCACCGCAAGCTGCGCTCTCCCTGCTACACCACCCGCTGGGATGAACTCTTAACTATCAGGATATAGACCTATGGATCAAATCTTCGGTCAGATCGAGAGAATTGTTTTTCACAACCAGGAGAATGGGTTTACCGTCGCTCGCCTCAAACAACCGCGCAGACAAGAACTCACCACTATCGTCGGCAATCTTCCTGGGATACAGGAAGGCGAAAATATCCGCTGCATCGGGACTTGGAAAAACAACCCCTCATATGGCCTGCAACTCGACATCCAAGAATACCATGTCGAAACCCCCAGCGACATCGATGGGATAAAAAAGTACCTCGAATCGGGAATGGTCAAAGGGATTGGCCCGATCTATGCTGAACGGATAGTAAAGAAATTTGGCGAGCAGACTCTCGATATCATCGACCAACATCCAGAAAAGCTGCTTCGGGTTGCAGGGATCGGCAAAAAGCGACTAGAAACCATCAAAGCTCTCTGGAATGAGCAAAAATCGGTGCGAGAGGTAATGATCTTCTTGCAGAAATATGGAGTAACCTCAACCTACGCCTACAAGATCTTCAAAACTTACGGCAAAGAGACAATAGAAAGGGTCAAAGAAAATCCCTACTTGCTGGCACAGAACATTGTGGGCATAGGATTTAAAAAAGCCGATACGATCGCCAAAAAGATGGGGTATCCCAATGAGGCCATTACGAGGGTCGACTCTGGAATCGATTATGTTCTCTCTGAGCTTTCAGCTGAGGGACATGTTTGCTATCCCCTCGAAGCATTCCTCAATGTGGCTCAGCAAATCCTTCAGGTCGACGAGATGCTGATCCAGGAGCGCATCGACCATCTGATCAAAGAGGAGATCCTCTTTATTGAGAACGACTATCTCTTCTCCAAGAATCTCTACCTCTGCGAAAAAGGGATCGCCGATGAGGTTTACCGACTGGACAACCACCCCTGTCGCCTTCGCTCCGTTGATGTAGATAAAGCGGTGACGTGGGCACAAGAACAGTTGCGCATTGAGCTGGCAGAGAATCAGATAGAGGCGATCAAAAAATCGATAGAAGATAAGCTCCACATCATCACTGGGGGCCCCGGAACCGGAAAGAGCACCATCACAAAAGCTATTTTGAGAATCACCCAGATGCTCACCAGCCGTATCATCTTGGCCGCCCCCACCGGCCGAGCAGCCAAACGGATGGCCGAAATTACCGGCAGAGATGCCTCCACTATCCACTCTCTGCTTCAATATGACTTTAAGCGAGGCTCTTTTCAGCGGAATCGAGAAAATCCCATCGATGGTGATCTCTTTATCATCGATGAAGCCTCGATGATCGATACCCAGTTGATGTACCATCTACTCAAAGCGATCCCCTCATCAGCTAGAGTGATCTTTGTGGGCGATATTTACCAACTCCCCAGCGTCGGTCCTGGTAATGTGCTCAAGGATATGATCGAGAGCGACTCGATCACCGTGACCATGCTCAAAGAGATCTTCCGACAAGCGGCCGGTTCAAAGATCATCACCAATGCCCACAAGATTTTAAATGGTGAATTCCCTGACATCGAAAATGATTACAATAGCGACTTCTTCTTTATCCACACTCCGGAGCCCGAAGAGGCCATAAATCAAATCCTCAAACTGATCGGAGAGAGATTGCCTAAGCAGTATGGTTTTAATCCCATCGAGGATATTCAAGTGTTGGCCCCCATGAAGCGTGGAGTAATTGGAATCGAAAACCTCAACCACGTCCTGCAGAAGAATCTCAATCCACAAAAAGATTACCTCTCCTATGGCGGGAACCGTTTTGCTCTCGGCGATAAGGTGATGCAGATCCGGAACAACTACAACAAAGAGGTCTTCAACGGAGACATCGGCCGCATCAAGATGATCGACCGTGAGGAGCATGAGCTTATCATCACTTTCGACGGCAAAGAGGTTCTCTACGGATTTCGGGATTTAGATGAGATCGTTCTCGCCTATGCTACCTCTATCCATAAATATCAAGGGAGCGAATGTCCTTGTGTGATTATCCCCGTTCACACCACCCACTATATCATGCTTCACCGCAACCTTCTCTATACCGGAGTCACAAGAGGCAAGCAGGTCTGTGTTTTAGTCGGCACACCCAAAGCACTCAATATTGCTATCTCGAATGACGATGTCAAAAATAGATATACAGGTCTCAAGCAACGTCTAGAACGAAATACCTAGATGGGCATAAGGCCCCTGCATGGTGAGAGTGCGCTCTTTGTTAAAGCTAGAGCCGAGGTTATTTGAATCGACGAAGTAGACATTCTCAATAGCCTTCCAGGCGACAATTGCTTCATAGCCTACCCCGAGATTGAGCTGGAGACAGAAGAGAGAGCGAACATAGTTCAGCCCCAGACGGAGATCAATAGTGGGTATCAAACGCCAGTACTTATCATCAGTCACATTCACCAGAGTGGCAGAAGTAGAAGCTCTGGTCTCTCTATAGTTTTTATCAATATCCGCAATCAACCAGCCGCTGGTGAGGTCACTGATAAACTGCAAACAGCCGAGGAAACGGTAGTGGCTCTCAACACCTATTGCAGGGCCGAGCCCCTGCGTGCGCGAGGTGGAATCGATATTTCGGACTGTGCTGTTGTCATTATCGGGATATTCGACCTTCTCGCGCAATTTCAGGTAGCCATACTGAACCCCTCCCAGAAGAGAGAGAGAGTAGCAGCGACTATCCACGATCTTCTGTCGAAGAAAACCGTCAATAAAACGGACCGAGAACCGATTACTGATCGATGCCGTTCCATTTTCGTCGTTCAGAAAGGGTTCCGGGAAATTGAGAGTAGGAAATAAAGCAGCTCCTGTCACTTTTCTATTTTCCGAAAAATTTGGAAAATAGGTCCACCTGACCACCACTTCAGTCAATGAATCACATAGGCGAAAGCCCCCTTCCGCTCGATAGCCAAAATGGTAGCCTTGGGCATTGTGCGCACGTTCGCCATCCGGCAGAGCGGTGCTAGTCGAGTCAATAACAAACTCGGGCTGATCGATAGAGTGCTGCATGTACAGCAGATCAGCCGAGAGATAAAAATGAGTGTCAAAGGCGGATAAATGCGAAAAGGTTGTGAGGAGCAGGAGCAAGAAAATCGTATTATATCTTCTCATGGTCAAAACGATGCCCCCAGGTGAAGATAAGGACCTTGCATGGTCAAGGTTCTTCTTTCGTTAAAGCTGGATCCGGAACTGTTATTACTGACAAAATAGATCCGTTCCATGCCGTTGAAGAAGGAAAGTATCTCATAACCGACTTCGACATCCAAGTTCCAACAGTCCAATCCCCATCTGAACTGTTTCACATTGATCGGCAGAGAGTACCTAAGCCCCAAGCGGAGATCCATACTCACCACAAAAGTCCAATATTTGTCATTCTCTACTTGGGCAATGATAGAGCCTGCCGTATTTACCTGCTCAAAGCTCTTATTCATCATACTGAGCAAGCCACCCCCGTAAATACTGCTCACAAAAGTAAAACAGTTTGAGAAACCGTAGAGATAGTCTGCCCCGATCTCGGGACCTACTCCCTTTATCCTTGAGCGGCTCTCGATCAGATAGGAGTTGGTAGTATGTGGATAGAAGATATTTTCCTCAAAGTCGAGGCGAGCATACTGCACCCCACCATTGAGAGAGAGCGAATAACAGGGTCGACGAATGACCTTCTGTTTTAGTAAAAGGTCGATAAATTGCAGATTATATTTATCTGTGATGGTGGCGGTGCCCGATTGCTCATTCACAGTTCCAGCAGGGTGGTTTAAAACCCCAAAAAGTCCTGTTCCTGACTCGCTATTTTTCTCGCCCATACGAGGAAAGGCGGTCCACCTAACGAAAAGCTCTCCTAAGCCATCTTGAATGCTATAAACCCCCGTGGCGCGATAGCCGGAGTGCCAATTTTGGGAAGTCGCAATTCTATCACCAGTGATGACTGTCGCCGAACCAGCACTAGAATTGATCACATACGCAGGTTGAGAGGCGGAGAGCTGCATATAGAGCCACTCAGCAGAGAAATCTAACCCGTTGGGTTGAACTCCCGGTTGACCTTGGACTCTAGAGATCGCTAATAGAAGCAGAACCAACCACCGTCTCATCATCAAAACGATACCCCCACATGAGCATAAGGACCATGCATGGAGAGGGTCATTCTTTCGTTGAAACTCGATCCTTCGTTAAAGGTGTCTACAAAGTAGATACGCTCGGAGCCCCGCAAGAAGGCGATTAACTCATACCCCACCTCAAGCTCCAGAGACATACGACATATTTTAGGAGTAAACCCAAATCCCAGCTGCAGATCGAGGGTAGGAATTAGCTTAATGTAATCATCGTTGTGAGTGCTAGCAATGGATCCATTGCTGGACGCATCTTTAAAAGAGGCTACGGTCTCTGCAACCAGCCACCCATTGTCTACGCGTCCCCCAAAGTGCCAACTTCCCAAGAAACAGAAGCGGTAGTCCACCCCAATCTCCGGCCCTATCCCTCTAATCCGTGAGGTGTATCCAACATCACGGCTGGTGGCAATATTGTATTTGACTCTCTCCTTAAAACTAAGATAGCCATACTGCACGCCCCCATGCAGAGCAAACGAAAAGCAAGGAGTGCTGACTACCTTTCGTTTGAACAGGCCGTCGAGAAAAAAACAGGTAAACTTATCATTGATTGTGGCTTCGCCGCTGGCGCCGGCAATCACACCGACCGGGTAGTAGAGTATCCCAAATAAATTGGCGCCACTCCGCGTCTTCTCCACCTCTATTTGAGGAAAATGGGTCCATTGTACCGAAAGTTCGTTGCATTCGTTACAAAAAGTGAAGTGGGTCTCTGCTCGATAGCCGGTGCGAAACTGTTGTTGATTGGCGACCCGCTTCCCAATAGGACTATTTCCGTCGGTAGAGTCGATGACAAATTCAGGCTGATCCATCGAGAGCATCATATATAGCCACTCTCCCGACACACCAAAGCACTCTCCATAGATCCTTGGTAAGAAGAGACAAAAGCAGAGAAGGATAGCTGCGCTAAAACGGCTCAAGAATTCACTCCATAACGAAGTGCCGACTATGAGATAATTTCTTTTTTAAAGCAATCCTATGTAATTTCCGAACCGGCAGGGAGATCGCCGAGAGTGATGAGCTCGGGTTTGGAGTCGACATTTCCGGCTAGAATCATCCCCTGGCTCTCAATGCCCATCAATTTGGCTGACTTGAGGTTGGCCACCACGATGACTCTCTTGCCCACAAGCTCTTCTGGTGTATAGTGCTGACTTATACCCGAGAGCACCGTTCGTTTTTCCAGACCGATGTCCACTTCTAGCTGAAGAAGCTTCTTGCTTTTAGGGACTTTTTGAGCTTGAGTCACCAAACCCACACGAAGATCGAGCTTTTCAAAAGTATCAAAGGTGATCTCTTTTTTCAGCGGTGTGATCGGCGGTTCCTTAACCTCCCGAGCCCGATCGTGCATCTGATTCAGCATTGCCGTCTCCTCTTCAATGACCTCATCCTCCACCTTTTGGAAGAGAATAGTGGGTTTGGGGAGAGCTGTTCCTGGCTTTAGAGGAGTCTCTAAAACCGCTTTCCATCGCTGGCCTTCTATAGACCCTTCAAAGCCTAGCAGATTCCAAATTTTGTCCGTCGTCTGAGGCATGATGGGATGTGCAACAAGGGCTAAGTTTTTGATCGCCTCAAGACAGAGGGCAATCGTCGTCTCCATCGCTGGGCGACTTTTCTCATCTTTGGCAGCTTTCCAAGGGGTTTTAACATCAAAATAGACGTTGGCAAGATGAGCTAGCTCCATAATCAGCTGACTCGCCTTTCGGATGCGGTAGCCCTCATAGAGCTCTTCAATCTCCACAATCAGACGATGCGTGTCGTTTTCAAAGCGGCGATCAACCTCTTCGAGCTGGGAAGCTGCAGGCACTTTGCCGCCGCACTGGTTTTGGGCAAAGACAAGAACCCGATTGATCAGGTTGCCAAATTTGCCTAGGAGCTCAGCATTGCAGCGAGTCTGGAAGTCCTTCCAGGTAAATTCAGAATCTCCACACTCTGGAGCATTGGCAGCGATGGCGTAACGGATCTGGTCTGGATGAAAACGGGTGAAGAATCGATCGAGATCTATGATCCAGCCCTCGGATTTGCTGAACTGCTTCCCTTCCAAATTATAAAACTCATTGGCCACCAGGTCATCGACCTGCTTATAGGGCTGATTCTGTCCCATGATCATGGCTGGAAAAAAGAGGGCGTGAAAGGGAATATTATCTTTTCCGATAAACTGAACGTACTTGGTCTTGGGATCTTGCCAGTATTCCTTCCAGGCTTCGGGTCTGCCCTCTCTCTCCGCCCACTCCTTGGTAGCCGAGAGATAACCAATGGGGGCATCAAACCAGACGTAGAAGACTTTATTCTTCGCCTCTTCTAAGGGAAGGGGCACTCCCCATTCTAAGTCGCGAGTGATAGAACGAGAGTGAATCTTTTCGATGTAATGCCTGGCAAAGTTCACCACGTTGGGCTTCCAGGTGCGAGCTTCTAAGAAAGTCTTTAGCTGGTCCTTAAATTTGCCACAAAGCAGAAAGTAGTGGCGGGTCTTTTTGAGAGAGAGTGATGCTCCGCTCATTTTGGAGCGAGGATGTTTGAGATCTGTCGCTTCGTAGCTAGCGCCACATCGGCCACACTCATCACCACGGGCCTCTTCATAGTTACATGACGGACAAATCCCAGTCACATAGCGGTCAGCTAGAAAACGCTTTTCTGATTGAGAGTAGAGCTGATCGGTCTCTCTTTCTTCGATGTATCCATTGGCGAGCAGGTCGAGAAAAAACTGTTGGACAAACTCCTGATGTCCCTCATTTGTCGTGCGAGAGAAGTGATCGAATGAGATCCCCAAGGTTTTGAAAAAGTCACAGTTGACTCGATGGAAGTGGTCGACATGTTCCTTGGGCGAGCGACCGGCGAGTTCTGCACTCAGAGTGATCGCCACACCATATTCATCGGAACCGCAGATATAGAGAACGTCATTGCCTCGAAGCCGCTCAAAACGGGCGTAGCAATCGGCAGGTAGGTAAGCTCCAGCAATATGGCCAAAATGGAGAGGGCCATTGGCATAGGGAAGAGCTGACGTAATCAGTATTTTCATGATTCCACTTCTATTTCTTCTTCCACTTCTTCTTTGGGTTGTTCTATTTTATCACGACCTTCTTCGATCATCTCCATGACATCATTGGCGACATTAGTCTCTCTCTCTTCACCTCTTACGACAAGCCCTTTGGCGATAGAGATGGCATAATTGACCAACGAAAATGGATTGTCAAAACGCTTATTTAACATCTCGTTCGTCAAAGGTTTATTGCTTTTCATATAACTCCTCTTGTTTAGAGCGTGTCTAGTGAGTGAGGGATGAAGGATTTTTCGTAGATTTTTCGCTCAATTTGGACTCCCTTTCGCAGGACATACTTGGAAAAGTAGGCCCAGAAAGGGCGTGCAAATTGAGCGAAAAAGAGCGAAAAAGCACCATTTCTCACTTACTAGACGCGCTCCTATGTTCTTCGGCTATTAAAATACTACGCAAGATCTGGTATGAGACCTCGAGATTATCGTTCGTAATTTGATAATCATACTGGCGAGCCAAATCGATCTCATGCTTGGACCAATCTAGTCTCTCTTTAATCATCTCTTCGTCTTCGGTTCGTCTTTTAAAAAGTCTGTTGCGGAGCTCTTCAACCGATGGAGGGTTGATAAAGATAAAGATAGCTTTGGGGAGTTTCTCTTTGAGCTGCATCGCTCCTTGGGTATCAATCACAAGCACGACATGTTTGCCGCTCGCTTGAAGGGCCGCTATCTCCTCTTTACGACTCCCGTAATAGTTTCCAAAGAGTTTGACATGCTCCATAACATCATCCTTCT
>SDBS01004084.1_pt1 | contig 14315 bp, 31 predicted proteins | sample 2277091 | NCBI WGS metagenome assembly SDBS01 (sample SAMN10404972, study PRJNA504765) | marine sediment metagenome | isolation source: marine sediment core GS10_PC15, 163 cmbsf | place: Arctic Ocean: Southern Knipovich Ridge | collected 2010
GAGTTGAGGGGAGTGGGCAAAAAAATCGCCGAGAACAAGAAACTGCTGAAACCCGATTCCAACACATTGGGCGAGATATACAAAGTAAAATCCAGGGAGTTCCTGTCCAAAAAGAAGGAGGGGATTCCGTATTGAGGGGAAATGGCTAAAAGAACTAAAATCTGCGGTATTCCAGTTATCATAAGCCCTTTAATGCCAGAAGATACCATTTATATTGTCAGTCCAAAGTATGCCGATAAAATTATAAGGGGTTTGAAAGAGCAAGAACTGGTTTACGAAGTTTTGGCTAAAGCACAAGGGAAACTAAAAGAATCAGGGGGGTGAGAAGTGAGAAAGAGAAAAATAGGACCGCCAAATAAAAGACCGAGACCAAAACCAAGAATAAAAGACGAGATGGTTGATCTTGGTGAGTTTGGTAGGTTCAGCAGGGCGACTTTGATAGAGAATAGGGTAATATCTCCCACGGCTGGACTTATGTTTGATATCCCGACATTCCTATTAAAACTATTCGAGCAAAGAAGAAAGAGGTTAGAGCAAGTAATGAACAACTATCGGAACCGAAAAAGTTTCTTCTGGAGTATCGGAGACATACTGGATTCTGCAACTATGATTAATAAATATATTGTTGAATTAAATGAAGTTACGAGACTACGAGACAAGGCAAGAAAAATAGTCAATCTATAGAAAGGAGGAGAATGATGGAAAAGATTTTATCCACGGACTTACCACGAGAAAAGGGTTTTATTTACTTCGTAAAGGAAAACCCCTTGTGCATTTATCGAGCCCAACGGGGACGAAAAAAGGCGATTAAGGAAGAGCCAGAAAAACCGCCCACAGAAGAACCAAAGAAAGAAGAGGAACAGCCAGAGAAACTGAAGGAGCCACAGGACGAGCCTAACACAGGAGAAGAAGAAATTCCGTTTTGATTGAGGAAGTAGAAGTTGTTAACGTACGAAGTTCGAGCAGTAGATGTTTAGCAGGCCGAATAGGAAAAATTATAGCGGCAAAAATCAGCGGAACCACAGATTATTATCATTTGGATATTGAGGGTCCAAATCCAAGTGGACTTTGGGAAGAAGAAATACGATTGACAAAGGAGGGAAAAAAGATGAGTGAAGTAAGCATTAGAGAGGAAGTAGCAGAGGTTTTTGAGAACACCAAAGATGCTGTAGTAGTGGAAAAGTATGTTGGTAGTTCCATTGGTAGAGGTTTTGTCACCAAACTCATTCTGCGAACCTACAAAAAAGAAATCTTAGAGGAAGCCTACAGAAGAAAAAGAGAAGAGATGGAGAAAGAGAAATAGTCAGTATTGACTTGGGGGCTGGTGGCGTGTATAAAACGCTGGTTAGTGGGGGCGACCTTGAAAAAGGTGCTTAGGCAATGACTATTCGTTGGTCACTGTTTGGCGAGTATGACGTCTTAGTCAAACACACAGTCACAACCCAGTCGGTGATGATTCCGACTTTTACCTACAAAGAAAGACGCAGGCAGTTAATCCTGCCCAGCCCCACCCAAAAGGAATAATAAATGGAAATAACCGAAGAGGAATACCGACACTGGCAGGAAGAAACAGCCTACTGGGATATGGTTAGGCAGTGGATGGAGGAGGAATAATAAATGGAAAAAGACTACTGGTATAAAGAATTTGAGAAATACCGCAAAGAAGTCTGGCCGGAAGTCACTGAAATAGACGAGATTGTCAGGAAAAAACTGGATGACGATTACGGAGAGATGACCAGACAGGTGGACGAGATAGAGGCATTGTTCCACAGGTTTACTTTTATATTGGCGGACGCTGATGAATTTTTGAGCAAAATCAAGGAAGAAAAATTGCCCCATATCCGACCAGCATTAGAGACCGTGGGGTTGAAAGCCAACGAATACAACAAAAAGATATTCCTTGAGTCCGCTGTATCTGAAATACAGAAATTTAGGGACAAAATAAAAGGGACAGTAGATTCCATAGCCAAGAGAGTTTCACTCGGCCAGAGCAAAATGAAATCAGAGAAAGAATATCGTAATATAAGCACAAAGTGAGGAGGTAGAAAATGACAGTAGAATACAATATTAGGTGTGACGATTGCAATAAAGAATTAGCAGAAGGCGACGAGTGCTACTGTGGGAAGTGCGTTCAAGACTGGAAAGATTTGATAGACTCACAGGGCAGCGAAATAGACGACTTGAAACAAGAAAATAGTGGACTTGAAGAGGAGATAGGTATTTTGCAGGACAAGATAGCGGAGTTGGAAAAAGGGGGTAAGTGATGAAAGGAACAGGTATTTTTGCAACAAAGAAAGAAACAGAAGAATTGATGAAATTGGCAAAGGAAGCAGCAAATACCCCAGTTATGGGATTTAGTTGTGCTCATATGATGACAGGCGGATTTGCTGGAGATGCCAGAAAAATGATGTTTGAAAGAGCCTACAAAATCGCCAGAAAGCACGGATTACCAAAAATAGAAGGCTATTATGGGATTAAGGCAGATGGTGAATTTGTAACCGTTTAAGGAGGCAAATGATGGAGGAAATTGAGAAAGTAGAGGGAACCGTAGTAAAAGAGGAGGACAAGAAGGAACTGGTCGCACTGAAGGGGGAGATTGTGGGCGTAATCCAACAAGCCCACTCCCTCACCATAACAGACGATACTAGCCTAACCAAGGGACTAGAGATAGGAGGTATTCTCACCAAATTTTTAAGGATGTTGGAAGACAAAAAGAAGAAAAAAGAAAAAAAACTTAAAGATTATATAAAGGTCGAAATTACAGAACCTTTCAAAAAAGTCATTATTCCTGTAAAGGAGGCAAAGGATGCCAATGACATCAAGGTCAAGGCCTACAGAAAACTGAAAGAGGAAAAACAGGCAAAGCAACAAGAAGAAATGCGAAAACTGGCGAAAGAGAGGGGCATAGAGGTGGAAACCCTTCCTGTCCCCACAATAGACAAGACCGTAAAGACGGACTTTGGCTCCGTTACTGCTAGTAAGCGGTGGGACTGCGAGGTGGTCGATCTCAAGATAGTCCCCGATAAATATAAGACCTTCAACAAGACAATGGCAATGAAAGATGTGAATAGGGGAATAAGAAACATTGCTGGATTACGGATTTTCCAGAAAGAGATTATATCCTACAAATGATGAATAGAGATATACTCGGAAGAGATATTAAGTTTTAGATGATATGATATAGGTTTTATGTGGGGGTTGGTGGTAAGGTTCCGATGGTTGAGATATTTCTTAGCAGTCTCTCGTTAAACGAGAAGATGGGTTCCTTCGGCTTATGCCAACTCCCACCAAAAGGAAAAATAAAATGTATCACGGTTGGGCAAAGGCCAAAATGGATTTTGGTAATATCAAAAAAGACCAAGAGGGCATAATAACAGCATATTTACCACAGTTAGAAACATTTGCTGTTTGGTTTTATAAAGATAATTGGCTTACATTCAGTTGGCCAGAGGAAAAATTTTTAGAGCATTTTGAAGTAGAAAAGATAAATAAATGAAAAACGAAATCCAAAAATCCATAGATGACATTTTTGCCACCCCCCTTTCCGACCTCAAAGTAGCAAAGGACGACCGGCACTACTTCAGGGGGAGGGGAAAATATACGAGGGTAACGAAAGTCATCGATGTTTTGGATAAAAAAGCCCTTAACAAATATCGGGAGAACCTGATTCTCAAGATGGTTAGGGAAATTCTTAACGAGGCGGTTTCCGCAGGCAAAAAAATAACGGAAGCATTTATTGATGATTTGGTTTTTCGTGCAGGTAACGAAGCTGACAGGATTATGCGTGAGGCGGCGGGGGTCGGAAATCAGATCCATAGCGTGATAAACGGAATATACAAAGGGGAGATCTACAATCTGGAATTGTTTAGTAGGAAGATTTATTGCGGGGTGAATTCCGCCATAAAATTCCAAAAGGACACGGGGTTCAAGACAATATCCTCGGAAGAAACCCTATTCTGTGAGAAACTTTTAATCGCCGGCACGCCCGACAGGGTGGGGATGCTTGATGACGCACTGACGGTGTTGGATTATAAATCAGGGAAATCAATTTGGAAAACAGGCCAACTGCAGACCGCGACTTACCGATACTTGTGGTTCGTGAAAACGGGGGAGTGGGCTAAAAAAACTATTGTAATTCATTTATCTACTACCAAAATCGACTATCGAATTTATTGGCAGGATTTAACAAAATTGGAAATAGAAGATAATTGGAAAACTTATTTGCACTTATTATCTGCATTACGATGGGTGGAAAAATAATAATGATACAAGATAAAAAAGAATATCAAAAAGAATATCATAAATGTTGGTATAAAGCCAATCGAGATCGTGAAATAAAACGTGTTACTCAATGGCAAAAAGAGAATCCAGAACTTGTGAAAAAATATAAGAAGCGCTGGGCAGACGCTCATCCTGAAAAAATAAAAGAATACAAGAAAAAATTCTTGAAAAATCATCCTGAATATGACAAATATCGGAGAAAAAATAATCTTGAAAAATTTAGAGAAAGTTCTAGATGTTGGGAAAAAGCTAATCGTGGATATCGCAAGCAGTATTATCAAATTAATCGTGACCATATTAAAAAGGTAAATAGAAAATACTACCAGAAGAATCGCATTCTTATTGGTAAACAAGTAAAACAATATCGACAAAAAGATCCTGACCGTTGGAAATCCTATGACAATAATTATCGAAAAATCAGACGCAAGACAGAGCCTAAAGTTAATCTTAATCATCGAATGGGAGCTGCAATAAGAAGAGCATTGAAAAGTAATAAAAGTGGTAAGTCCTGGAAAACATTCGTAAATTATACTTTAGAAGACTTAATCAAAAGACTCAAAAAGACCATGCCAATAGGCTATACTTGGCAAGATTTTTTAGATGGCAAATTACAGGTCGACCATATAATTCCAATATCAGCTTTCAATTATACCAAACCCGAACATATTGATTTTAAGCGATGTTGGGCACTAAACAATTTACAATTGTTGTCTACAAATGAAAATATTAAAAAAAGCAACAAAATAAAAAAACCATTTCAACCATCATTGGCTATATAAATTTTAAAGGTAAAAAAATGAAAGAAAAAGAGCACCCCAAAAATATTAAAAAATTCAAAAAGACCCAGAGGGAATACTGGCGAGGGAGGGAGAAAAAGTGGAGTGGGAGAATGTCACGCAGGATGGGCAGACGCAACGGCTAAGGATATTTGGCGGTTGGTTGATTAAATATTGTGAAGTATATTTCACAAGTGCAAATGATTTCTCAATGGTTTTCCTCCCCGACCCAATCCACAAATGGAAAATCAAGAAATGAACTATAACCATTTGGACGACGATTTCCAACTTTGGCTTCTTAATCTTCGGGCGAAAAACCGCAAAATCCCCCCGATAAAAGACTGGAACAGGGTCGGAAAAATAAACTTGGCTGTCAGTATGAAGATAAAACCGCAGTGGTGGAGGAGGTTACTATGCCGACATTGGATTTAATAGCCAAAGCATTTCAATTTGCACTTGAAAAACACAAAGGGCAAGTAGACGATGAGGGAAAAGATTATTTCCGAACCCATGTTGGTCAGGTGGCTCATATAGTGACTACTGCGATTGATGATGACGAAATGATCGCCGCCGCCTATCTCCACGACACTTTAGAGGATACCGATACAAGTTTGCCGGAATTAACAGAAGAATTTGGTGAAAGAGTGGCTGATCTTGTCTACGAGGTTACACACGAAGGACAAAAAGACCATTATGGATACTATTTCCCAAGATTAAAAAGCAAAGATGCTATCATCATAAAGCTCGCCGACAGAATAAACAATCTGACGAGAATGGGCGGTTGGGATATAGCACGGCGAGAAGACTATCTAAAAAAGACGAGGTTCTGGAAAGATGGGACGGATAAAACTACCTGAAAACAGGATAGAGATCCTCCGAACGCTTGTGGGATCCAAGGCTCACGGGTTGGCCGATGAGGGCTCGGATAATGATTACCGGGGCGTGTATGTTGTACCCTCCTCCACAATACTATCCCTTAATTACAAATCCAAGGGAACTCATTGGATAGAGGGGGAGGAAAAAGATAATACTGCTTACGAATTATCTCATTTCCTTAATCTCGCCATACACAGCAATCCCTCTATCTTAGAGGTATTTGTGGCTCCTGTGGTTGAGAGCAATCCTACTGGGGAGGCATTGAGAAGACTCCTTCCCTATGTGTGGGATAGTTACAGGGCTTTTGAGGCGTTTACCGGATACAGTCGTAACCAGAGAAAGAAAATGCTTAATGAGACCGAGGACAGGCCTCACAAATTCGCAGTTGCTTATATCAGAACACTCTATAATCTTATAGACTTATTGAATGCGGGGATTTTTTCCTTAGAAGTCCCCGAGGGGAAGCAGAAGAAATTCCTTTTGAGGTTGAGAAAGGGAAACTACACCCCGGGGGAAGTGATAGACGAGGCGGAGAGGCTGACCGCTTTGGCGAGGCGAAAACTCAATGATATGAAACCCAAGAAAGTGGACTACGAAAAGGTGAACGACTTTCTGATAAAAACCCGCTACAAATACTTCTACGGAGAAAATAAATGAAAAAGAAACGATATATGGATTATATGGAAAAAGGAGCTGATTATAATACTGTTTATTTTGGTTTAATCGTAGTTTGTATTTTGTTGATAGCAAAAATAATTCAGGTTATATTTATATACTAAGCCACCTGTGCGATCATTACATAACGGAGATTGTGAAGGAGGAATAATGTCGAAAGCATATAACCCACCACCCAAGAATGCAGTTAAACTTCCGCCACCGACACCACCCCCACCAAAAAAATTACCAACGCAAGTAATTATTATTAAAATAGAAAGGGGGACAAGATGGATGATTTGAAAATAGCTATAGGAATTATTTCGTCAACAATGGTTTTCTTTTTTGCGGGAATGATAATTGGGAGAATGGTAGTTTTTGAGAAAATAGGAAATATCCTTGTGGTTGAATATCAAGGTAATGTCCGTATTGTAGGTCGGGCAATACAAATTAAAAAGAAAATAGAGATATGGGATGGGCTTGAGAGAATCGAGCCCAAAGAGAGTAACAAAAAGGAAGAATAATGAACGAACTTAACCGCATAGCAAACAACCTCTACAAATCCACTGGACATGGCTACACAGTGGAGGAATTCGCCCGAATATGCTACAAACTGAAGCATCCGTTTGCCGTCTTGACGTTTATATGGGGTGGATTTTCGATGGATGATCTGGAAAGGATAAGGGTGGAATGATGAAAGGTGCAAAAGAATACGCAAAATTATTTAAGAGTGGTCAGTATGGGAAACTCCATATTGTCAGCAGTGCCCATGCAAGGGGTTCAACATTTCATATCTATATCGGGTATAAAGGAGAAATGGCTGAAGTTTACGGTATTATCGGTGGAAACCCTGGCTGGTCAGAAAGTTATGGATGGTTGCATAAAGGAAAATGGGTTGAGGATTTTGAAAGATTGGTAGAAGTGCGTAGGTCTGGAAGAGACAAAGAAGAGCGAGAAAGATTTATTGCAGACCAACTGAAAGCATTTGAAAAAGCACAACGCATAAAGAATGTATTAGAAGCATATTAGAAATGGTAAGTGAATAATATGAACAGAAACAGACCCCTCAACATGCTGATTTTTATCATTGGTTCTCTGGGGTTTCTATTGTGGTTTCTGTTGGAGGTGGCTGTTGTTTCGGTGGAAAGGGTGGTTGGTAGGATATTGAGAGTTGTGAGAAAAATTAAATGTAACTTTTGTGAACGCACTACTACTCAAGGGGTGGGAGAACGCAGTGGATTCGGTCATATTAAAGCCGAAGTGGGTAGTGGTAAGAGCAAGAGAAAACTCAACATCTATTTCTGCCCAGACCATTCTGATGAAGCAGGGCGAGAATTACAGCGGTTTTTTGGGGTAGTGAAGTAGAGAATGATATAGAGATATAAGGAGAAATAATGCCTAACAGAGTTATAAAGGATTCCGTTTGGACTAGCCCCACATTAGCAAAGTTGTCGCAGTTGGCGGATGCCTATTGGGATAGGTTTATTTTGGTTGCCGACGATTGGGGCTGTTTCGACGCCGCTCCAGAAGTAATCAAGGGAACAGTATTTCCGAGAAGGAAAGAAGTTGATATTGAAGTAATTGAGGAACTTCTACAGGAATACAATAAAAATGGTCTCCTGTTTCTGTGGTGGGAAGAAGATAGAAGGTGGGGATTTTTTGCAAAGTGGGATAAGCATTATTACAGTGGGTCAACGCAATATGGTAGTAAGGGAGAGAGAATTAAACACAGGAGAAAGACCCCCGAACCACCAAAAGACGAATTGAAAGCCTATTTAAAGCAGTCTGGAACAAAGTGGAACGATTTGGAACAAAGTGGAACAAAAGGCTTAAAACCTAAACCTAATCATAAAGATATATACTCCACTTTCAGTCATTGGATTAAAAAACCAAATCTCATCAAGCACCAGAAACTTACCCCTGATATGATAAAGGTCGTAAGATCCACCTTTAAGACCTATCCCATTAGCGACCTGAAGTCCTGCGTGGACTCCTACAATACTGTGATCGGTTCCGACGATTATTGGTATTCTTATGGCGGACTTTCTTTCGAGACATTTTTTAGGAAGGGCGTGCAGAAAGAGAGCCCGTTCAAACGCTTTCTGCCCGAAGCGAAGCCACTGGAAAATCTGTTGAGAGATGCAAAAAAACCCGCCAACAAAACATTCCCAGAGAAGAAACAGTCAAAAGTCCAGTCAGCGGACGACTACCTTAAATCCATCGGCGCGGGCGAATACGAGAAGAAAAAATGAGACTCTCCGAAGTTCTGAAGCACAAGAATGTGGACGGCAAGCCCTACCTCTGCGACATTGATGAGTGGTTGGGAGCTGAATTGCCATTCAAGAAGCTGCATGAACTGCAGGACTTGCTGGCGGAGATGCAGGATAGGAAATGAAAAGAAAAAAGATAGTCTATAAAGTAGTGGTAAATAGAAGAAGTTGTTGCTTGTCTGCTTGGAGTCCCTATTCTTTATCGTATCCCAAAAATATTGTTGTAAAAGGCATCCCAAATACTCTCGGTATTTTTACATTCAAGAGACTGAAAGATGCGAAAAATTTTCTTCCAACTTTAGCAAGTTCACCATCTGAACTCCCTAAAATAATCAAAATAGAACCCATAGGAAAGGGAACAATACCGTTGTCTATGAGCGGCGAGGGACGCTTAGAGGGATTTTATGATAAGAGTAAATGTATTCCGCCACATTATATTGTTTCTCCGCCTAAAGGAACTGTCTGCTATCCTGCTGTGAGGGTAATGGAATGACCAATAAAAAATCTCTCCAACAGCAATTAGAAGAGTATTGCGTGGCTGGCCTCGGCAAAAACTGCTACGGCAAAATAACAATGGAGATCACCTGCCGACTGATAAATGGAAAACTGACCGAACTGCACCTCAAGGATGGACAGAGGGAGAGAACTATAAAGGAGGAGAGAAATGGAAAATAAGAGTATGATGGAAGAATTAAAAACCCGAATGAAAGAATTGATAAAAGAACAAAGTATAATTTGTCCTTATTGTGATATTGCCCAAGACACAGAAACCCGAAATGGATATGTTACTTATTGGGGTGATGATGAGGAACAAGAATGTGAGTGTGGAGATTGTGGGAAAACATTTTGGGTTAAAGAAAATGTTAGAAGAACTTTTAAAACCCACAAACTTCTTTTAGAGGAGGGGTAGGATGAGTAGACCAAGATTTCCAACAGGCTGTATTTTGTCATCAAGGGCAATAGGCAGAATTAGAGAGGAACAAAACGCATACGATAAAGACCCCGAAGAATATGACAGGCATAAGAAAGAATGGAGTTTAGAGGAATGTAAAAAGAGGGGTTGCCTGCCGACTGGCGAGCCGATAGAGGCTAAATTCGGAACAGGTTATTAAGTGAGGGGGGAATAGGATGAAAGAATTTATAAAAAAAGCAGCCGAGGAACACATGATTAAGATTGAAGAGTATATCAACTTGAGAATTCAGCCCAAGCCGGGATGGTTGCCCGATTTTGTGTGGAAGAAAATCTTGAAGAGATTATTAGTATTGGAGAAATTGCAGGGGGGTTTAAAAGTGAAGGAGGTTAAGGATGAGTAAGAAGAAAGAAGGAAAATTGAGAGAGATATTGGAGAAATTAGTTTTAGATTTTGACCAGATAGATGAGAGTGTCTATAAAAATGTTCCCAATGCCGATGACAATCTTATATCTCAAGCAGAGGAGGACATCCTCAAACTGATACCGAAGGAGAAAAGCACAGAAAAGGAACTTGGATATGTCTATTACAACCAAGCCATCAAACAAACAAAGAGGAATTTTGATATTGGAGAAAGATAAAAATGTTTAAAACATTAAATTTAAATAAACAATTACTCTCTGATTTGTATATTAAAGAAAAAAAGACTACTCGTGAAATTGGGAAAATATTAAAGTGTTGTGCTTCAACTGTAGCAGAATATCTACATAAATATCATATTATTGTTCGTTCTATAGGCAAGAAAAAATTAAACCTAAACCGAAAGTTGCTTTATAAATTATATATTGATGAAAAAGAATCTATGTCTCAAATAGCAAAAAAATTAGGCTGTAGTATTTCAACAATATGGATTTATTTATGTCAATATGGCATTACTCTTCGTTCACCAGGGATGGTGGATAGACATCATTCGACAAAAGCCAAACAGAAAATATCCACCGCAAATATCGGTAAGAATAATGGTATGTATGGTAAATCATCTCCTCACGGAAAAGGAACATACTATAAAAACATTTATATGCGTTCTTCTTGGGAGATACGAATAGCACAATTGTTGGATAAGGCTAAAATTGATTGGCTTTATGAACCTCAAAGGTTTGAGTTAAAAGAGCGAACTTATACACCTGATTTTTACTTACCGAAATGGGATCTATGGATTGAAGTAAAAGGGTGGATGAGTCCTAAAAGTAGAGAAAGAATAAAGCAATTTCAAGAATTATATCGCAAAGAAAATCTATTAATTATTGATGAATTTCTATACCAAAAATATTGTGTATAAAGGAGCCCCAAAATGAGAAAGACAGATAAAGTCATCTACCGCCCCCTCACCGCAAACGACACGGAGGATGTCGTCAGAATAAACAACCTCGCCTGGGGACAGAAGGAGGAAAAGGTCACCGACAAGCAGATAGGAGAGAGGATTTTATTGCCAATTTATTTAATGGCGAAGTGGAAATCACAGAGAAAATTGATGGCTCACAGTGGGCGTTTGGTATAGACCAAGATGGTGAAGTAGTGATGAGAAGTAAGGGCCAAGACCTAACTCACCAAATCGTCCCCAAGATGTTCGAGAAGGCCGAAGAGCAGGTCAAGAGAATGACCCCCATCATGGAAAGGGACTTGAAAGACATTTATTTCTACACAGAATTTCTCGGCAAGCCCCACCACAACATCCTCACCTACGAGAGGGTCCCCAAGAACCATCTGTACCTGTTCGGGATAATGCGGGGGCAGACTTTCATCTCTAGATACGAGGTGCTATGCGAGTACGCCGACCTATTGGACATTGAAAGACCGAATTTGCTTTATTCTGGGGAGATAAAGGGCATAAAAGAAGTAGAGGGACTATTGGAGAGTGATAGCATTTTAGGGAAAGAAAAAGTAGAGGGCATTGTGGTGAAGAATTACAGCGAGCCATCAGGCAAGGGGAGTTTTATAATACCGATTTCTATGGGCAAATATGTGGCTGAAAAATTCAAGGAAAGACATAAGACAGAATGGAAAGGCACTTTTACGAGTAAAGGAAAATTGGAAACTTTTATCGAGAATTTCCGAGCAATACCGAGATGGGAAAAGGCCATACAACACTTGAAAGAAAAGGGAGAATTGGAAAATGCCCCGCGAGACATCGGAAAACTTGTGAAAGAAATAGAGCGAGACCTGATGGAAGAGGAAACCGAGAATATCAAGGAAGGATTGTTTAAGATTTTTAAGGGGGATATTCTTAGAAAGGCAAAGCGTGGATTTCCTGAATGGTATAAAGAGAAACTTTTAGGACGAAGCCTGAAAGATTTTAAATAAAAAGGAACAACAATGAATGACGAATTGAGAACGTCTCCACAAAACATCGATGCCGAGAAAAGCGTCTTGGGTTCCATGCTGATTTCAAAGGACGCCGTGGCCACCGCCACTTCCCGGCTTGAAGCAAGAGACTTTTATTTACAGAACCATCAAACAATATTTTCAGCGATGCTTGAACTCTATGAATCCAATACCGAGATTGACCTAATCACACTATCAAGCGAACTGGAAAAAACAAAGATAGAGAAACCCGAGGGGATAAAGATACTGCAGGAACTCCAGAACTCCACCCCCACCGCCGCCAATGTAAAATACTACTCCGACATAGTAAAAGAGATGGCCACCCGCAGAAAACTCCTAACGAACACTTTGGAGATACAGCAGGACATCTATGATTCATCAATCCCCCTGAAGGAGATAATAGAGAAGTCGGAGTCGCAGACTTTCGGGCTTTCGCAGGAGCAGAAGATAGGAAAGGCGAAATTAATAAAAGAGTATATCCCCGATACCCTGAAAGAGCTAGATTATGTTCATCAGCATCCAGGGGAATTGCCCCCGGGCTGTATCAAAACCCCGTTTGCGGAATTAAATAATGTGCTATCAATTCGTAAGGGCGATCTTACCTATGTAGCGGGAAGGCCGGGGATTGGAAAAACCTCTTTCGTTTTGCGGATTGCCGAGTATGTGGCCTTAAATCAGGGGCTACCTGTTCTTGTCTTTAGTTTGGAAATGGGGCGTGAGGGAATTCTCACAAGGCTTTTCGCTATGCACAGCAAATTGGATTCTCACAAAATCAATCGTGGATGGATAGACAATGCAGGATGGACGAAAATCACTTTTGCCTCAAATAAATTAGCAGGGTCAAAATTAATCCTGTGTGATGAGGCGGGCATAAGTCCGATGTTTGTTAAAAACGAGAGTCGCAGATGGCAGAAGATTTATCCTGATTTGGCATTGATAATTGTAGACCGTATCGGGTTGATGTCATTGTCGGGCAGATATTCCAACCGCAACGAGAGACTGACTGTGCTCTCTAACAGTTTAAAAAATCTTGGCAGGGAACTCAATGTTCCTATGATGGTTGTTTCGCAATTAAACAGGGGGGTGGAGTCAAGAGACGACAAGCGACCCCGGTTGTTTGATTTGAGGGAAAGCGGAGCCCTTGAGCAAGATGCCAATAATGTGCTGATGATTTATCGGGAGGGGTATTATAATAAGGAAATTCCAGACGTTACTGCGGAAATAATAATTGCCAAACAGACATCTGGACCAACAGGATTAAATGTCAGATTACATTGGAACAAAGAAAGCACGAGGTTCGACAATCTGGAGAGGGAGGAGGAATGAACCCCAATGTTCCCACAGAAATTAGAGAATGGGTTGAAAATATACAGATCCGGACAGGGCTAAGCGAAGGGGATATTATGAGGCTTTATGCTGTATGTAGTATCCGTTGCCTGCCAGAAGATAAGATTGTCTGTGCCTTGAATGATTTGCGATTGAAGTGGACAAAGAAAAATCCGCAGATGCCCTCTACCACCCTTAACTGTTTCTTAGAAAAGAAAATCCGCTACGACTATGAAAAATGGTGGAATGAAAGCAGATGGAATCGCATTAAGAGAAAATGTTGGTTATTGATTACTCGTAAGCCACAAGAAAGGGGATATATGTTTAGATTAAAATATCCCCCCAAAAACCCACAATATACACCATCATTGAGATGCCCGCAGTGGGCGATAGACATATTGAGAGATATTTTTAAGGAGGAAAAATAATGCTTATCCACAAAGACCTCATAGTCGTAGACATTGAGTGCACAGGCTCCGACTCCGACAAATACTCCATCTGCGAGATAGGAGCCGCCAAGGTCGACAGGGACACCCTCACCATACTGGACACATTCACCAGTTTGGTGAGACCGCTTGACGACCAGAGGGAACCAAAGGCGATGGAGGTACACAAAATTCCCGAGGAAGTCCTGACCGAAGCCCCCGAACTGAACCAAGTATTAGATAGTTTTGAGAATTGGGTAGGCAATGAAGTGGTTGTGGAGGGAAAGCCGAAGATGATTAGGTCTTATAGACTTGCTGCTTGGGGGACTTACTTTGACATTACCTTCCTTAAAAAACAAAACCATAAAATAAACCGCCCGTATCCGTTCTGCCACGACTGCATCTGCCTGAAAT
>SDBS01004085.1_pt1 | contig 14314 bp, 8 predicted proteins | sample 2277091 | NCBI WGS metagenome assembly SDBS01 (sample SAMN10404972, study PRJNA504765) | marine sediment metagenome | isolation source: marine sediment core GS10_PC15, 163 cmbsf | place: Arctic Ocean: Southern Knipovich Ridge | collected 2010
ACATCGTCGATCAGGCCTTCAAAATTTGAACCAGCTTGAGTAAACAAAAAGTTAATTGCACTAATCTCTATGGTGCCTGGTGCATTTTGTGTATAATCATGTTCACCATTCACATAAAATTCGAAATCTGTACCATTGAATGTTACTGCTATATGTGTCCAATCATTTGGAGGAATGTCTATATCCGGTCCATCCCAGATATCAGCTCTTCCGGTGTCAAGCCAGAAATCCGCAGCTAAAGTTGTTACAGTATTGTCTGCGCCATACAAGTACATAGAATATGCGTCTTCCTTCCACGGAATGGTGTACCAATTATCCACGTCTGGACGCTGTGCCATATTAATCCAGGCTGACAGTGTGATTTCATCCGTGATGTTTAGGCTATCGTCATTCCCGCAATCAATAGTATCATCAGTACCATCAAATTCCAGGGCACCACCGTAATATCCTGCCACCCACTGCGGGTTGCCTTTAAAGGTGCCGTCGTTCCCGTGCCCACTTGAGTCATAGACGGTGGTCCCGGAGCCCTCATCCAGGCTCCAGTGCGCCACCAGATCGGCTGAGGCATTGCCTGTTATGCTCAGCCCCAAAACAAAAGAAGCCAAATAGATCAATTTCTTAGACATAATAGTCCTCCTGAAAAAATTAAATATGGAGTGTCAGTAGAAAAGTAAAATATTTTCACCGCGAAGCACCTGTACTCGCGTTACCACAGGTGCGAGCACAAAGTTCACATTACAACTTTGCCCCTTACACAATACATAATAACTCCTCCTTTATCGAAAAAGCTATAAAGAAGCCACAAGCCATAAATACCCACCTCCTCGGGAACAGGCCTGACCAATGCCATTTATACCAAATCAGCGGGCTTGAGGTCAAGAAAGAAAATATTTTTAGACACCTTGTTGCTCTCAATATAGAGAATTGTTTTACGGTCCTCAACACCTATTCTTTGCGTTTGGAGCCAGAAATATCTGGGGATCCCTATTGCCGACACCCAAAAAATACTATAAATCAGCAAAAGAGATATGCAGTTACTTTGAAAATGCCGCCTTTATATCGGCTATCGTTACTCCGAGCGTTGCTTTGGCAATCGTATCAAGGTCGGCTTCGGGACCTTGCAGATGATAGGTACGATGTACGTGGAATATCGCTTCGCCCGGTTTTAAGGCCGCCGCCGGAGATGATGTTTCAAGTTCATAAAATGGCCCGAGTGGTTTAGCGCCAGGTTCGGAAGGTCCGTCATTGTATGAATTAACCACATCGCCCTTGTACGGTTCACTCTGAAGCTCCCACATTGAGTTCACATAATCAACAGCAGTCTCAGGTTTGTTGTACTGGACGATTGTCAAGACTTTATTGACGGCATCGTAACTGCCGACTATTGGCTTGGCACGTTGGGGAGAAAGGCCTATCTTACTGCGGTATTGTCCGTCACCGCTAAAGAACATTACGCCGTCCTTTACAACCAGCCGATTTGATGGAACCTTACCAAAATAGGCATCGTTCACGATCGGGCCAAGTTCATCCTCCGCACCTGCATTAAACGGTACGACAACCGTGGTCGCAGGCGATGGATTGAACATACCAAGTATCCAAATTGAGAGCAATCCGGTTTCTTTGACCCAGGCCTTTGTGCCTGTGTTGGTCATTTTGTTGTTTGATTCAAAAGCAACCATTTTGACTATTTTGGCCGGTGCTATTCCCAACGCCTCGAGCGCTTCGCTGCGTTCAAGAACTCGAACTTCACGGTCCACCCGAAGGTTGAAAATAGTGCGCGAGTAGTTCTCCAACTGCATATCTTTTTTCAGAAAAGCACGGCCTTTAGATTTGGAAACAAGCTCAAACGGCTCTGTATCAATGGGCGCCGGTGTAAACCAGTGTTCAAGGTCGAACGGTACTTCTTTCTTGAAAAATACTGAAAATTGTCCGCCCTCAGGCCCGATCCAGAAACGGTCTTCACCGCCAAAAACATTGATGTGCTCGACCGTCTCGCCGGAGGCGATTAGTTCACGGTTAATCCAGCCGAAACTTAATCCGTCCATTCCCGCCGCGGTACTGGTCATTGTACGTCCCTGCAGCGAGGGCAAAACGGCCACCTGGCTGCTGCCGGATGTATCTGATAAAATGACCACGTCCGTATGTTTCTTAAGGAATGCCAGGTCGTCGCCAAATGTCTTTTTTGCCATTTCCGTCTTCTCCTCCTCACAGCCCGCCAAGGTCACAATAAATATCAGAACAATCAACAATTTTACATATCTCATTGTTCGTCTCCCTACTTATTTCGTTCTTTCGCTATCAACGCCAATCCCTCTCCAAAAAAAACGCTAACTCAAAACGCCTGTTTTTGAATTCTTATAATAAAACACTCCGTGAAACAGGTCAAGCTGCAAAATAACTGTTTTTTTCAAAGACAGTAAGGATGTGGCTAATTTTTCTGGCAACACATAACATTTTTGGCCCATAGGATTGCGCTCTCTCTAATTAATACTGGTACAGTTTTTGGGGGTCAGGCCAAAGGCACCGCGGCAAGCTCAACTCCGTCATTCCGAGCGAAAGAGCCTGCCCTGAGCGTAGTCGAATGGGAGGAATCTATTTAAAATAGTTGTCATTCTGAACGTAGTGAAGAATCTCAAACCCACAATAATCAATAATCAATCGAATTGACTGCACTTCGACATTGGACATTCAGATTCGATACCTGTCCTGAGCACTGTCGAAAGATTCGATATTCTTTTTTCCCCTTTTTTCCTTTGCTTTTTTCCTTTGCTTTTTTCCTTCTTTTGTGTTATTTTGTGTAAATAAATGCGTGATAAGGATACGAAGTTGTTTGGCGGGTTATACAGACTGTATAATCATTGTTCGAATGGGAGAATAGACCATGACCGAGTTGATTGAAGAAAGATTTCTGTAAATGATTTATAGTTAGGAATCCAAATCAGTCGAGTTCAAGACAGACCTCCTGTTCAAGACGCGAAAGAGATATTGACTATGGCATCACCAGTCCTAAGCTCTCAGGACACCTGCTCAGTATGTGGTGCTCCTCTCGTAGCCACTCTGCGGCATTGTCCCACATGCCAGACAGACGCCGGTGCCCCGAATGTTCGATGTTGCCGCACTGATGAGAATCTGAAAGCACTTACTTCAAGGTTTGACGCGGCACAAGAGCTAGCTTCTGCAAACGGATGTTCTAAGGAGTTCAGCGACTTAGAAGCTTTGATAAAGGGGAAATCCGGTGTTGTTGTCTCTATGCCAGCAGGGATTGCGAGGAAACTATTTGAGGATCCCAACTTCTTGTATAAGAACTACGAGCAGTTGGTGGGTGCCAACACTCGAAAGCCTGCAGGTCCCGACAATGATAGGCATCGATGTGCGGTAGGGGGATTACTGTTCGGAAGCTATGCGAGTTACATTATTTATGGTGCGTTGTCCCTGACGGAGGAAGGTCTACCTACTTATGGTGACGTCCACTGTAGGCTGCGCTCTGTCACTATTGATAAGCGTACGTCTTTCCTTGAAACGAATAGCTACAGGTTTGTCAGGGAACATAGCATCATTCCCGGGGAAAAGTTAACGGCTGGATACACGTCGTGCTGGAAATACCGCCACAGTCTTGTTCTTGCGAAATTAGCGGACTGTCTTTCAATTGGACAGACGGAATCTGATTGGCAGGCGATCCTTGTTCAGTCAGACGGCAATGATCGAAAGAACGACAGCTTTGTTGAAGCTCACATCTACGAGGGTTTCGACAAAAACGCTATCGAGTATATGGTAGTGGCCACCGGAAAAAAACTGAGAAGAGAGGATAGGTTGGATATGAAAATAGCCCTTTCCAAATTCAAATCTCTTGGAGGGAAAACGAAATGATTGGGATCTTCTCGAGTAGCGCAGGAGTTCTTTATCTTCCTAAAACCGGAGCAGATGAGTACTCAGTTCTCGATTTAGTTGGAGGGGAGGAGCAAGATCAAGTCGAAGCTCAGTACCTCTATTCGGCAGCGCAGGACTGGAAGGAAATCGAGGGCAAAGATGCTAATGCCCTTCTGGAAACAGCCACATATGAGTATTGGATTGAACGAACTGTTTCCCTTCTTCGATTAGCGATAGACGGGCTTGAAGAACCCCTTGAAACGGAAGTTTTGGAACATGTTGAGGAGCTGCTCAGCTCCAGAGTTTCTTCTGAACAAGCCCTAGATCGCCTCCTCGTCGCACCCTTGGCAGATCCAAGTCCTTCTGTCGCACTTGCTAAGTCTGCTCTGAGTCACGGTTTCTCAGCAGTAGCAGCCATTCTTGATGAGTTGGTAGATTTGCAAGCACTTCTTCATAGATTGACCGACCTCTGGCTGGATCTGCCTGAAACAGCGTTTAGCAACTTCTCAGAGTCGAAGGAAATGATATGGGTAACAGTAGTGGAAAAATATGGGATAAAGCGGCTCCTCAATGCTGGCAGAAAACACGATTTCGAAGCCAAATGGAATCTTCTTGCGTATTGCTTCCCCACACCTCAGTCTCGGCTTGGAGTAAGTATAATAGGACAAGAATTATCAAGTCGATTGTTCCACCATGAAGAACAAGTGGAGATACTAACAGTTTCTTCTTCTTCAAAAGAAGAGACCAAACTTATTTCTTGCGATGAAAAAGAGCGAGTGGTTAGAGATCACAAAATTTACAAGAGAGTAGAGAAACAGATTGGCGCCATCGCACAGGCTGTTTCAGAAGGCCACGACGCGAAAGCAGAGAGGTTTCTCCGACAACTTATCCAAGAGCAGACTTCGTTCTCGGGTGGAGAGAGGTACGCGGTGAAGTCGCTCTGTAATATAGCCCAACGTTGTGCCGACATGTTCAGAATCGATTTCGAGTTCACCTGTCTCGACGAAGCTCTGCAGCTGAACCCCTTAGACGCATGGACCCTTGTCCAGTACGGGAACCACCTAAAGCGGATAGGGAACTACGGCAATGCACTGAGAGCTTTTGAAAAAGCAGAAAAACTGGGAGAAAGCGGCGTGGCAAAATCATCTGTAGCAGATGTGTATTCCCAGCAAGGTGACTATGCAAAGGCCATTCTCACCTATGAGGCCATACCAAACTGGAAAGACAGTCCCGAAGTGCGTACAGCCATTGCAGACAATCTCCGAAGGATGGGTCGTATGGAAGCTGCCCAGAAATGCTACAGTGAGTTGATCAATCTTACACAGCAAGGACTACTGGAATTTGCCGGTATTGAGATTCGAGCTCAAGCAGGCATGGCAGAAATAGCAAAGAAACAAGGAAGACTTGTTGACGCTTTGCAGGGTTACAGCGTAATCCTAAAGCAAAAAGAAATAGATGATCGAGATTTACTGTTTTACAAACTGGGACTCTGTAATGTTCTGAAGCTCATGGACGAATTTGACGAGGCATATAAGGTTGTGGACGCAATCATCCAGGAATACCCCTTCTGTATGCAAGCCCGATTCATCCGAGGATCCATTCTCGGCCTGATTGGTAGAGAACTGGAGGGCCTGAAAGATTTGCCCGAAAGCAGTGGCTCTCGTTCTTGGCAAGAATGGTTGCGGTATTACTATCGTGGCCTTCTGCTTTTCAAACTCAAACGGTATGGAGATGCGAAGAAAAATCTTGTAGAAGAACTTCCCAAAGCCATTGCTTCAGGGGAAGATAAAGGCATTCTCCGCATGGCGGCCGCCCTATGGTTTCTCAGAGAGGGCGAGATTCCCGAAGCCGATGGGATTTTGTCAGAGATCCCCGATTTATACGATTGCCACGCCAAGTATCTATCTTTGGTTTTGAAGTTACATTCCGCCACACAGAAAGAAGACCTCGCCAGGATGGATTCCCTGAAGGAGAGGATCGCCGGGCTCCAAGTTGTGGATGCTAGATTGGATAAAGCCGTTGTGGCACTTGGCGAGAGGGATTTCTCTCTTGCCTTAACCTACGAGACGGACGCTCTCCTCAAACTAGCCGCCTAGTTCACATTGACAGATTTCGGATTTTGGGGACAGGTGAGAGAAGTCTCGCAGACTCTTAAAGCCGTCCCTAAAATCATTATGTGCTACTAAGTGCTACCTCGTATTACGAGGTAGTGAATCGAGTATCCAGCAACCCTGTCCCGGCGCGCCGGGATCCAGCAACGATATACGCTTCACGCTTCACTATAAACGGGGCCCTCTAATGGACAATTTCTTTGATTTCATTTGATTTTTAACGATAAATGTGGTATAATACGCTTATGTTAGCCTGCCCCATAGGGTCCAGCAGGCAAACATAAACCGCCAGCAGGCGATAGATATAGCGGAGAACCGCACGAATCGGGTAAGCCGCCCAAGTCAAATTTATTCTTTCATGAATTATGTTTCGTATATGTTCTATGACCAATAATCATTTATCAATATCGAAGATCCCGATCCATCGGGAATCAATAATCATTTGGCATTCGCACCTCTACATCTGTCGAGAACTCTCTACAAATCAACCCTTTTTACGCAAAACAAACCCAATTTCCAAAAAAGTCAAATGAACGTAATTCCATATGCTACAACGAAATATGAAAATATATCCAATTGGACACTTGGTAAAAACAAACCCAATCAAACCCAATCAAAGCCAATCTCCTCAAAAGCCAAAATGAACGTAAACTCACTTATAACAAAGGATTACAGAAAAAAAGATGCTTTCGCAGTCCGAATAAACAAACCCAATTTCATTAAAGGCCCAAAATGAACGTAAACGCTTTTTTACAAAAGGATTATGAAAATGAACCGCCTACCGGCTCCCAAAAAACAAACCCAATCAAACCCAATTTCTTCAAAGGCCACAATGAACTTAAAATCGCTTGCCGGAAAATCCGGCCACACCCCGACAGTAAATACCCTTGCAGAAGTTGTTGCAAAGTTTGCTACGAACCGCTATTATCAAGAGCTAATTTGTCCGATACCAATGTCTGATGTTTGTAATATATAAAGTTCAGGATTAAGGGAGTTATGAAGTGAAAGTATTCCGGTCGCCAAATAATCCTATAATTAAACCAAAGGATGTTAAGCCCTCCAGGGATGACCTTGAAGTTATCGGTGTCTTTAACGCCGGCGTTACTCGTTTAGAAGACGAGGTTGTTCTACTTCTTCGTGTTGCTGAAAGGCCTATCAATAAACATCCAGATATTGTACTAACCGCCGTTTATGACGTCAGTGAAGGCAAGATTGTCATAAAAGAATTTTCGAAAGGTGACCCGGAAAACGATTTTTCAGATCCGAGGTTAATAATAACACCGAAGGGGACATATTTGACCTCTATTTCACATCTTAGGCTGGCACGCAGCAAAGATGGTATCAACTTTGAGATAGAAGATACTCCTACACTTCGGCCTGCAAATGATTACGAAACCTTCGGCCTCGAAGACCCCAGGATTAGCCTTATTGATGGCACATATTATATCAATTATGTTGGGGTTAGCTCTTTTGGAATAACAACCTGTCTGGCATCCACGAAGGATTTTACCACTTTTGAGCGTCACGGTGTCATCTTCTGTCCCGACAATAAGGATGTAGTGCTTTTCTCTGAAAGAGTCGATGGCAGGTATTATGCCCTGCACAGGCCCGTATCTCCTTTATTTGGAAAACAGGAAATCTGGGTTGCAGAATCGCCTGACCTGTGCTGTTGGGGAAACCATCGTTATATGATGGGGCCTCGCTTAGGCTGCTTCGACGAGATAAAGATTGGCGCCAGTGCCGTACCTTTCAAGATCGAGCAGGGCTGGCTGGAGATTTATCACGGAGTAGATCAGAAAAACCGCTATTGTCTTGGGGCGGTATTACTGGATAGTCAAGAACCCTGGAGGGTCATCGCAAGAACAGAAAAGCCAATTTTTGAACCGGAAGCTGACTACGAATGTAACGGCTTCTTTGAAAACGTTGTGTTTAGCTGTGGCCTGCTCTGTGAAGATAACAAACTCAAGATTTATTACGGTGCGGCTGACACCGTTATTTGCTATGCGGAGTTATCTTTGCAAGAAACCATCAAGGCCCTGAATTTATAGCCTGATTCTTACAAAGCAGGTTTTTATAGATAACTTTTTGTCCCGATTTATCGGAATCACCACATTTGAAAAGCTCAACTGCGCTGATTACAGCCTGTAATCACGTACCCAAACGCAGTTTTTTTTTGAGCATTCAATATTTCAAGCTGTATTTCTGCCGATAAACAAAAAGAATGTCCAAAACTATAAAATCGCAAAAAAGGGGATAAGCCGATGATAACGAACAAGAAATTATTAGCTGTTGGAGCGTTCGTTGTATGCTGCGTAACGGTAATCTGGTTTTCCACGTCAATTCAGGGCGGGTCAAAAACTTATGAGCTCCGGCCCCAAATTAGCATACCCCAGTACAGAACCGATGCGGTCCGTGCTATAGATGCCTATGAGCGTCTGATGGAACGGTATATGAACCTTACTGAAAGGAATTCAATGAGGATTGGCACGGACATTAAAGAGGTCATAAAAAGATTAGATTCCATTAATGATAAATTGACAGAGCTTTCGGCCCGAATTGCAAGGATAGAAAAGACATTCGGCATTGAAGAACCCAAACCACCAACGAATAAAACAACACGGTCCAAAGCTCCTGACAACTAAACCCAAAAAGAGTCATCGCAACCTTGGTGAAAAAGTTTGTTATCGGACAAAAGGGATTGCCAAGAAAGGAGATATCAGATGCTCAAGGCAAAAGACATTATGACACAAAACGTAATCAGCGTGAAAAAAGATACCCCAATATACGAAGCGATGGAGCTTATGAGAAAAAAGGATATTACCGGTATGCCGGTCGTTGAAGATGATATGACCTTAGTGGGAGTAATTACAGAAAAAGATGTACTCAGGCTGTTTTACGCTGATGAAGACGAGAAAAATCAACAAGTCGGTTTCTTTATGACACGACCAGCGGTTTCCTACAGAGAGAACGAAAGTCTGCGGAGTATTTGTGATTTTATGGCGATTAACTATTTCAGAAGAGTGCCGGTACTATCGAAAAAAGGAAAACTGGTCGGGGTTATCAGCAGACCAGATATAATAGACTATATTATCGAGCAAAGACAACAGAGTTCTGAGGAGCGTTCAGAAGCCAGCTTATTAATAAGCCCTGCTACATAATCCGCTGCAAGCAAAAACTTAACGTTATTCAACCCACCGGCCGGCAGTAATCATTACACAAATCCGGAGCAATCTTCCACCCTTTTAGCCCGTTTTATGTGCAATAAAGAGCCGATATTTTGCTCAAATTGTCAAATTAAGTATGATTGCCGTCTGGCCGATATATGAAACGTCTCAATTTGGAGGAGGCATCCGTGAAAAAGGATTTTTAGTTGATGTATTGGGGGACAGGGGCTGCAAATAAGCAAAAGCAGCAAAGTAGAGGGTTACTGATGATTGAGAACCCGGCGGTGATGATACTGAGCGAGCCTGGTGAGATCAATAACAATTGCGACAGTGGCGTGGAGACTATCAGCTTTGAGCTTGATATTCTTGGCGAGCCGGTACGTTTCGGTATTAATGTTGCACAGAAGCAAGCGAGGCTGTCCGATATAGTTCCATTAGTGCGAACGCTTTCCACTAAACTGGCACTTATGGTATTGGAAAAGCTCCGCAGGAACGGGGAATTCGTTCCCTGCTGCAAAGGTTGCTCAGCATGCTGCGATTACCTGATTCCCCTGTCGGTTCCCGAGGCCTTCCGCCTCAGAGAAGAGGTGTTGGCCATGCCGGAAGAGCAAGGCAAAGCGGTATTGCAATTATGTCTTGACACGGCCAAAAGAATCCTTGACAAGAAGCCCAAAGAATTCGACATAAACGAATTGGCAGGGGCAGAGAGCCAAATCAAAATAATTCAGCTTGGCAAATGGTACGCAGGTATCAAACTGGCCTGTCCATTTTTATCGGATAACTTGTGCGCTTCATACGAACACAGACCCATAGCCTGCCGTGAATATATAGTAACAGGTTCAGCACTATTATGCGAAGACGAACGGACGGATGAGTCGCAGACAGTGCAGATGCCGGTAAGCGTTCTTCAATGTCTTGGTCAATTGACCGCTGAGTTAGAACAGTCAAATATCGAAGCTGTGATGTTGCCTCTGGCCTTGCCCTGGGCGCAAGAGAATATCGAGCGTGGCGAGCGAACATGGCCCGCGATAACTATGGTCGAGCGTTTTGTTGAGATTCTACGGGCACATAGTATCGAGCAATCCAAACCACTGACTACGAACAAACTCCAGCCCAAATCCCATAAGAAGTTATCTCCTACCACATAGTTCGGGCTGCCGTCCATAACAAAATTCAAAGCCGTGTCCAGTACCTCGTAAATGGAATCAGGGCAAGCTAAGGGGTAGTTACCCACTCCACTTTGTCCACCCAGCCGCAGTCGCTACCTTCATCCGTGACCGAATCTTTCATGTATCGCCATTTCAACGTATGTGAAGCCGAAATACTAATCGTGTATGTCTTCTGTTCCCAGTTTACCGAACCGCTGATCTGGTCCTCCAGAGAACCGTCAATATAAAACTCCAGAAAATCATAATCTTGCTCAGACGATACCTGCCAGTAGAACTTCACCGTTCCTTTCCCGCTAACCGTCGTCTGCATCCACGAGTCCTGGTCGCCTGAGATATCCCCGCTCTGTGCCGCATCACCATCATAGTGGGAAGTCGCTGACTGGCTGAACCAATCCGCACTGCCGCCCGTGGTGAAACTCAAAGCCGTGTCCAATGCCTCAGACAGGAAGTCAACCTGAAGGAAAGATGTCTCCTGGGAAAGTATATCCAGATACAGATAGCCGTAGTCGGTGTAGTAGTCGCCCTGTGTGTAGTCGCTACCGGTAGCTGAATCGTCTATGTTGGTTGTGCCGCCCGTCCCCATTGTAGGTTCAATCTGCGTGTCCTCATGCCACTCGTTGAACGAGGTAACCATCAGGATGTTCTCGGCTAACGAATCAACTTTGGGCACAACCACGTTACGAAGCATCAACCTGAACAAATCACCTTCGCTGGAAGCAGGGTCGTCTTCAAAATAGCGAGGTGCGCCATCATGGCCGTCCCGCACAGCCCTATCGTTGTATCCCGGCGCTGCAAATGGAACCAAGCCGACACCCACACTATTGGCAGCGGCTTTGGCTTGAGACAAGATAATTTCGAGCCGATTGAGTGCAGCCCTGGTTGACCCATAGGATTGCAGCGTCTGGCCATACACATCGTAAGCAGTAACAGCATCCCATTTGCTCGCATTGGCCGACGAGTAGTTACGACCAAAAATGTCATCCGCAATTATGTATATATTAGGAAAGGCGGCACGCAATGCGGCGAGGGCATTGTAACCTGGTGTCTGGCGAAAATACACCCGCGTGAGGTATATAAAGACTACGGGACGCCCATCAATCTTCAGATAGTTTGGATTGCTAAAGTAGTTGTCGGCGAAATATTGAAAGTCAGGCAGCAAGTTGGAATAGTCAGGATTTGAGAAGGCCCCTAACCGACCAGTTGATTCATACATGATAGCATATCTCAGCTCACCGGCGTATCTATGGGGCAGAATGTGGTGCTTGAGAACGTTGTCCACATACGTCCCCGGTCCCCACCAGCTACATGCCCAAAAATGAACATTGGCCCGGTGACTGTAATCGATATGCCTGGCAATTACCTCCTGGCTGGCGTTGTCGTATTCGCCAAGTTCCGCAGTCTGTTCCGGCACCAGGTGCCCGCGAAGCGACTGTGAAACCCGATGTGCCGTTGGGCCGTACCAGGGATAGTAGTAAACACCTACAAGAACGCCACCATCATAAGTCCACTCCCCGCCGACACGCGCAGTCGTAAAGCTCCAGACATCACCTTTGTGCCAGGCGACGACATCAAACTCATCGACTCGCCAGTAGTAGGTTTTGCCCTGTTCAAGCGGGCCGGGGGTAAAGCTCGCCGTTGACTGGGGGATGCCGCCGGGGGCATTGTTGACATTGTCAAAATTATCACCGAAGTACACGCGGTGTAATTGCGCGCCGAAGCCAGGCGTCCAGCTAAGGGTCACATTTGTATCCACAGATGTTGCACCATCAGCCGGGGTGGGGCTAAAAGCAAATGGAAATTCTCCTCCTTGCATAATAACCCGAATCCCATCCTGCATCAGCGCGCGGTTGTAGATGCGAACGTCGTCCAACATCCCATTAAAGGACTCATTCCCATCAGAACTTATCATTACATTAGAAGTGTCGCCTAAAACACCGCTAAGTGCCTGGCCGGCAATTTCCACACCGTCGATATACAAGCGTTGGGTGAGGCCATCCCAGATACCTGCAACATGGTGCCACCGGCCTTCCGTGAGGACATCGTTGACCCATAGGTGCCGGAGACTGCCGTCCGTCTTGATGTAGAAGTTTAGTCTGCCATCTGCCTCCTTGCGAATCACCGCGACTTCCGGAGCCACCGTTACGTATCGCTCGATTTTACCAATTCTGAACGCATCGTGCCGCACCCAGGCGCATACCGTGATAGCGTTGTCACTGTACCTAAAATTCCCTACGCCTCCACCGGTCACACCGTGGAAGTGCACCGCACCCCCGAACACCCCATCTTCCCATGTAACATTAGGAAGCCTTATATTGAAGCCATTACCTGAAGAATCAATAGCAGTAGTACCGGAACCATCATCAAACTTCCACCAGCCGACGAGTTCTGCCTTAGCTGCGCTTGTCACAGCCAGCCCCAACACTAAGACAAAACAGACCAAATAAATCAATTTTTTAGATATAATAGCCCTCCTTTCGTCAGCCTTATACGGGAATGACAATATTAACGTTTGAAGTACGCTACAACGGCGATTTCATAAACGCTTACCTCCGGCACAGTGAATGTAACAACACCGGCTTGCTCCTCAAAGGTCAGTTTAATATCGTGTTCCCGCTCGGGACTGGCCAGTGTTACTGCCTTGACATGACGTTGGGCCGGCAAGCGCAGACTGATTGTGATATTTTTGATAGGGTCATCGGCCCGGTAGTTGACCAGATGAACAAGCCGTCTGCCGGTTTGTTCGGTTAGTTCCGAACAGAGTCCCTGTTCGGCCTGAAACGATAAGGAAAGTTCATTCGCGCAGGCTCGTTTAACCGCGCCAAGGATATCGTCATTTTCGCCGATGCGCACCACGCTGGTAACCGGTAGATCATCCAGTGCCGGTTTTTCTCGCGGAAGCATCCACTCGTCGTGAGTTGCGACCGGACCGATGACACATATCCGGCCACCGGATTTGACGTACTGCCCGATTTGCTCTATCTGCTCATCGGAAAGGGCTATGCAGCCTGCAAGAACGAGCGCACGATAGCGTTTTAAATCACTGAGGTGGTGGTCATAAATTATCTGGAAACAGGTGCGGTTTTCAATGAGGGCCTGTTCGACTTTATAAGTAATCCTGGGGTAATTCGAAGTAGCAAACACCTGTGAGGGAAAGCTGCGCAGAACCGCAACGTCGGCAACGACTGTGGCTTTTCGCAGCAGATCGCGACGCGTATGAAAGAAGCGAATGAACGGGGCAAGAGTGTTAGAAACGGGTTCGTTCGAGCCAGGTTTGATAACTATCTTGTCGTATTCAAACCAGCAGATACACCCCAGGCAATCACGGTTGAACGCCATGGACTCAGCCATCTCAAGGCCGGTAGTGGTATAAACGAATGCAATATTATCCATACGCCGGGCCACCTTGAAAGTACGGATACGGGTCTGGAGCTGTCCGTTCCGGTAGCCGGGCTGCCTACCTTCGTCCCAGAATGCCTCGCCGCCCTGGAGAAGGTTTCCATGATCCACAGGTGGTCGGATCCAGTTTCCCGGACCTCCGGGATTACACTCGATAAGAATGCCCTTGCGAAGCGTACGAGCATACCGGCTCATGTCGTGATAGGAATCAGCAAGCGACCGGCAGGAAAAGTCCAGCCACGCCCGACGCAGCATATTCTCCGGCGGGCCAGTCATAGGAGGCTGCACGGCATTAATGTCATCGATACCCATTTTCTTTAGCCGTTCAGGAGTGAACGTATCGGCGAGATAGTTGCGAAAACGTTGTACGGAGTTAGCATCCAGGCCGGGGCCGTACGAATAGTTGTCAAAGTGGAGCAGTTCTGCTTCAATGTCGTTGACGGCAAATCGAACGAGCTGCCGGTAGAACGCCTGGGCATCGGCATGGTTCCGGTTCCAGCGGTAGCGATACGTTGCTTTACCATACGTTTGGAGCTTGCTATTTGTATCGAGAATCACCCAGTCTTTGGCCTGAGGAACCTCTTTAAACAAAAGCTCCCAAATAAAG
>SDBS01004087.1_pt1 | contig 14314 bp, 15 predicted proteins | sample 2277091 | NCBI WGS metagenome assembly SDBS01 (sample SAMN10404972, study PRJNA504765) | marine sediment metagenome | isolation source: marine sediment core GS10_PC15, 163 cmbsf | place: Arctic Ocean: Southern Knipovich Ridge | collected 2010
AACTCATTTCCTATGCAAAGCCTTCCCAGGCATTGTATTGTGTCATCACTTGGATCTGCAACAATGCCGTATTTCAGATGGACAACTTTGGGCTCAGAGGTAACAGAAGACGTAATCACACAGACAATAATAATACTTACCAAGATCTTGGGGTGCATAATTAAAAAATATATTTTTCTTTACTAAAAAAACGTAAAAAAATAAAAAAATACTTTTTTTTACTGAACAAAATATCCAGATTATTCTGGTATAGAAGTAAGATCAATGTAGTTATCTTTAACGTACTGTCTAGATTCTTCTAGATATTTAAAAATGTAATCAATCATATAATCTACTACAGCTCTTCTCATATATACATATTTCTTTCCATGGCGTGGCGTTGGTATATCAATAGGGAGAAGATGTCGATTCTCATCCATAATATCAGCAAACGGGGTATCATCACACAAAACAATGTACATCGAGTCGTCGTCATCACATATATCGCATCCACGCAGAAGGTCTTGTTTTTGTTTGATGTCTTTGTATTTGCGAACTATTCTAATCTTTTGCATATCCGGGCCAGCCATGTAAAAAGTATGTAGCAGCAGGTTGGGGAAATAAAAAAAAACGTAAAAAATAAAAAAATACTTTTTTTTACTGAACAAAATATCCAGATTTTTATGGTATAGAAGTAAGATCAATGCGGTTATCTTCAACGTACTGTCTACATTCTTCTATATGTTTAAAAAGGTGATCAATTATATAATCTACTACATCTCTTTTCATATATACATATGTCACTCCATAGTGTGGATTTTCATAAGGGAAAAGATCTTTATTCCTAGCCATAAAATAACCAAGCGGGGTACCAGTACACAAAACAATGTACATCGAGTCGTCTGAATCACATATATTGCATCCACTCAGAAGGCCTTGTTTTTGTTTAATGTCTTTGTATTTGCGAACTACTTCAATCTTTTGCATATCCGGGCCTGCCATGTAGCAGCAGGTTGGGGAAATAAAAAAAAACTTAAAATTTAAAAAAAAATTAAAAAAGAAAAATATTTTTTTTCTTTAAAACTCATTTTTTTTATTTTTTAAATTCTTTCCCTATATACATATGACTAAAACAACTTCTTCCTGGTATCTTGTCCTAGTAGTAGGCGTCATAGCTGCTTGCTGGATGTTTTTAGGCCCTATTCTGGAGTCGTATCTGCTGAAGTTTGATGGTGGGTGTGAGGCGGTGTGTGTCGAAAGAATATGTATAGTTAATTGTTCTTCTGTACCACTTCTTTTTTGTAATAATGTTATTAAGTTCAGTTTTACACATGCAGTATTTGCTAGAAAGCACTTCTGTCTGACGGTAATTGAATGGGGCACCGTAATTTTAGATGAATACTTCCAATGGAATGGAAATTATCCGGAGGACACTAAAAAACTTCTGAATTATTACCCTGCTTTTGAAATGTGGCCATATTTCTCCCTTGATGCAGTAGCTTTTCACGAAGAAATGGCCATAGTTCGTTCGTTCACGACAAACGCGCTGAAAGAATCCGAAGAAACTCGAGTCATGTTCGACACCCAAGACCTGGCAATACCAGTTATTATGTATTTGTTGGAGATTGACCGTGACGCTGCCTGTGAGATGCTAATACTTGAGGGTGAAAGGTCATGGGTCTTTACAAAAGATAATAAAAAAACACACCTTTATTGAACAAAACATCCAGATTCTTCTGGTATAGAAGTAAGATCGATGTTGTTAACTTTAATGTACTGTCTATCCTCTTCTATACGCTTAAAAACATAATCAATTATAGCATCGACTGCACTTTTTCTCACAAATGCATGTCTTGGGTCACGTTGTAGTGTTCGTATATCAGCAGGGAAAAGATCTGGATTTTTATCCATAATAGCAGCAAATATGGTACCATTACGCAATATTTTGTACATAGAGTCGTCGTCATCACATATATTGCATCCACTAAGAAGGTCTTGTTTTTGTTGAATGTCTTTGTATTTGCGAACTAATCTAATCTTTTCCATATCCAGACATGGTGAACCTTGAATAGAAACACAGCGAGGCGTTGATCTGTGTAGAGTTAGTGATTTGCAGAAATATGCAAGTTTGTACTTACAACTAAAGGTACCCAGTCCAAGCCCAAAGATGTATGGAAGCAACACATTGTACAGAATATCACTAGGCAGTATGCGCATAAGCGTATTTTGCACTATATTCGGAAGCAGAAATCCAGATGCAATTGTATATACTACTGGTATCACACTCAATACGTCGTCTGTATTAAATGAGTTTGTGTCTGAGCACGTGTATTTCTTGTACATTATACTTTCCAACCAGTCTGAGTGTGTCAATAAAATCCAGAGTTTTTGCATGGTATCTTTTGTGATTAGATCAGGAATTAATGACTGATTTAATTTGCATATTAGAAGCAAGGCACGCATAATATGTCCGGCCGGTGTTTTGTGAGCATCGGTCCACGTGCGCAAAGAATAAGGACCTTCGTTGTATAACCATGCCTCACATTTCCATTTAAAACCATCACAATCTAAGCAGAAGCCGCATCTTGCCATGTAAAAGTATGTAGCAGCAGGTTTACTCGTATCCACAGTGTCAGTCCCACAACCGAGAGGCACACGCTCATTTTCCTCACCTTCACCATCAATAGTATACGGATCATATTCTGGGTGTCTTTCGTGTGGTAAATCGTCCCATGGATATATTTTTACAAGTTCTAGAAGATTATTTCTAGAAATATCCTTCAACGTTTGTGCCAATGAAAAGTTGTTCGGCACTAACCAAACTGTTTGAAGCCTTTTAATTCTAGCCACAGATGGTACTAAATGCAAAATGGCCCACAAAATAGAATTTCTCTCCATTTCAGAACATTGAGGAAGTAGATCATGTAATCTCTGTACAACAAATGTAAACGGTTCAAATAATCCAACTATATCTCTTTCAGGTCCACATATCCTCGACAAAGCAGCGTAGTTTTTCTTTGCAATTTCCACTGAGAGATCTTCTACTGGATCTCTTCTTGATGCAAGAGAAGAACTGTTTGGTGAACTAAGATAAGAGAATATGCAATTTAACATAGGTCAACTGTAATTTTTTCTTCTTTTAAGAAAGGGGAGAGGTTTTTTTAATTGTACAAATTGGAAAAAAAATATTTTTTTGTACAGTGACACTTAAAAATGATACTTTTATAAAATTTTCCCGTGTCCCTCGAAAGAAAATATGGCTACAACACCAGTAATTAATGCAGACTATCTACAAGTTAAAACAACCACTGAGCTTGCACTGTGGTGCAAAAAGTTTGACCTGCCATACTATGGTCGCAGGGATGTATTAATCAATCGCCTGTTGTTATGCATAAAACGCAAAAACATCGCCACGCTGCCTTTCTTGACACAGCTTGAATTGCTTGTGTTCTACTGTGAAAGAGACAGACCTTCAGTGGCACCGATTGTGCCCATGTTTTTAAATTTCAAAAAGCGTCTCCTAAATACACCAAGCAGTCGAGTTAGAACTATTCTTGGCCCAGTAACAGGAATGAATAAAGGCAAATACAGACATATTTGGTGCAAAGGAAAAGTTAAAAATTGGAATTGTGTGCCTTGTTAAATAAAAATATTTTTCTTTATTTTTAAGTAGAAAAATTTAAATTATTTCGCACCCCTGCATAATGTGGTGGATAAATGTATTTCATATTACTATGCTTGTTCTTTCTATAATACACGCATACGTTACTTTTCCAGATGTAACAAGTATATGTATTACTGTGTTTTATATAGTACTTATTGTGGTTGATGCTTGTATCCCAAGCTTGGAAAAAAAACATGTGAAAAGGCATAGAGATGAAGTTACAAGACATCGTCCTTCGGCTATTTACAGTTCAGCTCCAGGCGCAAGAATTGCTGGTAGGGATTTCTACGAATATTCTTCTTCAAAACAACGTGCCAAGTCTCCTGCTATTACAGATGGAGATTCAGTTATTTGCAGTTCATCTACAAGCGCAATAATTGTTGGTGGGAATTTCTGCGAATATTCTTCAAACACACCTGAACCAGAAGATTGATGCAGTAAGATGAGAAATGCATGCTTGGTAAAATTAAAAAAAAAATTTTTAAATTTTTTTAATCTCCACTAAAATGAAAGATTTATTCTTTGTGTTGGCAGTGCTTATTGCCATTGCAGCGTGTGCTTGTACCGTTGATCTTGGCACAGATCACTCAATTGAATGTGCGCGTGGTGAGTTTTGCATACCTGTGCGATATCTAGGAGTGGATGGCGATGGAGATGCACAGACCACGCGCGACTGTCGTGAGTGTGACGTTGCAACCGGCGGTGGACAGCCAGGCGACGGTGTTTATGATCCATTGAATGTATGCAACTGCGACGCGGGTGAGTTTTGCAGGCAGACATCCGCCAGCTTTGACACGCAGGCAAGTGTAGTGGGCTATTGCGAGCCAAGCACGTTGGTGGGCATGAACTGCTCAACCAATGACGACTGCGAAGGGGAGCGCGAACACTCGCTGGATGGCGGCTACGCCCGGGCAGAGCGCGCCTATTGTCACCGAGGCGCGTGTCGCCAATGCAATCCAGACGAGTTTTCCGCGGCATACGGGTCAAGCAGCATTGTGTGTCTTGGCTACGTGCTCTATCCGAATGGTATCCGCAAGTATCTCACCGCAAGGCCTGGAACGGTCGTGACTTGCACTGCAGGTGGCGACTTGCTATCAAGTGGTGCAGTTGATTGGGAACTGATGCACAGCAAGGCCGTGGTGCCAACCAACGGCGAAGGTTCAGAACGAGAGCCGGAATACGTAGCAGGACTGCTTGCAACTAATTTTGTTATGCTTGTTTTGTTGATGGGTTGTATTTGTTTTATTGGATTTGTGGTCACTGTAGTCTACATCCGCGGCCAAACGCGAGTTTCCCGGCCTGATGACATGGGACGTCTGAATGATAATTAAAAATAAAAAAGCTTTTTTTTTACTCAAAATTAGACAGCAATGCCTCTTTGCACAACGCTGCAGTTTCACCAAATATTCCTTCGAGCGGGGACTTTTTCGCAGCGGAAGATTCCTTATCGAGGATCATTTCCCACAGCGCGCGATCCTGTTTACTGGAGTTTATATGCATTGGTTCATTGTTCCAAAAAGATACGAACAGGCCGTGTTGTGCGTCTGTTGCGGCGCGCATGAGTTCCACATTTTGCATGCTCGGCACTGCTGCTGCGACAGTATGTTTGATTGCAGTGTACATGTAAGAGGTCGCCACAATGCAGTTGCGCAGCGGATCATTCTTGGATGCGACAAATGTCTGCGCCTGCTCAAAGAGGTCATGAACCACTCTGCCGAATTCAGGCAGATCATCAATGTTGAATACAACCAATGGGCTAAGGTCTTGATGTGTAGCAGTGGTTCCCGTAATCTCTCCGCGGCACTGCGGACACTCCTTATAGTACTTGCCTTCATGCATCTTCGGCATCAATAAGGCATAACAATCAATGCAAATCCAGTGTGCGCGCGCTGCGCCCGTGCTGCAGCAGTTTAAACGCAACATTTCCACAAACTCTGAGCTATTATGGCATACGTCTGGAGCCTTACAACAGACACAGATGATTTCAAGTGCGGTCAGTGTCTTTTTGTATACATTCACAAGTGACGCGGTGCGGCGATGAAGTCGCTCCTCATTTGTGTATACGTCGCGCATGCACACCAACACTGTCTTGGACAGGACTATGAGTGCATCACTAAGTTGCTGCAACAGTTTCTTGGACTGTGTCTCAAGCAGCACACGCTTTCCTGCTTCATTTTGTATGTACAAGTGAAGTTTATGTTTGTCTGATTTCAAGGCCTTCACTTCGCGTTTCAAATCGGCTAATTCAGTGTCACGTTGGTTATCAGGTGTGGAGGTTGTTGTGCAACTATTGTGCGGTAGTGATTCGGATTCATCAATAATTACGCAGGCTCGCTTGCGGTTTTTTGCAACAGGAGTGTCTGCCATTACAATGCCTGTCTGTGCTTTAGGAGTAGAAGTCATTTTTTTAAAAAAAAGTGGGTTAACAAAGATAAATTAAAAAGTATCAAATTTTTAAAAAATATTATTTAAAAACATTTTTTTTTGAGCGCGCCATTTTTTTTATTTTCTAGCTTTTAAATATTTTTTTTTTAAAAATGATACTTTTGCATTAAAAAATTCCCTGTCCCTTCAAATACAAAAAAAATGTCAAAAAGATCACTCTCTGATCCAGACACCGCACAGTCTCCAAACGAGCCTAGAACCCCCGAATCGCGCCTTCTGATTGGTTTGCCACGTGAAATTTTTAGATGTGTGGCCCGACAGACCAAATGGAATGGAAACATCGCAGGTACCTGCAAAGCAGCTAGACGGCTCTACCAAGTACTGCGTCCTGTACACATCAACTGTGTAATCTCTCCGACTGTAACTGCGGTAAATGAGTCGATGGTTGCAAAAATCACATCAGAGAATGTCTTGTCACTGGACGTTACGTTTAGCAACTGTCCCGCAGAATGCTGTTGTCAATTTGGCGGATACGACTTGATTAAGCGCTTCTTTGTCACTCACAAAGAACTGAAGTACTTCTACTTTCACCCGCTTTCGCTGTGTGTGCACGAATTGATCAGTCCTTCGACACCGCTTACGCTTATGTGTACCGAAACTACCACACTGGATTGCATTCTACAATATGTTAATCCGCTATGCATTAAGGGCCTGCGCGGACGTATTGTTCACTGCTTAAACCGAAGTGTCTTCTATTTCTATAAGTCAGCGGTGAACTGTAGTGAGACGTCGTTCCTAGATTTGCGCGAGTTCAGCAAAGTGTTCAAACTTTGTATTGGCGGAACAGACTGCAGCCTTAGAATACAGCGCCTAAATTTTCAGCGCATCTCTGATATGGAAGTAGGTGAGTGTGCCGAGCACTTTGCAGATTTTGTGGAAGTGACCAAGAATATTATGGAGTGGAATATCAAGAAGCTGGCATCGTACAACTCTGGGTACAAGGTTGTCTTAGAATTCTTGAAGTGCGTCGGGCGTGTGCATTGTGGAATCACCTTGCCCGGTGCAATGTTGCGCACACTCACACCGCTACAAATTATCCTTCACTCAGTTAAGAATCCATTTTATGATTACGATGCGGATTTGGCTGAAATAATTGAGCTCTGTAAAGGACTGACGCTGGTTTTCTATGAAAAGACGGACAAAGATAAGGTAACTCTGGCACTCCTTGCCCTGCGCATTGTTTCGAAATTGCCACAGAAGCTGAAAATCAAAATCTGCAAGAGCTACTGGAAGGATGATGAGTATCACGAAAGCACGACAAAAAGCGTTGCAGAGCTTGGTGGAAGTGTGAATGATGTGATTCGTTATTTGAATAAATGCCTGTTGGAATGAGAAAAAAAAATCAATTTTTTTTATAGAAAATGTTTTTTTTATTTTTTGATACTTTTACTTTTTTTTCCCGCGCTCCCCTCCTCAAACATTAAAAATTTTTTCCTTGCTCACCCGATGACCGCTGTTGAATCAAACAAACGCACGTCTGACACGAGCTTCAAGACTCCTGCGAAAAAACGTGTTTGCAAGTTAACTGGCGAAGATCTAACTGAACGCATTGAAGAACTTGGTGAAGAGTCACGTGAATTGACAATCATTGCCACGCGTTACACAGGTGATGTAGATTGCAGCGCAGAGTGTCCGCGAGAGCTATACCCTACTCTGAAACGATCGCTGATTGGGGCGAGGAATTTGATGGAGTCAATGAAGGAGATGGACGCAACTGCAGAGATTCTTGAAAATCATCTACCGAAAGAGTTTATCGAAAGTTTCGATGCCTACACAGACTTGTGCATAGCACAGTGCAAAATCAGGGGGTTTCTCATGGACAAGTATTACCTGGTGCGAAAGAATTACGCGAGAATTAAAAAGACCAACAAGAGTGCAGCCGAAATAATGCAAGACTCAGAGATGAAGGCATTGGAGATAGAATATATGCAATACTGTATGACACTGCGATCTTTTTATTTTATTTTTAGGCGCGCGATCAATCAATTTTGTGTGACCGTCTTTGAAAAATAAAATATTTTTTTTTCACTCCCTTTTTTTTTTAATTTTGAAACTAAAAAAGATACTTTTTCTCTCTCCCAAAACGAATTTATAAACTAAATTTTTTTTTAAAAAAAAAGAGATGAATGCTTCTCAAATAATTACACAGGCAAATATTGCTACACTTGACCACGTTTTTAAAGTAGTCGCCGAAACAAAGAACCGCCTTAAAGTGCTTGATGTGCGAGGTGACACAACACAAGATAATTTAAAAGAATTGCTTAATCAACTGTGTTCACTGTTGTCCAATTGCTCTGTTGTGATCAACGCCCTTATTTTCGAGCGCTCCAATTACAAATACGGCCAGCCGCTTGACGTGTCCCAGAAGCTCGATGTTCAACAGCTGGTGTCTGTTTCAGGCAATGAGGTGGAGCGCCAGATAAACGCCGGCGCCAGTGTAATCGCCAGTGCATATGATGCACAAGTCCGCGTGTCATGCATCGCACACGCAATACGTCTCTGGGATACAATCTGTTTGTCACACGTGAGCCCGTCCGTGGAATTCAGTGATTCAAGGCAGATGTTTTTGGTGACGACGCAGCACTGCACAGATGCAGCTGTAGCAAAGGAGGACTGGCGGTGTGTGCGGTGCGCGGCACAACTCAATGAAGAGAACTACTGTCCTGCAATTGACATGTACCTCAACGCAAACATTCTGCTGCCCGTGTGCGATGTATGCCACTCCAACCGCCTATACAGCGGCGTGCCCACGCTGCGCGTTGCGTGTGATCCTGTGTGCATGTGCTGCTTCTCGGTGTTGACGAGCTACGCCGGAAAATACAAGTACATGATGAGCCGCACGCCTGGTGTGCAGCGCTACGTCTGTGACAAGTGCTTTGCACTGCCGGTCTTGTGCGTGCAACTTGCAGCTGGTCTTCCTACATCGCCGGAGGTGTTGCGTGAGAACCGCGACCGCCTGCGAGACACCACGATTAGCTATGTGCTTGATCTGCTGGGGCAACTCGACAATCCAGACTCAAAGCTTGCCATTCCAATAGTGAATGAGATATACAGTGAAAGCAAAAAATATCAGAATATTGTGGACCAGCGCTCCGTTGAACAGAAATAATAAAAAAGAAAAATATTAAAAAATTGCTTAGTTTATTTTTTTTTTCAAAAGATATGCACAGTACAGAACCAACCGTTCGGTAATACTCCACCATCTGAATCGTCCGCGTTGCCAGGTGGGGTACATCTAGGACAGATATGTGAGCGACAGTTCTCAAGGGCGCACCCCAGCCACTCGTATGATTCGGAGTTTGTTTTGTGGTAACCACAGCTTTCGCAGAACACCACTTCAGGCTGTGGCCGAGGAGGTGGGGGTTCTGACACTTCTTGCGGAGGGGGTGCAGGCAACAACTTCGTATACTCATCGACCTCGAGCAGGCCCTTAGCAAGCATTGCGATGATGATGCTCCTGATCGCCGGCAATTCGGTGCAAAGCGAACACCATGGGACGTGGCGCGGGGCACCTGCCACGCCAACTCGGCGGTAGCACACGGCGTTTACGAATGGCAAGAGACAGCAGCGGCAGTAGGCCGTCGCAAAGCTGCCGTGGTCAACGAAGCCGCTTTCCCGAATTTGTGAATAACATGGCTCGCATATTGGCAGATCAATGCCAAGCGAAAATGCCATGGGCCGGTGTTGATCCACCACCGACTTGTACACGAGGTTGTTGCGCCCCCACCACACCGGGAGCGACTCGTCTTTGTCTTCGCCGTGGTGGTGGTGCGTCCCGTGTGCCGTGTGTTTGAAATACTCATTATCGTAGGCGTCTTTTCCGAGGCGGCTGCGACAGCACACACACGGGTGGAAGGGCACGGCGGATCCCACTAGTTTGATGTTGCCGCATTTTCCGGTCATCTTCCAGCCTTCCTGGTAGCGAAGCCGCACCAGCTCTGTCCTTGCGAATACAGCGGCCTGCTCTTTCTTTGTCTCTTTCGAAATCTGGTACATTTCAACCATTATGTGAGAGTCTTCCGACGCAGAAGGAGACGGTTGTTGTTGTTCGGGAGTTCCATTCAACGACATCATACCCATTGCAGTACCAATTGTATTTTCAGTTGGCACCACTGGTGGCGTTGCTACACTAATAGGAACTGCGGTCTTTGTGCGTTTTGGAGACTTCTCTGTGGTAACAGGGCGCTTCCGTGACGAACTCGAGACAGGAGACGACGTTCCTAGTCCGTTGGGTAGCGAACGCGCCCTGGGCGCTGCTGGTTTTGGACGGCGCCTGATTGCACTGCTTGGTGTGATACCATAGTGCTGTTCTACTGGCGTTGGAACATACGGAGACGCCTCACTGAGGTTCTTTGTGGCCTGTGTGAGGGCCTTGTCAATCGAATCTAATTGTGGAGTAGGCGTAGCGCTGGCCAGCTCCACTTCACTGCCAACTACTTTTTTTAAGAGATCAAACAATGAATTTAGAAAAAGGGACATGTCTTTTAGTTCTCCCTCTGCGGGGTTCATTTGTATTTTATTTTTTTAAATATTTTACGTGCGTATATGTGCAAAAAAAGGGAGGTGTGGGAATTTTTTTTTACAAAAATAATAACAGAGCGATAAAGAGAGAAAAAAAAATTGAAATGTATCAAATTTCAATTTTTGCTCGATGGTAACGAAAAAAAATATTTTTCTTATTCAATTTTTTTTTGTTCCAAATAACGCATCGGCAAGACCCAGAAATGCGTAATTCACATTGAACTCCTTGTGGTGCAAGTCATGGCTGTTTGGCTGGATCATAAACTTGGGCACGAACGGCAGACGGTAACCACTGTGATCGTGACACGTGCTTACAGTGGCAATCACACACCACAGACAGTATATCCACAAATGCGTACGCAGCAACACTACCCCGAGTCCAAGTGGAACAATTGTTCCAATGACTGTCTCCAGTGGGTGTGTGTAAAGCGCGGCAAATGCAACCGGCGCAGTCAGTCTGTGATGAATTTTGTGCACGCGGGTATACAACACTCTCGAGTGCAGCAACACGTGCATGCCGTAGAATGTAAACTCGCTGATCAACACGAGTGCCACAAACTGCGCAATGCACGACAGAATGCCTGGAAAACCGTCAATGGTGGTGAGGTTCTGCAGTTCAAGCGGCCCAACTAGTGTTTTGATGCATTTTGCGATTGCAAATGTTCCTAGCGGGATTACAAGGATCAAGTTACCCATTACGTGTATTATCATTTGCCCTAGATGCTCAGGTGTGTTGAAATGCACGTCATTCTGGATCTTGTATTTATTGTATAGGTATTTCGGGCGATGCGAAACGTCCATAGCAAGGAAAAGACAACCTACTGCCATGTATGGAATATAGATGCACGCATATGGCAGTGCGCACCACAACAAGAATGTAGATATCATTTTTTTTTGCAGAGAGGAGAGGGATAAAAAAATTATTCTTACAAAAAAAACCGATCAGAAAAAGTGTTTCCAATTATAAATAAAGCTAAAAAATATTTTTTTTTACGTGCCTCTTGACACAACTGTCTGAATGACCGAAACATTGCGTACACTAGATTTGAGCAGCCACATTTGGTGTGAATATTGCCACACTGAAGAGGCAACCGTGCGGTGCAGTGGATGCAAGAAAGCGTACTGCTGCACTACCATACATTACACGCTGTACTGGGATTTCGTGCATCGCTATCTGTGCCCGGCGACCAAGTTCCGCGAGTTAGAGAAAGCACCACTGCCCGACCAAATCACTGAATTGGTAACAAAGAACGAGGCATATCGACGCGTATTCTACACCGTCCTTGTGAATTTGTTGCTGCCTGGAACCGCGGCACAGCTTGTTGCCATGAGCATCAAGGATACTGTGGGCTGGGAGAAGCACCCCAAGACAACGCAATATTTTCTTGTCAAGCGTGGAAGAGGACGTGCTTACATAGGCTCTGACTCGGATCGCGCCAAGGCAACGATGCAGGAAGTAAAGGAGAACAGCGCCTGGTACATTTTCCCTGGAACGTGGCACGATGTTGAGAATCTAGACAAAGTCTCTGAATTGAAGTTGTTTACAACATATTTTCCGCCGCACCACAAACCTGGAACACTGCACCTCACTAAAAAAGATGCCGAAGGAGAAGTATTGCTTTGAATAAAGAGTATTTTATTTTTATTTTTTACTTGTGATGTGTTGCAGTGCAACCTGAATAACAGAATAATGGTATTTCATCTCGTTGATTGCATTTATACTGGCCAATGGAAACACAATGACAACGCACAGCAGCGATGCAAGTGACAAATTGTTGGGGTGCACCCCGTAAATGTTCTCAAACACAAAGGGCATTACGACCAAGCTGCCTACCAAATAAACTGCTGTGGCTGTAACGAGAGCCGGCACCAATGCAAGCCTTGGCGCGTGTCGGTCGGTGTCAAACACGTCAATTCCCGCGCGCAGCGCAGCCTTGACAACGCCGTATTGCAGCACAAGCGTGTATATGGCCAGAGTGAGTGTGGCAAGGCTCGACACTGCCGCCGGAGGAATCTCGATCATCACAAGCGCCAACATCACGTAGGTTTGCGTTGCACCTGAACTGTACAGCGGCAGCGTGTCCTGCAGCATGCGTCCTGTAACGTTCAGCACTACCACAAGCGCAACCAAGGCAAGCACGATGATGATTGCCGCAGCAGTTCCCACGCCAAGTATCAGCGCAAGTTGTGCGTGCAGTTCAAAGTGCACCACTGAAAGCAGTACGTGCACTGCCACAATGAAGTCGACTGCGTCACGCAGCACACCCAACTCGTCAGCGGTGTAATTCCACTCCATGGGAGTGGTAGAAAGCGCTACAACGAAGCGCGCTGCGGCCAGGACAAATTTGTGGCTCGCCGGTGGCTCTTTTACTCCGTCCTGATCAGAAGAGAGCGATGCACCAACACGCACATAGCTGCGCGTGACATTTTTCTGTGCATGTGCGTGCAGCATCGCAGTGGGCACGTCCTGTGCGTACCGTCTTCGCGCCTTGTGCTTGTGTGCCGCGGCGCTGATAGCATACACTGGCACTGCAATGATCATCCAGGTAATCCACGCGCACAGGCCTGCGATGGCGAGAACCGTGTCCTCGAGGTTTTCAATGCCTCCGACGGTTTCTGCGCACATGGTGCCCTTGCACAGCGGCGCAAACAGCACGGCACCGCTGACAAAATCGTAGCTCCACACAAAGCGCCTGAGCATGGAGCTGCCAAGCACTGCAACGTACGGGTTGCTGCCGAATTTGCAGGCGCTCTGCTTGACCACCACGCCCCCGGAAAAGCTAACGTAGCGGTCGGAGCGGGTGTCCACCAATAACAGCTTGATTGCGTGGTTGCTGTCGTCCATTCCACGGAACCACAGGCGCTTCTTGTGGTTTATTAACACGTTCATTTGTGGCGGAAGCAGACTGAAGTCATTCTGCGGCGAGATGACGACGGTGTAGTTGAGGTCGGCGCGGGCATACACGCAGGCACTGCCGGCGCAGGCCTTCTTCATTGCGCGTATCCCGTCTGCATCGAGCTGCGCCTGGAATGAGAACGAGTAGGGCCGCACGTCGTCAGGCGATATGACTCCGTGCATCCACTGTGGCAGCGCATCTAACCGCAGCGGCCTGTGCATTGTCTCGCGGGAGAAGCGACGCACAGACGAGCCGCCGCCGAATACTATCGCACTGGGTGTCACGAGCACGCTGTTCCATAGCCCCCATATGCGGCTGAGCATTCCAAGTGCAAGGTAGCCGTCAAAGGCCAGTCCTTCGTTTGGCACTCCGGAGCCCTGGCTGGTGTCCGGCTGTCCGATGGTGAATAACAACCGCACCTTTGTCTGCCCGATGAAGATAAGCTCTGTGACAATGGGCTGTGCGTAAATATCGACGCTGCCGGTGTCGTGCCACGTGGTGCTGTATTTCTCCGGGTGTGAGAATAGATAGCTGTAGTCCAGGTCCCAGCGCACCCAGAGCCTGAGCCAGCGCCCACTATCTTGTCCAATCAAGACTGTGCATAAGTGGTAGTTGTGAACGCCAAGCCGTTCTATTGCACCGCGGCCCTGTGTGTCAAGCGTTGCGTTCCTGAAGTGAAATCCATCATCGGTGTGACAAGAGCATTGGTAGATTGTTAGCAGTAAGATAAATATGTAAATAGTGTGCATGCCTCCTTAAAGGATAATATATTCCGGTATGTTTTACCTCTTTTTTTTATTTCTCGTGA
>SDBS01004088.1_pt1 | contig 14313 bp, 11 predicted proteins | sample 2277091 | NCBI WGS metagenome assembly SDBS01 (sample SAMN10404972, study PRJNA504765) | marine sediment metagenome | isolation source: marine sediment core GS10_PC15, 163 cmbsf | place: Arctic Ocean: Southern Knipovich Ridge | collected 2010
TATCTTGCATAATAAGTCACTTAAAAATCTATTTACTGAGATTTTACCAGAAAAAGTCTTTATCTTGAAAAAAGATGTATTAAATGAGCTAAAAAATTCTAAAGAATTAATAAAGCTATGCTAAAAGCCTAGCTTTATTGGAATTTTTATCAACCTATATATTGAAAGGTATAGCTGCTTTTTTTAAAGGGGTAGTTGGCCTTCTTGTTCTTTTCATTGGAACTCTAAGTGGAGCTTTAAGTAGTTCAGCTACAGGGAGAGGAGCTTTCTTTGTAGGGCTTTTAAAAGATTTCTTATTAAAAACCACTTTTGAAGCTCCATAAAATCTACTACTAACTTTTTGAGGGCCAACATTAGGTCGGTTTAATTGCATCTGAGGAAGGTATTCTAAAATTTTTTGTAGAGTTTCATTAGGAATTGTATCAAATGGAGAAGAGCCTTGATCTGAAAGGGCTTCAGGGGCTATATGTTCATCAATTGGTTGAGAATTTGCTGTAGAGGAAGAACTCCTTGGATTTAAATTAATGCTCATTATTATCTCCTTAAATTTTTTATTATTATGTTGATAGTGTTATAGAAAAGTTTTTCAAATTAATAACATTATTCTATAGATCTTGGGCATTAATAACAATTATCAAAAATTACTTTAATTATAATAATAAATATTTAAATACTATTAATTAAATAAAGTATTATAAGTTTAAAACAAAAAGTTTATAATTTTTTTAGGAATTTTAAAAAGAGGGGAGGCTCAACAGAATATAGAAATTCTAATAGATGCATCTCTGTTAGCTAGATAGTGAGTAAATGGCAGATCTTTTAAAAAGTTTTTAAAATAATGGCTCCACCGAGACAAATATCATCTTGATAAAAGACGATAGATTGGCCCTCTGTTATAGCTCTTTGTGGTTCTCTAAAAGATACATGTACTTGATCATTTTCAATTTTTTCAATGGTGCACTCTTGTTCTATTTGTCTGTATCTAACTTTGGCTTTTAGCCCCATTGGTAATTTTATATCAAAATCATCGACAACCCAAGTTAGATTATGAGCGATTAAGCTTTTAGAAAATAAGGATGGGTGATTTTTACCTTGAGAGATAAATAGGGTATTAGTTTTTAGGTCTTTTTTGGCGACGTACCAGGCATCGCCTTTTCCCCCTACTTCAAGGCCTTTTCTTTGACCTATAGTATAAAAGCTAAGCCCCATGTGCTCAGCTTTAATATCACCATCTAAAGTCTTAATTGGGCCTGGATTAGATGAAATAAATTTAGATAAAAACTGGGTAAATTTTCTTTTGCCGATAAAACAAATACCAGTACTATCTTTTTTAGCATGGTTTAAAAAATTTTGCTCTTTTGCAATCTTTCTAACTTCCGTTTTTGTAAGATCGCCAATAGGGAAAAGAACTTTTTTTAAAATTGAAGATTTTAAAGTATATAAAAAGTAGCTCTGATCTTTATTTAAATCTTTGCCTTTCAGAAGATGATAGTTTTCATTGATAAGGCTTTTTTGTGCGTAGTGGCCTGTTGCTAAAAAGTCAGCGCCAAGATCTATTGCTTTTTTTAAAAAAAGCTTGAACTTGATCTCTTTATTACAAAGAATATCTGGATTAGGAGTAATGCCGAATTTAAAATCTTTTAAGCATTTTGAAAAAACATCTTCAAAATACTCTTTTTCAAAGTTGATAGAGTAATAATCAATTTCGAGTTTTTCACATGTTTTAACAACATCTTCAAAGTCTTTTTTAGCTGTGCAATCACTTGCATCATCTTGCCAGTTTTTCATGAAAAGACCAAAGACTTTATAGCCTTGTTTTTTTAAAAGATAAGCGCTTATTGTTGAATCGACCCCACCTGAGAGACCAACGGCTACAACTTTTTGCGCATTCATAGGTTTTTTAGTCTTTCTATTCTATCATCTATTGGAGGATGAGTAGAAAATAAATTTAATAAACCTCTTTTAGAAGGATTAGATATTTTTAAAGCATTGATTGAGGCAACTTGTTTTTTTTTGTCTTTTATAGGTTGCAAGGCTTTTAGAGAACTGAGTGCTTTTATCATTTTGTCTTTCCCAACCAAATTAGCTGAACTCTCATCGGCTCTAAACTCTCTTTTTCTAGAAAAAGAAGCAAGTACTATAGAGCCTAAAATCATAAAAACTATCTCAAAAATATATACAAAAAAATAGTGACCAGAACTATAGGATGATCGGCTTTTTCTATTAGAAGAAAAGATTGAAAAAGCTAAAATTCTAGCTAAAAACATAACAAAAGCATTTACAACTCCTTGCAGCAGAGTCATAGTTATCATATCTCCATTAGTGATATGGGATATTTCATGCCCAATGATAGCTTCTATCTCATCTTGAGGTAGGCGATTGATTAAACCAGTTGATAGGGCTAAAAGAGATCTTTTTTTAGTCGGTCCTGTCGCAAAAGCATTGACTTCATTAGATTCATATAAGCCAACTTCAGGGGGGTTCTCTAATCCAGCCTCTATTGAGATTTTTTCAACTATATCCAAAATAAATTTTGAATTTACATCCCTGCCATCAATTATTTGAACTCTCATCAACCATTTTGCTATCGATTTTGATAAAAAAAGTGATATCAAAGCCCCAGCAAATCCCCAAAGAAGACAAAAAATGGCTAGTTTATTTATATCTAGGCCATAAGCATTTAAGTAGGGACCAACTTTAAAAATTGATAAAAGAGTGCTAATTGTTATTACCACTAATAAATTTATTAAAATAAATAGAAAAAATCTTTTAATTAAATTCATTAATCTGCCCTCGTATGATTTTAGAAGACATTGTAAAGCTAAAAGAGGGCAATGTCAAGTCTTAGAGAGTAAAAATAAGTCTATAAAATATTTTTTTTGATAACAAATACATTTGCATAATATTTCGCAATATGTCATCAAATAAATAGTTTTTAATGAAATAAAAGGATGTCTGTGAAGATACCCATTAAAATCTCAAAAAAGAAAAATAAGAAAAGGTGTGATTTATCCGATATAAAAAAACACCTAAAAAAGAATAATGCATGTTATGTACTAATAACCTGCTCACAGCCATCGCAAGATGGAAAAATGCAAGTAGAGTTAAATTATTCAGGTGATGAAGATTTAGCGGCCTATTTAGTAGATGGAGCTCAAGATGTTTTTGAAAAGGAGAAAAGCCCCATCCAAGATAAACAAATTTTCTAAAAAAGAGCTTTTTGTAACTCAACTTTTTAATTTTTTTCGAAAAAAATCTTTATTAATAAAAGATTTTCTGGAAAAAAAGTTTCAAAAAGCCATAAATATAAAAGAATAGAAGAAATAACAAAACGTAGTTAAAAAAATAAAAAGGTTGCCAAGAAAATTTCTTAAAACGACAATAAAACTAACAATTAGAAAGGCTTATGCAGCGCGTACTTAAAAAAATCTTTTTGATAGATGAAAAAACTGAAAATACTTTGAAGTTTTGGGTTTTATTAGGTCCTTTTTTTCTTTTATTAAGTATTATACTTGCTCCCTTTGAGTTAGCCGTTTTAGCAACAGCGGCTCTTTTTTTATCTTATCGTTTTAAATTTAAAGGTCTTTTTCTATCGTTAATAGCTTTAACTGCTTTTAGTTTATATACCCAAGTAAATTTAGTAGAGAATCATCTTTGGAATTTAGGTTTAGAAGCATCAATTGCTCTAAGCTTAATAATTACAGCTTTTGGATTAGACGAAATTAAAAACTTTATTTCTCATAAAAGAGAAAATCCACAAGATTTACTAAATTTGCAGCAGCAAATTAATGAAAATCAAAAAGCTTTTGAAAATACTGAAAAAAATTATCAAGTTAATATCAATCAATTAACCAATGATCTCGATACCAAAGCTGAAAATTTAAAACTAACCTATCTGGAAAATGAAAATCTAAAAAAAGATCTTACAGAAAATACTCAAAGAAAAGATTACCTTTTAAATGAATTAGATCAAAAAGTTAAAGAAACTGAAGATCTTCAAGTAAAGTTAGATGAGCTCTATGAAAAAATCTCTTTTTTAAAAGATGAAGAATTCTTGCTTGAGAAAAACAAAACCTCTCTAAAAGAAATTGAAGAGTTAAAAAATCTCAGTGCGACTCTCTCCCAAGAAAAAGAAAAATTCGTCTCAGAGCTGAGTGAAAAAGATAGAAAAATACAAGAACTCGAAAAAAACATCCAGAAGGTTTCTCAAAACTTAAATAGCAAAGAAAATGAGAAAATTCTATTAGAGCTAAATGAAAAAAAACAAAAAATTATCAATTTAGAAAACAAATTAACTGACCTTGAAAAAAACAAACCAAATATCGATGAGCTACATAAAAAATTAAAAGATACTCAAATTGAGCTTAAAACATTAAAACAAACTAAAAATCATACGCCTCTTACTAGTGAAAATATCACCGATAAAGAGCTTTTAAAAGAATATGATAATAAAAATAGAGAGCTATCTAAACTTAACTCTTTATACGTTCAACTAAAAGATCAGTTTAATGAAAAACAAAGAGTTTTACATAAAACTAGACAAGATCTTTTCCACGCTCAAGAAAATTTCACTGCTCTTAAAAAAGAGCTAAATGATGACTTTAAAGATCTATCTGATAATGAAAAATCTTTAATGAAAGATTTGGATAAAACCGAATCAGAATTAAAAGTCTATAAACAAGAAAATCAAAATCTACAAGATCTTATCGGAGAACTTCTAGAAAAAAGTTCTTCAAAAAATGAAGAGAAGATCTTTGAAGAAAAAGAAGAAATCCCTGAACCTGAAGTAACAGATCAAAAAGAGCTTTTTTAAAGAATAGTCAAAATCTCATGTCCAGTCTCTGTAATTAAAATAGTGTGTTCCCACTGCGCTGATGGCTTTGAATCTTTAGTCCTTGCTGTCCAAGCATCTGTTGGATCTATTACAGCCTCTCTAACCCCCGCATTGATCATAGGCTCGATTGTAAAGATCATCCCAGGTACAAATGGCACCTGTATCTTATTATAACTAAAAGGAATTTGAGGAGGTTCATGAAAAGCAACTCCTACACCATGGCCGACAAATTGATTAACAACTGAACAGCCCCTTTTTTTAGCGAGAGGCTCTATCACTTCTGCAACTTCATAGATCCTTATTCCAGGCGAGAGTATTTTTATCGATTCCATCATCGCGTCATATGAAGTTTTTACCACTATTTTTTTTTCCTCATCTACATCACCAATTAAAACCATTCTTGATGTATCTCCAAAATATCCATCCAATATACAAGTCACATCAATATTTAAAATATCACCATCTTTCAAGATAATCTTAGCATCTGGAATGCCATGACAGACAACCTCATTAATCGAGGTGCAAATACTTTTCGGATAAGGTGGATCGCTATAATTTAAAGGAGCAGGTATTGCCCCCGCTTTTTTATGTAGCTCATTTGCTAAATCATCTAACTCTAATGTCGAAACCCCCGCCTTTGCAGCCTTGCAAAGCTGATCTAATATCTTAGCCGCTAGTTTGCTCGATCTTTTTATCCCTTCTACCTGCTTTTTGTTTTTTATCAATATACCATAGTTTTTAAGATAGGACTTTTCCAAATCAATATTAGGCTTTTCTGGATAATGACACTTTTTATATTTTTTACCGCTTTTACACCAACAAGGATCGTTTCTTGAAATCATAAAAATTCTTCGAGTTAAAGTTTTGCATTATAATCACATATGTAGCTTTTTTAATACAAATGAAAATAGAGATAAAGATTAAGATGATTATTTAGAATCTATCTTAGATAAAAATAGATTTTTTAAATCAAGGTCTCTTATTAATAGCTTCTAATAGAGTTTTAAAAGTTCTGTTGGGAACCAGATCAGCCTTCGTAATATTTGCATTACATAAAGGACAGCATGTGTGTTTTTCTAGCCATTTATCTATAGTTGATTTTTCTAAAGTTTGACCGCAGCACTTAAGCAAGAGAGGTTCTTTCATAAGTTCAAAATCTATAGGATCTTCCATGGCCGCTTTTATAGCTTCAGAATCATAACGTCTGTCAATTTCTTCCTCTCGAGGTATTTCAGCTTTTTCCCCCAGATCTCGAGCGGCTACTTCTTTAACTTTAGCTAATGAAGGTTCTATTCTTGGCACTATTCTAGCTTTTGATAATAGATCTAGAATTGAATTTGATGATGAACTTATAGCGCCGCTTTGTATTATTTCATAAAGTACATAAGCTGGAATAGGAACTAATAATAGAGCTGGATGCTTAACTATCTTTGCCATTACATAACCTGCAGCTGTAGTGGTTACATATGTAGTGCTTAAGCTTAGCCCACTTAATAATAAAAGCTTGTGTAGAGGCATATCTGACATTTTTTTCTCCTTAATTTGGTATTGAAATATATAATGTACATATTTTTTACTATTGTTCTAAATTTAATTGCAAGAAGCAAAGGGAGAAAAAACTATTTCAAAGAGATATTAAATGTTTTTCAAATGCTATTTTTTAAATTCTTATTCTAAAGGTGAGAAGTCATAATCTCTTAATATTGTAGGATCTCTTTCTGGGTCAAAATCAGGGGAAAACATATAATCTGTAGTTGCTCCCGAACGTACGCTTTGGGGGGTAACTTCCGGTTGGATATCATAATTTTGTATCAACTCTTGTATCTCAGATGTACGGTCTTCTTCTCTAAGAGCTTGAAGAGTTGCTACAAAACCATAATCTGACATGTTGATTGCTCTATTTGTATGGGTATTTTCAATAAGACTATTACTTCTCATATTTAAAAATAATTTAGATTGGATGCTTTTTAATAGACCTTTAAAACAGGCCGCATCTAAAGCTTGATTAGCTGTGAATCTACTCTCTTCATTTGGATCTAAAAGACCTTTTATCACCCACCAAATGGTTCCCTCATTGGGAGATTGTAGCTCTTCGAATTGATCTAGTTTTTCTTGAAAATATTCATCTGTAGCATCAATGGGCCAAGTAGAGCGTTCACCTAAAAGTTCACTAGGAGATTTGTTTTTATACATTCCAAGTAGCATAACTCCAGCTGCCCACATATCAGCTTTTTGAGTATCAAAAAGATCTTCATCTCCAAGTGCTGCCAACCTGCCAGGTGAAAAATAATTATTATCTCCAGGTGTTTTGAATGATGTTTTACCATCTTTTGCACAACCAAAATCTGTAATAAAAGCTGTTCCATCTGCCATAAAAACAATATTACTAGCTTTTAGATCCAAATGAGAAATATCTTTTTCATGAATAGTTTGAAGGCCTGTTAAAACATCCTTTGCTACAAATTTTAAAACTTCTGAAGCCAGTTTTGGATCTTTTATACTAGATAATTGCTTTTGAATGTTTAAACCGCTTCCAAGTCCGGCGAGAGGTAAAAAATGATACATAGCATTGTCAAATGTCACAGTATTATAAATTGGAAGAATGTTAGGCCCCTGAGCTTTTTTTTGCACCTTCGCTTCTTCTTTTGAGGCAGCCATGTTTTCCCTTCTTATTCTTTTGCCAGCAACATATTCATCGTCTTTTTTTCTCTTAGCTATTCTGATTTTTCCAAAACACCCTTTTCCAACTTTAGATTTAATCGCATCCTTGCCTTCAGGAAATGTAAATAGATAACCCGTGTTTTTGTATATATCTGCAGCTTCTGATCTATCAATTTTATCTAACCATAAATATTTATCTCCAATTTCTAGGTGTTGAATTTTCATAGTTGGATCTAATTCAAAACTAGCCTCACCAATTTTTATACTTTCAAGTGAGACGTCTTTATTTTGTTTTGATTTTCTAAACCTGGCATAGATAAATCCTAAAAGACAAATAGAACCAATACAGCCGATAGCTCCGACACCCAACCAAGTTATTAGCTTATAATTATTTAAACTAGTGGAATATAGATTCTCTGAATTAGGTATGGTTCGAAATGTTTTAGTTGTTAAAGAAGGAGGTTCTGTCTGAGGCGTACTAGGGCTAGTGCTTAAAGGTAAACTAGTTGCAGCGAGAGTGTTACTATTAAAAGAGGTGCTTAAAAGCGATTGGGAACTAGTAGTACTAGCAGTATTAAAAGTTGAGCTGGAAGATGAAAGAGGGACTATTGTAGAGATCGCTGTTGTACTTGTTTGCATACTAGAAGTTGTGCTACTTGTAGAGCTTGATGTAGTAGTTGAAGTTGTGCTTGATAAACTTGTTAGACTACTAGAGGTTGTGCTGCTTGTGGTGCTACTCGTTGTAGTTATTGATGTACTTGTCGAGCTAGTTGAAGTTGTAGAGCTTGTTGAACTTGTTGAGCTTGTTATAATATTAACATCAAAAATTCGTCCAAAAATACCCCTTGAAGAAGTGTCTTTAGCAGAATCTTCCCAAACAACAACAAATCTATCATTTCCTAAATCTGCAACTGAAGGATCATATTGAGAACCAGTCGGACTAGAGTTGGCTATAAATTCAGAACCATTTTTAGATCCATTTGGATTCAATATCTGTACAATAATATCGCCTGCGCTTTGCCAAACAACAACAAACTTTCCATTTCTTAAACCAGCAGAAGATGGATACATCTGATGGCCAACTATATTTGTGTTAATCTGGAAATCGCCCCCGCTTTTAGAGCCATTAGCATTTATAATTTGACCAAAGATACCATATCCATCGCCATCACGATCTTCACTATGCCAGACTACCGCATACTTACCATTATCTAAACCTGCAGTAGCAGGGAAAAATTCACTATAGCTTATAGTGCCCATATTAATTTCTGAGCCTACTCGACTTTTATCTGGATTATATACTTGTCCGCGTATTTTTGTTTGAGAAGCACTTTCCCACACGATAAGAAAATCACCGCTGGTTTTCGAACTCGCTATTGCTGAATTTTGTTGATAACCAGGAGTATAAGTGTTTACAGCAAATTCTCCTCCAATTTTAGTTTTATTAGGATAAAATAATTGTCCTCTAATTCCTATCCCCGAACCATCTTGAGGACTCTCCCAGCTTAAAACGGAGTTGTCATTGGAAGCTGCAATAGCTGCATTTTTCTGGTCACTCGCTGTATATGAATTAACCTGAAACTCTGTTCCTATTCCAGTTGTATTTGGATAAAATAACCTCGCAAATACTCCAAAACCATTTCCATCTTTAAATGGTGTATGCCAAGCAGCACCAAAGTTGCCATTATTCAAACCAGTTAATGCTGGATAGACTTGATAACTACTAGTATCAGTGTTAGCTCTAAATTCTGTGCTATTTTGAGTGCCATCAGGATTTAATACTGTACCAAATATTCCATCAATATCGCCTATGCCCTCTCCAGCCCAAATAACTGCAATATTGCCATTAGTCAATTTGGCAACAACCGGGTTTTCTTGATTATTTGTAATATATGTATTTACCGGGAATTCTGGCCCAAGCGGAACTATTGTTGTAAGGCGTTTATGAAAAGAAGGGGGCGTTGGAGATTTTGGAGGGGTGTCTTTTAAAGTATTTTTAAAAACAGAGATAGGTTTCTTAAGTGTTATAGGATCTTTTGAAAAAATAGGATCCGATGATGTTTGAAAAGGTTTAACAAAATTAAATCCGCTTACCCTATCTACCATAGTCAAACTCCATAATTCAAAATTTTAAAAAAATAAGCCGAAAGTTTAGAATATTTTTTAAAAAATGTAAAAGTTTATTTGAGACAGTTCTATGAAAAAAGAGACTATTTTTTGATCTTTTTAAGATGTCTTCCGTTATCTCATTGAATTGTAGTTATATATACGTTTTTTATATTTTTAAGAAATATTATTAAAAATATATGTAAAAACCTTACAATAAGATGTTTCCAGCATTTCAATGTAATGCAATCCCATTAAATAATGATAAATATAGTATTGCAATCCCATTAAATAATGATAAATATAGTATTGCAATCCTATATTTTATATGATAATATAGGAATGTAATCCAATAAGAGGGAAATATGATTGATGAGCTTCGTAAATTAAGTAAAAAATTTTTATCGATTAAAAATCATCCATATAGAAGATATCTTATTCGTCAAACTCCATTTGAAGATAATAGAATGTCTTTAATTATAGGACAGAGAGGGGTTGGTAAAACTACTACTTTGGTTCAAAGTTTATTAGACAAGGTTAAAGGGGATATGCTAAGTGATAAAATATTGTATATACAAGCCGATCACTTTCAAGTAGGTAAAAAAACTCTTTATGAAATTGCTGAAGATTTTGTGACTCTTGGTGGAAAATGGATTGCTTTTGATGAGATCCATAAATATCCAGATTGGGCAAAAGAATTAAAAAGTATTTATGATACTTTTAATGATCTTCAAATATTAGCATCTGGAAGTTCCGCTTTAGAAATTTATAAAGGTAGTCATGACCTTTCGAGAAGAGCAATAAAATATAATATGCAAGGCATGTCATTTAAAGAATATTTAGAATTAACATATGGATTGAATCTACAAACCTATTCTCTAGAAGATATATGTAAAAATCATGAAAAAATAGCTTCAAAAATTATCAGTGAATTAAATAAGAAAAAACAAAAAGTTATTCCTTTGTTTAAGCAGTATCTCAGATGTGGATATTATCCATATTTTCAAGAATTAAACAGTAATGAAGATTTATACAAAATAACTTTAGAACAAAACGTTCATGCCACTATAGAATCTGATTTAGTGGCAATTTCCCCACATTTAACAGGCAATAGCATCAAAAAAATTAAACAACTTCTTGTTCTTATTTCTGATTTAGTGCCTTTTATTCCTAATTGGAAAAAAATATTACACATATTAGAAATTGGAGATGATAGAACCTTAAAAACGTATTTTAAACATTTAGAAGATGCAGCTTTAATTAAAACTATCGGTAGAGCAACAAAAAAAATGAGTAAATTAGAATCAACAGAAAAAGTCTATCTAGAAAATCCAAATCAGCTTTATGCAATTTCAACTTCTAAAAGTTCTGAGATAGGAACTATTCGAGAAACTTTTTTTCTCTGTATGCTATCCCAAAAATATCTAGTATCCCTACCAAAAAATGGAGGTTTTTTTATCGATAAAAATTTGGTTTTTGAAATTGGAGGAAAAAATAAAAATTTCCAACAAATTAAAAATACAAAAAACAGTTATATCGTCTGTGATGATATAGAGTTTGGAATAGATAAAAAAATTCCACTTTGGTTATTTGGCTTTTTATATTGAGATTCAAATAAAAAAAAATTATTTGATAAGGTTCTGGGATAAAAGAGATTATTTTTTTGATCTTTTTAAAATGTCTTCAATGAAATCGGTTTTATGTTTTCTATACACCTCACCGTTTTCTTTTGCTTTATTTAGCGCTTCTTTTTTTATTTTTACATACTCTTTTAAAGCGCTAGGGTGTTTTTTTAAATAATCACGAAAAAATATTAAATCTTTATATATCTTAGAATCTATCTTACTTATATGAATATGAACCCATTTTTTTTGCTCTTTGAAAAGAATGGTTTTTTTTAAAAATAACCGATCTTTAACACTGGCCGTTCTTAAAAATTTAAAGCCTTCTTTTTCAAGCTTTTCTTTAATCTTTGTAAAGGCTTTTTGATCAGCCGCAATCATTATATCTAATATGTCTTTTCCCCCTAAATTTGGTACTGGTGTAGAGCCTATATGTTCAATTGTTACACTTTTTCCAAGTGAATTAGTTAAAACCTTTTTCATCTCTTTGAAAAAGGTTTTAAAGCTAGGATCAGATAAAACAAAAATGTATTTTTTCATTAGTCTGTAAATTGTTTAAATGTATTTTAGCATTTGTAGAAATACTTTGAGATATTTTTTTTAGATAAGAGCTCTCTCTAGAAAATTGAGGGAATTTTGTCTTTTATCTTTTCATTTCAAGCTTTTTTGGAATGTCATTAAATGCTTGAATCTTTTTTTTAAAATAATATAGAGTTAATAAAATATTTTTTTTAAAAAATTAGGAGAGTATTTTGAAACGAATTAAATCTGTTTTTACTATTTTCCTTCTTCTGACTTTTTTATCTTTTAATTTTAATGCCCATATTCAAGCTTCTGCTAGTACTACAATTTCTATGATACCTTCATCACAGAAAAGAGTATCTGTAGAAACAATAAAAAAAATGGACAGAATAAATAAGGCAGAAAATCTATTTGATATTCAAATCGATGATCTTCTTACGATGGATGAGATTTTTGCTTGTATTGAAAGTTTCCCAGATGAAGATGATGATGATTTTGAAGAGATATATACAGAAGAAGAACTAAAAATAATTAATACTTTTTTTATCTTTTTAGCAAGACTGGGAGTTTCACCTGAAGATGCAGAACAATTAGAAAAAGATATTGAAGAATTGCTTTCCGATGAAGACAAAGAATATTCTTTTGCTTCTCCTATTGATGATAATAGACCTCATATGAAGATTTCAAAGGCATATGATTCTAGTTTTACGTTTAACACAAGGTCTTCGTCAGATTACGCTAACAAAAAAAATATTGTTCTTTGCACAAATATTTTTAAAAAAATGGGCAGGGGTATAAAAAAGGGAGCAAAAGAATCTGGAAGATTTGTAAAAAACAATTGGAAGCCCATAGCAATTGGAAGTTCTGCGCTGGCAGTTGGTGCGGTTATTTATGTGATTGCATCTTCAAAGCCTTCGGAACCTTCTTTCCCAACATCTTTGCAAAAAGAGACTATAAAAACTGAGAAAGAAAATAACTCTACTATTCAAAAAGATGTTAAAGATGTTCCTAATCAAGATTCAACAACAACTCTTAACTCAGAAAATAAAAACCCTTTATTAACTCAAGTTTTAGAAGATAGTGTTCAAACTTTTAAAATGGATTTACAAAAAGACAATAGTTTTAACCAACAGCAAACAAATCCAACTGTATGGCAGAACACTAAAGGAACGATAAAAGAGTATAGCGGTTATTTTGCTCATACAATTTTAGATGAAGTTTCGGATTATGCGAAAATTATTCCTGAAGGTTTATCATTTACTAATTTAAAAGAAGATTCTGAAAAAAAAGTATCTGAAGGACATCAAAAAATTGATCAGATATTTGCTACTAATCTATCAGAAAATAATGATAAAATTATCGAGTCTTCTTTAGCTCATGAGGCATTATGGAATCTCTCACAGAATATCCAAGATAAAAATTTGCAAGAAAATACCCATTATTTTCAAGGACAGGAAGCTTTAAAAGCAAAATATTATGATAAGGCGGTAGATAGCTTTGGAAAAGCTCTTGAATCTACTCCAAACAATCATAACATCTATTTAGATAGGGCTTTTGCTTATTTACAAGCGGGGGAATTTGATCATTCTTTAAATGATTATAATGCATATAAAGAAAACGAGCAAAAAAATTACTTTTCACAAAGCTTAGATGTTTTAAAAGATAGCGGTGCTTTTTATGTAGGTGCAAGAATCGGTCTCGATAAGGGAGTTATTGCATCTGGCAAGCAATTACTGTTATTCGCTACTAATGCTCTCGCTCATCCTATAGATACGAGTTATGGAATATATGAAGCGTTTTCTAGCCTTTACAAACTTGCCTGTTCTCAAGAATGGAATGCTTTAGGCCAAGCTCTTGTTCCTGAAGTCTATCAGCTTATTGATGAATGGGAAACTCTTTCTTCAAAAGAAAAAGGCGACAGATCAGGATATATACTTGGTAAATTGGGAGGAGATATTCTTATTCCTGGAATCACTGCTAAATTAACCTCCAAAGGCATCAAAGGTGCTAAAGAGCTTACCGTAATAGCGAAAAATTTACAAAAGACCGAAAAAATTATAGTTCTTGAAGCTTTGGCTGAATCAGGAGGAAGTTCTGGAACCTTTAAAGAGATTGTTCATTCGAATAGAGTACTTGAAAGTGTGGCCTCTACAGGAAAATTAATAGAAGGTTTTAGTATTAAACAGTTAACTGAAGCCGGTAAAGTTTTTGATCGATCAGGATTAACAAAGGCTGGGAGAGCTTTAGCTAAGCACGGTGGACGTGAAGGTAGTGTTTTTCCGAATCTCAAAGGAAATCCAATGCAAATAAATCAACAAGGACAAAAGATTTTAGAAAAAATATTAAACGATCCAAAAAGAAAAATTATTCCTGATGGGAATATTGGTTTTGAAATATATTTACCTGATGGACAAGGAGCATATTTTAAAAAAGATGGAACATTAAGAGGTTTTGTTGAATGGAAAAAGAAATAAATTATAATAAATATTTTAAAATTAGACTTTGTAGTGATTTAGATTATGACGGTATGGTTGTAGACATTGTCTATAAAAACAGTTCTCTTGCTAC
>SDBS01004090.1_pt1 | contig 14305 bp, 11 predicted proteins | sample 2277091 | NCBI WGS metagenome assembly SDBS01 (sample SAMN10404972, study PRJNA504765) | marine sediment metagenome | isolation source: marine sediment core GS10_PC15, 163 cmbsf | place: Arctic Ocean: Southern Knipovich Ridge | collected 2010
AAAGAAAGTGACCAAAACCGTGTCCCGTCAAATCCCCTTGTGTTTATAGCTGCGTGGGAGCAGGAATCTAAGCAGAAGGCATTTACCCTGCTCTACCAAATGCGGTCCCAGGGGATTTCAGCCGATACGGATTTTCAGGATAGAGGCCTGAAAGGCCAAATGAGACTGGCAAATAAGCGGGGAGCAACTTACACAGTTTTGCTTGGTTCTGATGAACTGGACAAAGGTGTTTGTGGGATCAAAGACATGGATACCGGTGATCAGCAGGAAATCTCTTTAGAAAAGTGTGTAGACTGGCTTAAGCAAAAAACTGCGGGAGAAGGAGCAACAAAGTGAATAAGGGCGACAAGAAAGAGTTGAGCTATTCGATCCGCAGTCACAACTGTGGAGATATGGCTTTGGAAAAAGTTGGAGAAGAAGTTAGTTTGGCAGGATGGGTGCAAACCAGAAGAGATCACGGCGGCGTAATTTTTATAGATCTCCGAGATAGAAGTGGAATTGCCCAGATTACCGTGGATCCGGAGCGTAGTCCCAAAGCGTTTAAAAAGGTACATGGTATCAGATCGGAGTATGTACTTTTTGTCCGGGGAAAAGTGGAAGAAAGACCCGAAGAAAATGTAAATCCAAATCTACCTACGGGACAAGTGGAGGTCATTGCGGGAGAGATTGAGATTATCAATACCGCCAAAACACCGCCATTCGAAATAGAAGATGCTATCGAGGTTGATGAAAAACTACGGCTTCGCTATAGATATATTGATCTGCGCCGACCTCGAATGCTTAATAATATCTTATTGCGTCATAAGGTGGTTAAGACCGTAAGGGATTTTTTTGACCGGCATGGTTTCCTGGATGTTGAGACACCCTATTTAACCAAGAGCACTCCTGAAGGGGCACGGGACTATCTGGTACCCAGCAGAGTCCAGCCCGGCCACTTTTATGCTTTACCTCAGTCACCGCAACTGTTCAAGCAGACTCTTATGGTTGCCGGGATTGAGCGTTACTTCCAGATAGCTCGCTGTTTTCGCGATGAAGATTTACGCGCTGATCGCCAACCGGAACACACTCAAATTGATATAGAAATGTCATTTGTAGAGCAAGAAGATATCCTGGGAATAGTTGAGGATATGATTATCGAGGTTTTTTCACTGATAAATGTTTCCATAAAAAAGCCTTTCACTCGTATTTCCCATTCTCAAGCAGCGGAGTTCTACGGAAGCGACAAGCCTGATTTGCGATTTGATCTCAAAATAACCGACATTTCTAAAATTGCATCCGGATCGGGTTTCAAGGTCTTTAGCGGAGCAGTTGCCGGGGGAGGTGTAGTCCGGGGAATCAATGTACCGGGTGGAGCAAGTTTCTCCCGAAAAGAGATTGAAGGGTGGACCAATTTTGCCATTGATACGGGGGCCAAAGGTTTGGCCTGGATCATAGTGAGCGATGACGGGGTTAAGTCACCCATAGCAAAGTTTTTCTCTGATTCTGAGTTGCAGGGGATAAAGGAAAAGCTAGGTGCGAATTCAGGTGATCTAATTTTCTTCGTGGCTGACGACAAGAGTATTGCTGAGCGTGTTCTGGGTCAACTAAGACTGGCCTTAGCCCGGGAACTAAACCTCATCCCGCAAGATGATTTTGCTATTTGCTGGATTGTTGATTTTCCCTTGTTTGAATATGATGAGGATAAGAAACGTTATAAATCTCACCACCATCCTTTTACCATGCCTAAAAAAGAATCAATTCCGATTCTTGATACAGATCCTCTTTCCGCCGAGGCCTATGCCTATGATTTGATAATAAATGGTGTTGAAGTCGGGGGAGGAAGCCTAAGAATTCATAAGCGGGATCTTCAGGAAAAGATGTTCGGATTTCTAAATATTAGCCGGGATGAGGCCAGGATAAAGTTTGGCTTCTTGCTAGACGCACTTGAATATGGAGCGCCGCCACACGGCGGGTTGGCGTTTGGACTGGACCGACTGGTAATGATTTTGGCGGGATGCGAATCGATTCGGGATGTTATTGCCTTTCCTAAAACCCAGGCTGCCACCTGTCTTCTTACCGATGCACCTGATACAGTATCTGAAGAGCAATTAAAGGAACTTAACCTCCGTTTGCGCTAGCTTTGTATTTTATGAATTGTGCCTATTTTTATTGCCTCCGGTGTAAATAATGTGCTAGTATTTAACTGTAAAGCTCTACCTTGTTTGTGTTTTCAAGCTTTATTGAGCCAACAGTTCAATGTTGGGAGTTCTAACTCTATCTGTGGAGCGAATGCCTGTGAAGGACTCGTAAAGCAGTTAGGCGGACACCCACCTGCGGAGGGCAGGACTCTAGGGTATTGAAGCACGGCAAGGTGGAGCTTTGCATTATAGAGAATTCTTTATTGGCTCCTGCTAAGGCGGCGGTTTTTTGTTATGTGGGTCAGGCGCGCTTCACCCCGGCCGGGTCCGCAAATTCATTTATCTTAGGCTGACTAAATCATTGCCCGACTCGATCTCCTGCTCAAGCAAGAGAATGACGCCCTTGCATGTCATTGCCCGACTCGATCGGGCAATCTAGTTATGTATTCCTTTGCTACTATTGAATTCACAGGTCAAGCCGGAGAATCAAGTCTAAGTTTTTATAGCAATTCAGGCCGAGCCAAATACTATGCCTGAGAAGATTTTGGATGCTTCTGTTGCCACAAGCCTGGTTCCGCTGAGGTCACCACATAGTGTTCCTGAAGCTTCCTAAAAAGTGATATGATTTATAGGATGAATTTTCTCTCTGGAAACGGGCAAAAAATCATGGACTTGAGTTTATTCCCTGAGAATCTGGACCAAGAAGTAGAAGAAAGCGCACCACTAGCGTGGCGGCTAAGACCATTAACGCTGGCAGAATTCTTGGGGCAAGAAAAAATATTGAGTAAAGGCAGTGTATTACGCGAAGCGATCGAGAATGATAGCCTCAGTTCACTCATTTTTTGGGGACCTCCCGGGTCAGGCAAAACAACACTGGCAAAAATCATTTCCAATATTACCAAATTCCATTTTACGGAATTAAGTGCTGTAACCTCGAATGTAGGAAATGTTCGAAATGTTTTGCAGCAAGCCAAGGAACGTTTGGGCATTGAGAATAGAGGAACAATACTTCTCATTGATGAAATCCATAGATTTAACAAGGCTCAACAAGATGCACTCCTACCATCAGTGGAGGAAGGCTTAGTAATATTAATTGGAGTGACGACGGAAAATCCTTATTTTGAAGTAAATTCTCCCCTGATTTCCCGGTCAAGAATTTTTGTTTTTGAGCCCCTGTTGGTTAAAAATATTGAAAAGATATTGAAGAGAGCAGTGTTTGATAAAGAGAGGGGTCTGGGCGGGTCTGATATTGAGCTTAACCAAGGAGCGCTCCGATATATTGCGGAAATGGCAGAGGGAGACGCCCGGCAAGCGCTAAATGCTCTGGAAATGGCTGCAAAGACCACAAAACCCGGTAAGAACGGAATAAAAGAAATTACCGTAGATATTGCACAAGATGCCATGCAAAAAAAGATGCTCATTTATGACCGGAACGGGGACGCTCACTATAACATCGTATCTGCTTTCATTAAGAGCATCCGTGGCTCTGATCCGGATGCTGCCTTGTATTGGTTGACCCGGATGATCTCCGGGGGTGAAGATCCCAAGTTTATTGCCAGACGTATGATTATTGCCGCTTCGGAAGATATAGGATTAGCTGACTCTCGTGCCTTAGAGGTCGCGCTTGCAGCGGCAAAAGCTGTTGAGTTTGTGGGATTACCCGAAGCAAGAATAAATCTGGCACACGCGGTAATCTACTTGGCAACAGCCCCCAAGAGTAACTCTGTTATTAAGGCGGTAGATAGCGCTCTGGGCGCGATAAAAAGCAAGCGAAATGATGGAGTACCGGTCCACTTAAGGGATTCTAATTATTCCGGTGCTAAGAAATTAGGTCACGGAAGAGGATATAAATACCCTCATGATTTTGAAGGGGGATATGTTGCCCAGGATTATCTACCGGACAATATAAAGGGGGAGAAGTTTTATAATCCTTCATTGTCGGGGGATGAGAGAAAGATTCTTGAATATATGAAAAGTGTACGAGTAAATCGGGAGAAGAGCACGGAATAAAGAATCAGGAAAAAATAGCGCAAAACGCAAAGTGCAAAAAAACAATGCAAAACTTAAAGTATTTTGAGCTTTGAATTGCTATTTTGCACTTTTAGCTTTGCGTTTTGCATTTTTAGTTACAGGCCGTCCGGTGACTCAGCATAACACTCAATATATCCACATTTTGTGCATACCATAACCAGAATAGAAGATCTTCGATTGGGATTGAGGTAGAAGCTTTGTTTAGGTCCTATGAGCAGGGCATGTCCGAAATCCAGCGAGATACTATTTAGTATCTCGAAACTGGCTTCCTTCATATCCCCGCTGCATTTGCCACACTTCAAAGGTTTACCAATTGCTTCTTTTAAATTGGCGATGGAGTCGTTTTCCTTCATTTTCTGCCTCTTCTTTATCTATTCCAAGCTGAAGCTATAATTAATCGCTTCAGTTTTGTATATCGGCTTTTACGCTATTATCTAAATACTTTAATGTTAGCCGAGGATCTCCTGGTAACTGGATTTACCCTGGTATCTAAAGTAGAAATGGCAGGGTGCTTGTGTTAGAATTTGGTAAATGTGTTTTCTGCGGAGGTAAGCGAGTTGAGCTGGTATTTTATAATGTATGTTGTCCTAACTATCCTAGCGGCCGTCCTGGTTTTTTTTATTTGTATGGTCTTGTTGCGATTATCGAGAACTCTGGAGAGCTTGAATTCGATGATCATAGACGTACAGGCTGAGATAACACCACTTCTATCAGAATTGCGCGTCACAATTGATCAGGTCAATAGTGAACTTAACACTGTAGATGAGGTTGTGCAATCAGTCCAGGAAATGGGCGATAAGGTTACAGCAACTGCAACCGTGCTTCAAGAAATCATTGCCTCACCGCTGATCAAAGTGGTGAGTTTTTCTGCCGGGGCCAAGAAGGCGATAGGCTCTTTGCTGAGAAAGAGGAGCAAATAAGCCAGTAGTAGGTTGCAGCTTGTAAGAAGGAATCATGAATCATGATTCCTAATTCTTAATTCAGTTTGTTTTGCAATTTACATTTTTAATTAAACCAGGTGCATATTATTCAATTAGCATTTAAGCAATTAAATATAGTTGAGGAGGACACAGGGTGTCATCAGAAAAGCAGGATATCATCCAACAGTATCAAAAGACTGCAATTATTGTATGGACAATACTTGGGATCATAGCCTTGTTGGTATGTGTTTTCCTAGTTGTCTCCAACCTAAGCCAGATTTTTGCTCTTTTTTTCTTCACAGTAGCAATTGTATATATTCTGAATCCCATGGTAGATTTTCTTAAAAACAGAGGCGTGCCTTGCTTGGCAGCTGTTGTCATAACTTATATTGTTCTTATACTTATTATTAGCTTAGTGCTGCTCTATCTAATACCGATAATCATAACTCAGGGTAACCTGTTTATTAAGAAGTTTCCCGGATACCTGAAGACTGAGATAGAGTTTGTTAAGGCATGGAGAGGAAAGCTTATTGAGCTGAGGGTTCCTCCCACCGCCATAGAATTGCTAGAGCAAACAGTTGACCAAATGAGAAAAGGAGGGCTTGCGCTTCTCTCCGCCGTCCCCAGTTTTACTTTAAATATCTTTTCAATTGTTTTCTATTTTATCTTAGCTCCGGTCTTGGCCTTTTATCTCCTGAAGGACCTGGATAAGATCAGACAGACTATAATCGAGATAATTCCTCTTCGTTACAGAGATGACTCCCTCGATATACTAAAAAAAGTCGATCTTGCCTTGAGTGGTTTCATGCGCGGACAGTTTTTGGTTGCTCTTGTTGTGGGCATACTGGCAACTATCAGCTTTAGTATCATAGGAATTGATTTTTCAGTGGTTCTTGGAATCATTGTCGGTGTCTTAAATTTAATTCCCTATTTCGGGCCAATTGTGGGTGGTTTGATTGCTGCGATTGTTGCTTTCTTTAAAGCACCCATATTGGTTCTCTGGGTATTATTGGCAATGGTTTTGGTTAATATTGTTGACGCAACTATATTATCTCCCAACATCTTGAGTCAGCAAGTCAATTTGCATCCTGTTCTCATAGCTTTCTCTCTAATGATAGGAGGGGCGCTTATGGGACTTCTGGGTGTGATTATTGCTATTCCTGTCGCTGCAGTTGGCAAAGCGATTGTGTATCATATACTGGAGCGATCAGAGAAGGCCAATTCAATAACAGAATCAGAAGGTGAAACTTAATGAGAAGTTCAGAGATAAGAAAAAGATTTTTATCCTTCTTTGAAAAGCAGGGACATAGAATTGAAGCTAGTTCGTCTCTTGTTCCCGATGATCCCAGTTTGCTTTTGACCACAGCGGGAATGGTCCAATTTAAGCCCATATTTAAAGGAGAGAAAAAGGTAGATTTTAGCAGAGCTGCTTCATGCCAAAAGTGTGTTCGTACCACTGATATTGACGAGGTGGGGCGTACGGCTAGACATCTTACTTTTTTTGAAATGCTGGGCAACTTCTCATTCGGAGATTATTACAAGAAAGAAGCTTCTAACTGGGCCTGGGAATTCTTGACAAAAGATCTTGAGATGGACGCAGACCGGTTCTGGATAACTATCTTTAGAGATGATGATGAAGCTTTTCAAATCTGGAAAGATTATGTGGGTATTCCGGCGGACCGGATTATTGGGCTGGATGAGGATGATAATTTTTGGTCTGCAGGTCCCACAGGTCCTTGTGGACCTTGTTCGGAATTACTTTATGATCTGGGAGAGGATAGAGGATGCGGAAAAGACGAATGCAGACCCGGTTGCGACTGCGACCGGTTTCTTGAGGTCTGGAATCTTGTTTTCATGCAGTATGACCGGGATGAAGAGGGAAATCTTAATCCGCTTCCCAAAAAGAATATAGATACTGGAATGGGCCTGGAAAGAGCCGCGTCTATCCTGCAGGGTACTGAAACAAATTTTGAAATTGACGAAATTCTTCCAATAGTCGAAAAAGCTGCGGAGCTGGCTCAGACTAAATATGAAAGTAAGGGCGAGGAAGCCATTCCTCTTAAGATAATTGCAGATCACTCCAGGGCCTTAACATTTCTTATTAATGACGGAGTCCTTCCTTCCAATGAGGGCAGGGGATATGTGCTGCGACGTTTGATTAGACGGGCAGTACGATATGGCAGGCTAATTGGGATTGAAAAGTTATTCCTGGTGGATATTGCATCAAAGGTCATAGAGATAATGAAAGAAGCCTATCCGGACCTAGAAGAGAATAGAGGTTTCATATCCAGGGTTTGCCAAAGCGAAGAAGAACGTTTTTCCCATACTCTCAAGTCGGGAATGGCTGTTTTAGCGGATGTGATTGCGGACGTAAAGCGCAAGAAGGCAAGTGAAATCAGCGGTGACGTCGCTTTTCAACTATACGATACATATGGGTTCCCCATGGAGCTAACCAGAGAGATTAGTATTGAGCAGAATCTTAAAGTTAATGTAGAGCAGTTCAATGAATTGATGGAAGAACAAAAAGCTAAGGCACGAGCAGCTTGGACAGTTAAGCCTGCTGACGAAGATAAGCAAGCCAGAGAAGCCTATAACGAAGTGTATGATAGATTTGGTGAAAGTGAATTCGTCGGTTACGAGCACGATACTGTCAAAACAAAGCTGCAGGCAATCATAAGAAACGGAGTGGTAACACCCAGAGCGGAAAAGGGTGAATCGGTCGAGTTGATACTGGAGAAGACACCTTTCTACGCAGAAATGGGAGGACAGGTAGGCGACCGGGGCGTGATAAGCTACGCTAAAGGTAAAGTAGAGGTAGATATTACCATATCTCCCCTGTCCAACCAGATTGTGCATAGAGGCAAGGTTGAAGAAGGAAGCATTGAAAATAGTGCGCTGGTTGAGGCATCTGTTTATACCAAAAGGCGTGAGTTGATTAGTCGCAATCATTCGGCCACGCATTTATTACAGTGGGCGCTAAGGTATGTTTTGGGAGAGCATGTCCGGCAGTCAGGATCATACGTAACCGATGATCGATTTCGCTTTGATTTCACCCACATGTCTGCTATGGAGCCAGATGAGATCAAGAAAGTTGAGAAGCTGGTAAATCGAAAAATATTCGAAAACCACGCGGTAAAGTGTTTTGTTACCTCATTTGAGTTTGCCAAGGAGAGTGGTGCTACCGCGTTGTTCGGCGAAAAATACAGTGATTTTGTAAGGATTGTAGAGATAGGCGGTTTCAGTAAGGAGCTTTGCGGTGGTACTCATGCGGGCAATACGGGTGAGATTGGATTACTGGAGATTGTGAGTGAGGGCAGTATAGGTGCCAACCTGCGAAGAATTGAGGCGATTACTTCATTCAAAGCATTGGAATCAGTTTATCAAGCAGAAGAAAGACTGGATAAAGTTGCTGGCTTGCTCAAGGCTGAAGTTGAGGAAGTCGCTGAGCGAACCGAAAGCGTATTAATGCGTCTGAAATCACAGGAAGAAGAGATAAATCAGCTAAAATCCAAGTTTATGGCTGATGAATTGGGGGAAATAACTAACTCCGCCCGAACGCTGGACAGCTTAAAGGTTGTACTAAAAAAAGTTGAGGTAGACAGTATCGATGATCTTAGAAAATACACTGATTTGATTCGAGATAAATTAGAAAATGTGGTTGTTGTTCTGGCCGCTTCTTCTAAGGACAAGGTTTTTCTGGTGTCGGCCGGATCGCCAAAAGCAGTAGAAAAAGGTTTTCATGCCGGAAAACTATTGAAGCAAATTGCTCCTCTTGTTGATGGGGGCGGTGGTGGACGTCCTGAGTTGGCACAAGCAGGTGGTAATAAGCCGGAAGGAATACCCATGGTTCTGGAAAAATCTTGGGACCATATTCAGCAGATGGTTAGCTGACAAGTAGCAATACATCGATAACTCAAAATTGCACAGTATACACAGTTTTAATGCAAAATTTAAAGTGCAAAACGCAAAACAACAGTGCAAAACTTAAAATATTTTGTTTATCCTGAGCAAAGCCGAAGGGCTTGTCCTGCCTGTCCTGCTTGTCCTGAGCGAAAGCGAAGGAAGCGTAGTCGAAGGGAGTTTGACGAAGGGCATTTTCGCTTTGCACTTTGAGCTCTTGGGCGCGACTAATTGTTTGCCTAATTTCTATAAAGCTATCAAGCTACAACCGAGATTTTAATTATGAGAATACTCGCTCTTGATGTGGGAGACAAAAGAATAGGAGTAGCGATATCCGATACTACCGGTATCATTGCGCGGAATCTTACAACTTTAGAGCGGAGAAACAAAGATATTGCAGAAGAAATAAGAGAGATTAATCAAGAGTTTAATGTGGAGCAGATTGTTATCGGTATACCTTTTAGAATTGACGGAACCGAGGGAGCCCAGGCTAAGAAAGTCCGAGAGTTTACCAGACATTTGGAACAGAGAATAGACCTGCCTTTCAAGGAATGGGATGAAAGGTTCACAACCTCTCAAGCTGAGAAGGTTTTAATTTCAGCCGACGTGAAAAGAAAAAAGAGAAAACTGGTGATTGACCAGGTTTCAGCCACCTTAATTCTTCAAAGCTATCTGGATAATCTCAATAGAAAGACGTGAACTTAGTAACTTGCGTTTAAAAAGCCCGAGTCTCAAATTCAAATTATTATGCGGTTTTTTCGTACTATTGCTTCTGGTGTTCCTGGCGTTGGGGAGCGTTATATACCCGCTAATTCTCAAACCAGTTGGGGGAAGCGAAAATGTCAAGATCAAGATCGAGCAAACTAGTACGGTAAGCGATGTCGCATCTCTCCTGGCAACCAAGCAGGTTATCAAGAACTCCCGGATTTTTATAATTCTAGCTCGTTGGCAGGGTGTAGAGGGATTTCCGCCGGGAGAATATGAGTTGAGACAAGGCAGCAGTGATTCTCAGGTGCTCAACAAATTGAGACAGGGACAAAAAATAAAAGAGTATGCAGTTACTATTCCGGAAGGATTTACTATTGAACAGATCGCAGGTCGCATATCCACAGAAACGGGTATTGATGAAGTTGAATTTAAAAGACTTGCTCAAACATCTGCACACACCGAAAATTTTGAAACTTACAGCTTTCTATCTGAAAACGGCACTGAAACCCTGGAAGGATATCTTTTTCCTAAAACCTATACTATTACTGAAGACCATAGCGCAGAGGAATTTATACAAATAATGCTTGATCAATATCAAGAGGAAACTGCCGGCTTTGAACTTCCTGCTTTTGCCCGGGAGCGCAACCTCAACTTTCACCAGCTTTTAACTGTTGCTTCTCTAATTGAGAATGAGGCAAAGATTGCCGAGGAAAGACCTCTGATATCAGCGGTTATATATAATAGACTTACTAAGAACATGAAGCTTCAAAGCTGTGCCACAGTTCAGTACGCTCTGCCGGAGCGGAAAGCAAAGCTGAGTACCGAGGATTTAAAGGTGGAATCACCATACAATACCTATTTGCATTCCGGATTACCCCCCGGTCCCATCTGCAATCCGGGAATCGCATCAATACAGGCTGCGCTTAATCCGGCACCAGTCAACTACCTGTATTATGTTCTGACAGAATCGGGCGACAGACATGCTTTTACCGATTCCTACCAGGAATTTCTTAAGGAAAAGCAGAAAGCAAAATCTCCCTAATGGAAGCATGTTCTATCCATTATTACCAAGTGTTCCTACTTCGCCGAAATCCGCCTCAGGCGGACGAAGACCGAGGAAACCACTTGCAAACACTATGCTTAAGGAGGTAATAAGAATAAACAGAACAAGTAAGCCGGAATTACTTTCTCCTGCCGGCAGTTTGGAAAAGCTAAAACACGCTGTTATCTATGGGGCGGATGCAGTCTATTTTGGGGGCAAAGACTTAAGTCTCAGGGCAGCCGCTGACAATCTAACTCTATCAGAAATTAAAGAAGGAATTCTTTTCGCTCATGGACAGGGAGCCAAGGTTTATGCGGCACTTAATATTTTTGCTCACAATGACCACTTCAATGGCTTGGTTGACTACATTAAGAAACTGGTGGAGGCGGGAATCGATGCGGTTATAGTAAGTGATCCGGGGATTTTTAATGCCGTAAAAGGCAACTTTGAAGAGCTACCCATTTTTATCAGTGTTCAAGCAAATATTACCAATAAGTATACAGCGTTATTTTGGTCTGAATTGGGTGCGGATCGGGTTACGCTGTGTCGGGAGCTGAAACTCTCTGAGATAAAGGAAATAATTTCTATCGCCGATATAGAAACGGAGATATTCGTACACGGAGCTATGTGCTTTGCTTATTCGGGAAGGTGTCTGCTTAGCAAGTATTTAGCAGAACGGGACGCCAACCAGGGAAACTGCGCTCACTGCTGCCGGTGGAAATATCACCTGATGGAAGAAGAAAGAGAAGGTGAGTTCTATCCTATTGTTGAAGACGCGACGGGAACATACATATTAAGTTCCAAAGATTTATGTTTGTTACGAGTCTTGCCGGAACTTGTTTCATCAGGAGTGAGCAGCTTAAAGATCGAAGGAAGGATGAAAAGTCTTCACTACGTATCAGTTGTTACCAGGGTTTATAGAGAGGCAATTGATAGGTGTTATGAAGACCCATTATCCTATCAAGTTGACCCGTGTTGGGAAGAAGAGCTGCAAAAAGTCAGTCACAGACAATACACCGAGGGGTTTATGACCATGCAAGAAGAAAAAGAAAGCTCTTCCAAGTATTTAAAGGATGCGGATTTTGTGGGTGTGGTAAGGGATTGGCAGGAAAATAACGCATCAGCCCGGATTGAAGTAAGAAATAGAATATTTGAAGGAGAGTCTCTCGAAGCATTCATGCCGTCAGGTAAGTCAAAAGAAATCTTGATTAAGAATTTGCGGCAAGCCCGGGATGACAGCGAATTGAAAGCAGCGCACGCAAACTATAATGTATATGTTACCTGCAGTCCATTACCAAAGTATTCAATTCTTAGAAGAGTGATGAAATGTTATTAGAGCTCTTTTGTCCCAGCATTTTCTATGACTCGATCTACCATATTGATCTAAGCGAATTGAAACAAAAAGGGATCAAAGGATTAATTGTTGATTTTGATAATACATTGGTGGAACGAGGTAGCCAAGATACTCCGCATAAACTACACCAATGGCTGGATGAAGTGGAGAAAGAAGGCTATCGGATATGCATTGTATCTAACAATCTGGAAAGTAAGATCGGTAAGGTTGTGAGTTCTTTGAACATACCGCTTATTGCGCGTGCCGGGAAACCAAGGGGCAAAGCGTTCCGTGATGGGATGAAAGCAATGAAGACAGTGGATGGAGAAACAGCTGTAATCGGAGATCAGCTTTTCACAGATGTTTTGGGCGGTAATCGGTTGGGTCTGTTTACTATTCTAGTTCTTCCTGTAGGAACGCAGGAGATGCTGCATACCAAAGTATTAAGACATTTGGAGCGGTGGATAATTAGACGGCTGCAACAGAGGAAGATGCTTGTACGTGTTTAACGGGAGAGATGATGGCAGTGGTTCAGGTTAAGGACGAAGATTAATGACTCAAACCATCACTAAACTGGGAAGAATATTATTGAATGCAGGGCTGATAACCGAAAAGCAGCTAAAGGCAGCGCTGGATTCCAAGAATGGTAAATCTTTGAGCCGAACGCTGGTTGATTTGGGTTTTGCATCGGAGACTGATATCGCCGCAATTGTAGCGGAAAGAATGAATCTGCCTTATCTGGATATATCCGATTACGAGATTGATCCGGCAGCCGCAACTATTATTTCCGAAGAATTAGCCCGGCGGTATCGGGTGTTGCCCATAGATTTTGATGAAGACAGGCTGGTTGTGGCATCTGCCGATCCTGCAAACATATTCGCTATTGATGATTTGAAGATTGTGACTGGTTATGACATTAGCGTTGTGGTTTGTACTGAAAGTGACCTGTTAACAGTTATTGGACGTTTTGCTCAAATTGACAAAACGGTTGAAGAAGTTGTCGAAACCGTAGAAGAAGATTTGACTGTAAAATCTGAAGAAAAAGAAGCGGAAGAAGCTCCCATAGTAAAACTGGTGAATCTGATTATAGGCGAAGCTGTAGGTGATGCGGCAAATGATATCCATATTGAACCGGGGGAGAAAGATGTAAGAATAAGATACCGTATAGACGGTGTTCTTCATGAGGTAATGAGGATACCAAAATCGGCTCAAGCAGGTATGACTGCTCGAATAAAGATCTTGTCGGGGATGGACATTGCGGAAAGAAGAGTTCCCCAAGACGGACGATTTGGTTTGACTATCGAAAGCAAAACGATAGATTTCCGAGCGGCTACTCTGCCGACCATACATGGAGAAAAAATTGTTCTTCGTCTTTTGGAAAAAGAAAATGTTTTAATTGATCTGGGTGACCTGGGATTTCTTGATCATTCTTTGCAGGCATTCAAAACTTCTTTTGTCAAACCTTACGGAGCAATTCTGGTGACAGGACCAACGGGAAGCGGAAAAACTACATCATTATACGCAGTCCTAAATCTTTTAAACGTTGCGGAAAAGAATATTATTACTGTCGAGGACCCCGTGGAATATAGGCTCCAGGGAATTAATCAGGTACAGATCAATCCTAAGGCCGGCCTTACATTTGCCTCAGGTTTGCGATCGATCTTAAGAAATGATCCGGACATAGTAATGATTGGGGAAATCAGAGATCGCGAAACTGCTCTTATTGCTGTTGAGTCAGCCCTAACAGGCCATCTTGTTCTTTCTACGCTTCATACTAATGATGCTCCCAGCGCTATTACCAGACTAACCGAAATGGGAGTTGAGCCTTTTCTTACTTCATCAGCCGTCGATTGTATTGTGGCCCAGAGATTAGTCAGAAAGTTGTGTAAGCACTGCAAAGAGCCGTATGAGCCGTCAGCAAAAGCTCTTGCAGAGAGCGGATTTCATCTGAAATCAGACAAACTGCTTACTTTTTACAGAGCCATAGGATGCAACAAGTGTAGCGAAGGATATAAAGGAAGAGTGGGTGTTTACGAGGTATTGCGAATAAGTGAGGCAATTGAAAGACTGATTGTTGAAAGAAATACTGCTGATGAAATTAAGAGACTCGCGGTTTCCGAGGGGATGATAGCTATGATAGAAGATGGATTCGAGAAAGTACAAAAAGGAATAACTTCAATAGAGGAGGTTGTGAGGGTAATAGCCTAAGTGACAGTAGTTTATAGCGAAAATAAATGCTTAGTATACAAAATTT
>SDBS01004091.1_pt1 | contig 14303 bp, 11 predicted proteins | sample 2277091 | NCBI WGS metagenome assembly SDBS01 (sample SAMN10404972, study PRJNA504765) | marine sediment metagenome | isolation source: marine sediment core GS10_PC15, 163 cmbsf | place: Arctic Ocean: Southern Knipovich Ridge | collected 2010
GAGGGCACCACCACGGGACAAGGGAAAGAAGAAGAAGAATAAGGAGGAGTTGTAGATTAAATGAAAAAGTTGCGCGATTCTCACTCCCCTTTACTCTTACATACATCAGGGTGGGCTCCTTGACCTTTGTCCTGCACTTGACGACGCTCAGATATGGCACATGCTAGATAAAGTGCCGCCGCCACCAGTGCTATTGCACAGCCAACCATGATCCTTGGATGTTCCTCTGGCTTCCTCAGGGAGAACCGAACGCCACCCACGTCGATCCCGGTGGAGGGTTCCTTACCACTCGGCACCGCAATTCTCAATAACACCACGCCGAGACCACAAACAATTATGATAAGGAAGCCCACGAGATAATGATTCATAACACACTCGCCCGGTCACTTGAACTCCTTGCTTTTACTTGTTCAGTGTATTTACAAACCCCCTCCCTCTCCCCTTTACTCTTACGTCATACACACACTTCACTCCCCGCGTACGAGGTTGACGAGCTCATCCAGGGTGGGTTCTTTGGCCTTTGCCTTTGACTTGCGCTTGACGACGACCCTTCGCCTCTTTTTCGGTCCGCTCTTTGTGGCAGTATCCGTCTTCGTCGTCGCTGGGGTAGAGATGGTGGTCCCGTTGGGCACCACGGGGGGGCTCTTCTTCTTCTTCTTCTTCTTCCTTTTGAAGGCTCTTCTAACCGGCTCCAAGAAGGCTGCCGCGTAGAGTTGCGCTTCCCCCTTCCCGTTCGGAGATGACGCCGTGGTGGAGGGAATTGGTGCAGAGACGGGCTTGGGCCTGCTTCGCTTGCGTGCACCGGGTGGCTTGATGCCGCGGAACTTTCCCTTGTCGTTGCAGAGCAGCACGATGTGGCCCTTCCCCTTCTCGGATGGCGGGTAGATGGGCTTGACCTTGAAGAGGTTGTCCTTTCCAGGAGCCTCCTCCGCATCCGAGTTGATCGGCACCCCGCGGCGCGTGACGGTGTAGAGCGTGAGGTCCTCCGGTATCCTGCGGGTGTCCATTACCATGATCTTGATTTTCCCTGGCAGGACAATCGTTTGCACCACGGCTCGAGACATTCCAATCACTCGACGTCTGTTGTGTGTCTTAGGGTGGTGGTGGTGGGTGAATTCCGCCGGAGGGTCTCGGTCAGACAAAGACACAGGGAGTACGTTCGCTCGGGGTCGCATGCAAAGGTTGGGAATGGCGCCCAAGTGGGTTCTCGCACTCGTTCTGGCGGCGCTAGCTTTTCTTGGACTCGTATGTGGCGCCGTTGACGGAGAAATCACCTGCGGAAACCAGGTGTACATGTGCAACCGCACCACGGGCGTGATGGACATCCGAACCGTGAAGCGCTACCACCTACCGGACTGGTACGTAGCGAGGGAGGAGACTGAACACTACGACGACAGCGCCGTGGATCCGGCGAGCGCCAGGTTCTACCAGAGGGAGGTGTACCTGCATGCGCTGAGGATCCTGGAGGAAAACTCATCGTGGAAAAAGGTGGTGGATGTGGGGTGCGGTGCCGGATACAAGCTGATGGAGATCCTGGGTGACTACGAGACGGTGGGGATCGAGACCGAGCCGGCACTGACGCACCTCCGCGCAACGTTCCCAGGCAGGGTATGGGTCGACAGCGGGGAGACCGACGCGACGTTTCCCGATAAGGAACTGGTCCAGGGGACTCCCAGAGAGGTAGACTTCTGGAGGACGGACGTGCTCCTTTGCGCCGACGTAATCGAGCACGTTCGCGACCCCGACGTGCTGCTTGCCTTCCTAAAGAGGTTCCGGTTCGGAGCCCTGATCATCTCCAGCCCAGACAGGGCAATCCTCAGGAGCCACCCCAGCTTCAAGCGCGAGTTCGGGGAGAAGGCCTGGAAGGGGCCGCCCATCAACACGTCCCACCACAGGGAGTGGACGGCAAAGGAGCTGTACACGTACCTGAGTGAGCACTTTGATGTGGTATCCAGCCACGCGGGCGTGGACCAGCCAGAGTGCCAATGGTACGTCCTAGCTCCAAGGAGAGACCCCGCAGTGAAGGGCAAGAGACCCCCAATGGAGACCGTCACGGCAGAAAAGAAGAAGAAGAAAGAGGTGTTCGGAACAAGGCTCGTGACCGTGGAGGAGGACGAGATGAAGCCACCACCGCAAGAGAAAGAGAAGAAGGAGAAGAAGAAGGTGAAGAAGAAGAAGAAGGAGAAAAAGAAGAAAAAGAGCAAGGAAGAACTGTAGAAAGAATTGAACAAGTTCATTTCTTTCCCCCTCTCAGATTGAGTTTGCGTCTCTGTCGGCGTCACTCGCCAGTTCATCCAGAGCACTCTTCCTCTTGAAGTCCTTTGGACCGGAGGGCTCTGCGAGCGAGTCAAAAATGTTGCTTATCTTTGCAGGCACCTTCATCGGCGATCCGGTCTTTGTCCTCTTGAGTGGATGGTCACTGGACTCTTTGAGGGAGCGCCCTTCTTTTTCCTTTTCGCCCGTTTCTGTGAATACCAATGCCTTTCCCACCGCCTCGTATGCCCTGAGAACGAGGACGCCCTGGTGTTCGCACATCTCTCCCTTTGCAAGCATCTTACGCATCTTGTTATCGCAGAAGGCGCAGTCACTGGTCTCCGTGCGGTCGTTGGACAGCATGCTGAGGGCAACCGCCAGGTGTTTCCTCTCCTCCATCGGCAGTGCATCGAGTTGATCCTGGGACAACTTCCCAACCACCAAAAGCAGGTGTGCACCGTAGTCCCTGGAAACCTCCGGGGATATGGTGCCATCCTGGGATACCTTTCCCTCCGGGTAGTCTGGCCGGGACATCGGGACAATCACACCGGGGAGTTCAATGGACCTCTGGCGCTTCGCGGTTACAGTAATAGCACTATCATCACCTCCAGACGACATGATGTATCCTGGGTATGGATGGATTTGAAGGAGGAAGACATACAAAAAAGGGGGAAAGGGTGGTGTGGTGTTTTTTTTTATTATTATCCTCTTTAGATCATTTTGTGTCTCTTTCTATCCCCATCGTCGTCTTCTTCCTCATGTTCCTTGCAGTGGTCTGGTGTGATCCTTCTCTCCGCGTCGAGGTGGCCATGGAGCCTGGATTCCGGATAAATCCTATGCTGCTCCTTGAGGAGGGATATCCTTGCATCCATAAATGCCATCTCAAAGGTCCAATAGGTATCCGGGTCGGCTCCATCGGGGATCTTTCCCAGGGGGCAGACCTCTCTGGTCCAGTGCCGAAAGCTGTTTGTGCCCTCCACGACCAGTATGGATCCCGGGCGTATCAGCATGTCGATCTGCCTGCTCGCCTGTCCCGTCTCCCCCTGCCGCTTGAGGTGCCACTCGGATGATGACGACCCTGCTCGTGGTCTCATGCGGATCCACCTGGACTTGCCAAAGAACGCGTAGAATATTCTCGGTGATGGACCGAGCCAGGGGTCGAGGTCCCCCAGCTCCTTGATGCTTGCCCTGCGCAGCGTCCTGCTGGTGGGACGCCTGTGCCACGTGACGAAGAGGCTGTTTGTCATGGCCCACACCTTCCTGCCCGTGTTCCCGTCCCTCTCTGCGGCCAGCCCCTTCAGGTGGGTGTGGACGCTCGTGCGTATGCCCTTGAACTTGAGGGTCCACGCCCTGGGAACGAGCGCGTTGCCGTGGTCACCCGTCAGGCCGTACACCATGTCCCCCCCGTCGCTGAACCACGCGTACGCCTCGTCCCCGTGGACGGTGGGATCGTCCTCCGGGCCGGTGACCGCGGTCACGTACTCCATCCTCTGCATGTACCTCCGGTTCCTCCTGCACTGCTCCTTGGAGAACACATCCGGGACGTACTGAACGCACAGCCCTGGAAAGGCGGCGCGGTCGCGTATCTCGAGTGCCTCGCGGCCCCTGTGCGTCACCTTTTTTGATGCCCGCTTTCTTTCATCACCACCACCCATCGAGACCAACCCTGGCTGGACAAGGATGCAAAAAAAAGGGGGGGGGGTTGCGAAGAGTAAAATTTGTTTCCTGACAAAGGTGAGAAGCTTGTTTTTATTTTCCCCATCCGTTTTTATATTCCCTATCCGCACCACCTCGCGTGGTTACCCACTCCACCACCTTGGACGCCATGCAGCAGACGTAGGGCGGAGGGGAGGCACTGAAGACATATCCCTTCCCGTAGAGCCTCTGGTACCTGACGATCTCCTCGCTGGCGACGCAGAACCCACCGAGTCCAGGCACCTCGTTCTCCAAGGATCCCATGATGACGTCGCAGTATGCAGAGGCAGATACGGCGTCCCGCAGGGAGAGCAGGCATGCATCGAGGATGATCAGGGCACCGTCCCTCACTCCCCTGTGGAGCATGTCCTCGTGGAGCGACCTTGCTTCCTGGGTTCGGGAGACGACAATCACGGGGCGCTCAGTCTTGCAGATCCTGATGGGCACCGTTCCGTTGGTGGTGTCGTCGTCACCCCCGGCTCCAGGCTGGTTGGCAACGGATCCCTGGCACACGCGACACCTGACGAGGTCGAGGGCGAGGCGGAGGTCATACCGCAGGTTCATGATGTCCTCGACGCCAACGTAGTAGAGGACGTCCACGGAGGCGATCCCCAGCCTCTGCAGTATGGACAGCGGTGCGCTGGTCCTGACGAGGGCCGGGAGCACGCTGCTGGCCAAGCACTGCGTGTGCGGGTAGAGGGCGCAGTCAGCCTTGTGGAACGTCTGGGCTAGTACCCTTTCCAGATCTGTATGGGGCGTCATGGTGCCGTAGAACCCCCGGGGTCCGCAGCTTCCCACGCCGTACCTGGCCAGGGCCCTCGTGATTGTCCTGGAGACGACGACATCGAGGATCTCACACGGCTGGGGAAGCACATCGCCTCGACCCTTCTCGGTGGAGGGAGGGGGAGCACCGAGGTCCCTACGGCGCTCCACTACAACGCCGAGCTTCCTCAGGGTGACCCCGTTCTTCATCTTCTTCCCTCCACGGGATGATGATGATGATGATGATGATGTTGTTGTTGTTGGATCCAAAAGGAGGATGGGAGCAGGGACGCCGCCCCTGTCACCGTGTGGATCCATGCGGGCGGAGATGACCATGCCCATGGCGTCCCCTCCCGTGACAGCCCTCATGGCGCCTATGACGGTATCAATAATCTGGTTGACATGCTCGTTGGTGTGTGCCGCGCTCATGCAGAGCCTCGCCCTTCCGCCGTCCAGGAGCGGAGTGGCGGGGTACCCGACGGTGACGACGGCCATCCCCAGATCCAGGCATGCGTGGTTGAACCGATCGAGGAAGCCAAAGTCCCTGACCATGATGGGAATGACGGGGCTGTTGTGCTCCCCGAGGACCTCCAGGTCTGCGGCGATGAGGCGGGACCTGACGGTGCGGGCATTCCTGTGGAGTCTCCTCACCCTCCTCCTTCCGGTCTTTGTGGCCAGCTCATGGAGCACGCCGAGGATCTGGGCGGAGCAGGCGGAGGGAAGCGGGGTGGTGGGCCCGTGGCGAAGCTCGAGGCGCCTTCGGACCTCCTCCGCCAGCTCGACGGTGGGAAATGTGACGTACCCGCCGACGCTGGCAAAGGACTTTGTGAAGGTGCCCATGAGAAAGTGGACGGCCTGGGTGGGGATGTCGTAGTGATCGCAGACGCCCTTGCCGTGCCTTCCGACGGCCCCTATGCTGTGGGCCTCGTCGACGTAGAGCCAGACGTTGGTGTGGGTGTTGCACCACCTGACAATCTCTGGGAGCGGGCAGTAGGTACCCTCCATGCTGTAGAGCCCCTCCACGACCACCAGCACCCTGTTCCTCGTGCTTCCGCCGTTCTCAGAGTAGGCCCGCTTGAGGTCGGCAACGTCGGAGTGCCTGAACACCCTGATCTCGGTGCCGTTACGAGCCGCCTTCGCCCCCATGACGATGGAGGTGTGGTTGAAGGCGTCGCTGAGCATGAGGGTGTTGGGCCATAGTTCGAGGATGAGTGGAAGAATGCATGCGTTTGTGGCGTACCCCGTGGCCTGGACGATGCACGCGGGCTTGTCCCCGAGAAACCTGCACATCCCCCGCTCCACCATGGTCTGCCAGCGCACCCGCTCCTTTTTTGAAAACTGGAGGGCGGCCTCCGCGACCCCCTCGAGCTGGACCGATCTACCGCCCCCGTAACCCAGGTAGTTGTAGGAACCGGTGTTGAGGTAGGGGATGGCGCCGCTGTCCCTCTTAAGCGGGTGCTCGGGCACTAGCCTCCCCGTCCTCCCGCACCTCACCCTTCTCACCACGGCGATGGTAGCTCCCGCCCCGCTCGTCACGGGCCTGTTAAAATTCTCCTCGACGCTGTGGAACGGACCGGCTATCCAGAGCTCGTTGAGGGAGTGGGGGAGCCTATGGAGTCTCCACACCGCGGCCAGGCAGTTCATCCCAGCCCTGATGGAGACGCACCACAGCACGTACGCCCTCATCCCTAACACCCAGAACACGATGAGCCGGTGGTAGGCGAGCAGGCACAGGAAAGCGAATGCCGCGGAGGCGATCCACACGACCGTCCACATTTACACACACACACACAACTTTCGTCTCTCTCTTTCTCTCTCTTCAATCCATACCACACACGCTCAAGGGCACGTTATAGAGGTAGAGATACGGAGAAGTGGGGAAATACGGCGATGCACCCCTTTTGTCTTTTGCTAACGTGGGGCGAAACTGGGGGCGCCGTCCATATCATACGTGAGAGATCGTCACAAGGATAGAATCAAACAAATGGTTGATCAAGTGTAAACAAAAAAAAAACTGCCACAGAGGAGGGGAACGCAAACAAATTGGAAATGTCCCTCAAGTACAGGGGTGGTGGTACTCCTCCAGACCACCCCCAGGGACAGTACCAACCTGTTGGCGGTGGGTTCTATCCACCCAGGGAGCCAGGGGAGGTCATGAGCGCCAACGGTGAGAAGGGACACGGCGGTGGAAAGGGTAGTGGCCACACTCCCCTGTACATCATGGGCATCATTGCCCTGGTGGTTGCGGTAGTTGCGATCGCTGCCGCAGGCTTTGCCCCGCTCTGGAACTATGGTCGGCACAAGGCCCTGCAGAACGAGCTCGACAACCTGGAGATGTTTGTGCAGATGTTCCACCCTCCCGCGAAGAAGAGAGATGCTCCCCTCGTTGATGGAGGAGGGGCATCAGCTGGTGGCAGAAAGGGTGTTCCAGTCATCCATGCCTCCGTCGAACCGTCGGGAGGAGGAGGACGTGGTGGTGGTGGAGAGAAGGTAAGGGTGGTGAAGGAACACGAGCCGGTGATATCCACCGATCTATCCGCGTACATCATCGCTGCTGGATACTACAAGGATGGGCACCTCCTGTGCCTGGACGACATGCACGACGTTGACATTCCCATTGGAGGTGGAGGGGATCCACTCGTGGGAGCTATCCTGTCATACACGTCCAACAGCGCGTGGGAGGCCGTCGTCCCGCCGCTTCAGCAGAACCGTGTCCACGGGACCTGCCCAGCGGGCACGCAGATATCCGGAATCAACGATGATGGCACGGTGGTGTGCAGCGGGAGCGTGTCACCCAACGAGGTTGGGAGCGAGCAGATCATCGATGGCACCGTGGCGGAGGTAGACATGATGCCCTCCCACCACAAGGGGGTGGCTGGAGGTGTGGCCTCCCTCGATGTGGATGGCACCATCCCGCCCTCCCAGCTTCCTCTCCGGGCCAAGATCAAGATACACAAGGTGGCAGACATCCTAGTCAGGGACGCCATCGCCGAGGTCCAGACGGGAGACATTGCCATCGTCTCCGACAGCGATGGTGCCGGGAACCTTTCCTCCTTCATGTACAATGAAGACACGGGGACCTGGGAGCTCTTGGACAGCGCGAACGTGCACAGCGTCAACAACGACACGGGCGACGTGGTTCTCACCACAGACAACGTTGACGAGGGGGCAGCCAACCTGTACTACACGGATGCAAGGGCCGACACTGCCCCCATGGTCACCTCCCACGTGGCCGACGCCACCCTCCACAGAATCATCGATGACTCGAACACCCTCGCCACGATCATGTGGAGCGGCCAGAAGATCGCCTCTGAGCTAGGCACCAAGGCCGAGAGCGTCCACACGCACGATGCGGTGGACATCACGGGTGGCGTCGTGGGTGACCCGTTTATCAGCCAGTCCTCCGTGGTTCAGCACGAGGGCGGAATAACCCACCAGAACATAGGAGGGTCAGGAAATAACACGCACGCGGACCTGGACGCACACTTGGTCAACACCACGCTCCACAGGACCATCGACGACGCCGGAAGCGGGCCTGCGGTGCTCTGGAGCGCAGACAAGGTCGCCACCGAGGTTGCAACGAGGGCAACCTCGGTCCACACGCACGACGGGGCCGACCTGGCCTCCGGCACCATTCCAGACGCTGTAATATCCTCATCCTCTGTCGTTCAGCACGAGGCCAACATCACCCACGGGAACATCGGAGGGGTGGGCACAAACACGCACGCACAGCTGGATACCCACGTCGCCGACACCTCCGGGAACCCCCACTCGGTCTCCAAGGCCCAAATCATCTCTGCAGGGTCCGTGGTCACGGCGGACCTGGCGGACCGCTCGATCACGCTGGCAAAGATGGCGGCGGGCAGCATCAATGGCGTGGCTATCCTCGACGGGACCATCACAGAGGCAGACATGGATAGCTCCTACTCCAGGGGAGAGTCCAACGGCATTCCGACACTTGGAGCGGATGGGAAAGTTCCCGTGGGACAGCTCTCAACAGTCCCCTTGGCCAACGTCATGGGATGCGCCAACATGATCTGTTGCGACACCCCAGCCCCCGTGGAGGGTACCACCTGCATAGTTGCGGACGCGGGTTCCGGCCACCCAGAGACCTTTCTGTACGACGGGGCAACCTGGCTCCAGATCAGCTACCCGAGCCAGGTCACCTCTTGGAACGGCTATACCGGGACCATCTTTGTCGACACGGAATCCCTCCCCGAGGGCTCTAATTTGTACTTCACGGATGCCAGGGTGACCGAGAACGCCAACGTGACAGCCGGGATCACGCACAGGGCCGACGCCGGCAAGCACAGGAAGATCAAGGACGCTGGCTCCGGGACCACGGACCTCTGGTCCGCGTCAAAGATCACCTCTGAGCTGGGCACCAAGGCCGCCTCGTCCCATGTGCACGATGCGGTGGACATCACGGGTGGCGCCGTGGGTGACCCGTTCATCAGCGAGTCCTCCGTGATCCAGCACACGGCCTCCATCGATCACGACTCCCTCTTCAACTTTTCCCCGGGGAAGCACAGGATCATCAACGACACAGAGACCTCGGAGACAGTGCTCTGGTCCGCAGCAAAGATAAGTACCGAGTTGGCGGGAAAGGCGTCAAGCCAGCTGCCCGTGTACGGGACGGAATTCACGCAAGGCGCGAACGAGACCCTCCTGTCCCATGTGATATCCCAAGCCAATACCTGGTATCAGAAGCTCCGCGTCACCACCGCATCCCTGCCGTCCGGCAACTACAAGATCGACTGGTACTACGAGTGGGGCCTATCGGATAATAGGGAGGATTTCAGAGCTCGCATCCAACTGAACGACACCACCGACATCATGACCCACAGGCAGCGGCCAAAGCATTCAGGTAGCGACCAGAAGCATCCTGCTTGTGGATTATACTACGCAGCCTCGCTCAGTGGCGTGATTGATATTGATCTCGATGTCAGCTCCACGAATAATGGCGTGACGGCATGGATCCAAAACGCGCGGATTACCCTAATTAGGGTATCGTAGGGAGACTTGGTGGGAAGGAGGAGGGGGGGGGGAAACAGAAATGGATGCAATGTATTTTTTTTTCCTCTTGTTCACGCTCTTTGCCTTACCCACACACACACACACACCTTTTTATTTTTTTTAATATACTCGGAGACTGTTGTAGGTGAGGTAGAGCAAACGGCTCCACCAGGCTATGTCATCGATTCGGAGGACATGCCTGCTAGGTAAAAGGGATGGAGGATGACCCGCTACCGGGATTCGAGGATCTCGCGATCTCACCGGAAGAGGAGGAAGAGCTAATACACCCGGAGGACCTTCCCTTCTCTCCGATCGAACCGGGTCCCCATCCACGCCAGGTAGTACCCAAAGGGCCACCGACCCAGAGGAAGCTCTTTCCTAGTCCCAGGAAACCACCCAGACCCATAAAGTGGGGAGAGCGCGGGAGCACACTGGTTCTGGCCCACAGGCTGGCAGACGCGGGACTTCCCTACATCATCGTGAGCATGCCAAAGCCAGAGACGGAGGACAGGGACATGGTGGCGGCGTGGCTTGCTGTCGGTTTCCCTTCCTCGTTCCCGCGTGCCACCAGGATGACCGCGATGCTGACCCTGCCGTCCGGACGCACGAGCTATCTGCACATCATCTTGTCCGCAGAGGGCGTGCCGGGCGACCTGCAGGAGTTCAACGTGCTCATACCCACCGAGCGGTTGGGAGCCGTGTCCCTGTTCCACGTGAGGCAGGGAGGGGACTTCTCGGCGCATTGGGAGATCCATACGCTTGCGGGGAGCGCAGACGCGGAGAACCTGCCTATGGGTCTCAGGCAGATGGGGGTCATACTGGAGCAGGAGATGGGGGACTTTGAGTCTGACCCCGTTCCCTCCGGGGTTTACGTGTTTCCCACCACACCGAAGATGGTTCCGGTCCTGGAGGCCAGGTGCGCTGAGTGTGGGGTTGAGGGAGCAACCAAGCAGTGCGTCATGTGCAAGTGCGGACCGTTCTGCGAGCCAACCGAGGAGAAGCACTGCTCCTGCCTCCACTGGACGAAGAACATGCACCACGAATCGTGCTACAAATAAAAGGATCACTTTTTTTGTGTACAAAAATTCACTTTCATTTCTCTTTAATTAGCATCTACCCTCCCACCGACATTCTCTGCGAGTGCCACGTCCATGGTGCGCGGGGCCGTGTCCAGCGAGTAGTAGTTGATGTCGCGTGGGCCCTCGTTGGTCATCCCCCTGATCTTGGGCGGTCTTATGCCGTAGACCTCCTCGTGGAGCTCGGATGCCCGCTCGGCGATCCTCTTTTTGGTCTCGGCGGGGACAGCGCCCCAGTTCCATCCGTTGGCCCTTGCCCTCTGGCCGAGCCTGACCTCGGTGTTGTCTGCGGGCCTGATGACGACGTGCTCCTCCAGTCCGGCCGACTCCAGGGGCACCTGGGCGTCCAGGACGCGCGCGATCGCCATCATGCTGGCCTCACTCCTCTGCAGCTGGCTGGAAAACATGGGGTTCCTGTCGTGGTGGGCCCTGAGGTATCCGCAGACGGCCACCAGTGCGTTGAGGGCGCCCGTGTTGGTCTCGACCAGGGAGACCCTCTGATCGAGCCTGGTAGTCTCCCTGTCGATTCCCTCCGCCGCAACGATCATGGCGTCGTTCAGCTCCTCGTCGCGCTCGTCCTCCTCAAGGAGGCGGTCGAGAGCCTCCCTGTCCTCTCCGAACTCGCTGTCGTTGTCGCTGTCAATCACAATGGTAATCGGATTCTTCCTCCTCCTCCTGAGCCTCTTCCGCCTGGCGGGAGGGGATGGAGGAGGAGGATTGTTGTTATCGTTCTCCGAGTTGAGATCCACATCTCCCCATGATTCTATCTCATCCTCCTCCTCCTCCTCCTCCTCCACCACCACCTGGTCCCTGTCTCGCTTCTTCCTCTTGCTCCTGGTCATCGGCGGGGACGATCGGTTCGCTGGTTTCCTTCTCCTTCCCCGTGGTGGGATCACGGGATCGTTCATCACGGGATCGTTCACCGTGTTGTAGAGAAGGAATTCCTCGTCCTCGTCATTGATTGCCTCCCTCTCTGCAGGCAAGAAACCTTGCCAGAACCTATCGTACTTTTCCTTTGAGATGTATCCGAGTCCCTGGAGGCTTGAAACCACCTCAGGGAGCTTCCTTCTGGGTACAGTCCATCCCAACAGACCATCAACATATCCTATAAGCTGGCTAAGTACATGGACAGCAGTATTGCAGTTATCCGCGTCATCAACGAGTGCTCCGATGACATTGGCAGCATCTATCCGATACCCTCTGCGATCCATTGGATCGGCTGTCAGCACGGCCTGGTCCGGTTTGTCGAGGATCGCAAAGGAATACTGATTCGACCTCACTGTGCCACTATCGACCCGCTCCTCCATGATTTGGTTTAAGTGTGGTGATCATTTTGTGTGTGGTAAATAAGGCGTGATGAGGAAATGGGAGGGAGGAGGGGATTTTATAAGGAATAAATAGACTGTACATTTGTTTTTTGCTACACGATAAAGTCGTGCTGTGGTAGAAGAGGAGGATGGCCGAGCACCGGGATGCCCGCGTCGACGAACTGCTGCCTGAGTGCGGCGTTCCTCTCTGCAATCTCCGCCCTGTTGGTCTTGATTTTCTTTGGCTTGGGTGCGTCGGGAGTCTTGGGCCTACCGCGCATGATCTTGTCTGGGGGCGTGAAGGGCTCGGGCGTCTTGCGCCTGATGTATATGCTGTTGAGGTCCGTCGACGCCTTGAATTCCCATGGCGCCGCGTTCTCCAGGGACTCCCTCGTGATGATGTTACTACTCCGTTCCTTTATGAACTTTTCCACGCGATCGACGACATCCTGGGGGATCGACACGAGTCCATGGTCCCCTGTATCCGTGGGGCGACCAAACAGCGCGATGGGTCCGGCGATGGGATCTACTCGGTACCGCAGGAGGCCGTTGACGACCATGGTGGGTGCGAGCTTGGAGTAAGCATCCCAGGCATGCAGATCATCCCTGACGTAGACCCTGGGCGCCCACTCCGGCACTGGAGGGAGAAGTTGGTCCTTGGTTTGCCACGGAACGAGAATCACGCAGTCTCCGCCCATTTTGATTCCGATCTCATCCTCGTCGATCACGCGGATCGGCACGGATTCTCCCCGCTCCGTGATTATCAGTCCCTCGATGGTTGACATTGGTTCTAGGTTGGACATGTTCGGGGATATCGGCATGGCGAAACATTTCTGATCGGGTTTCATCATCGATTAGAGATCGGGTCGTATCCGTTCACCCGATCTTCACACCACCATCACCACACTGTAGACATCCGCGACCTCAAATATGTGGTTCTCGATAATGCTTGCAGTGTTCCTTCTGTTTGTGGCCTCGAGGACGTTGCAATTTCTAGAGAGGATCGCCAGGGCCCTGGAGAAGCAGGCGGGGGTACCACACTCCGGACCCGCCCGGCACTCCGGGGACTCGAGCCTGCACGGGACGATAAGGGATACCATCCGGGAAGCGATGGGATCGATGACTAGACGGGGAAGCGTCCCGGGACAGGTCAGGTGGGACGACCCAGCGTCCCGTACACGGGCAGCTGACTTGACACAGTATCCTCCGGACGTTCCAACCGGTTCGAAGTGACAACAACAAAAAAAAAAGTAAGGATTTTGCAAAAAAAAAAGTAAATAGAAACTTTGCTCATTTGTCAGCGAGTGCATAGATCGCAATCGATGTGAGAGGGTGTGGGATGTGTGGTTGCTGCGACAAGAACATGCAGATAGCCGGGGCAGTCATGGTGATGGCGGTGATGGCTGCCTCGAGTTTCCTATTGACGAGTGCAGCATGTATCACCTCGGAGTCCTGGTGGCCCATGCTGGCCATGGCCTTCACGGTGATGGCTCCCATGCCCATCCTATGTTGCGGAAGAATGAGATTTGGGAACGACAGGACATGGATGGACGATGACGACACAGCGGGAAATGACGTCCTGTGGTTCCTCAGCGCGGCCCTCGGAACCAGCGGCGTTCTCATGCCCCTCGTTCTGGCACACAATCGCATAGTCAGCATTCGAAGCATCTGGATGTCGATGCTGGGAAGTTGGACCGCAGCTGCAACCGTTTCAGTCTTTGTTATCATGCTCGTCAGGGGGAAGGGATGATCTATATGGGGTTGATTCCACAAAAGAGAAAGACGCACGGACGTTGGGTCATATACATCGTCCAAGTAAAGCGATAAAATGTTTATTTTAGTGTCGCAATGGGTGTGACATTTTGTCACACCACTTGGGTGATGATGGTGGTGGGGTAGGTGTAACATTTTGTCACACCTAAGACTGTGAATTATTATCGGTGATTTTTTTTTTGACGCGGTAAAAAGTCGACATGGCTTCACGACTCTGCGCGAAATACGGAGTTTCAGGGTGGGTTTGTGGCTCAAATTTTGAAAATTTTTGAAAACATCCATCGGTGGTCTAATTTATGGGAAAGTGCAAGTCAACCTTGAAATTTGGGGAAATTTTTGTCGATGATTATCATTTTAATTCACCCGAAAACGTCCCCCTTTTGGAGCCCGCAGTAGGGGATGGTGGGCTCATTTTCCCTGT